>ERZ781272.686-NODE-686-length-18377-cov-3.670724_pt1 | contig 18377 bp, 10 predicted proteins | sample MGYA00375850_ERZ781272 | MGnify/ENA primary metagenome ERZ781272 (study PRJEB29790, sample SAMN06051246) | human gut metagenome | host: Homo sapiens | place: USA: Cincinnati, Ohio | collected 2013-06-21 | study: EMG produced TPA metagenomics assembly of the Gut...
TTTTAACACTGTGCTGATTGTTCGGATCAAAGAATCCATTGACCGCACTGGCAATACCGTTTACCTGGCTGAATGTTCCAATTCCGAATAAACCTACACACACACCGAAAAATGCGAACAGCTTTGCAAGCCATTTCCATTTTGCACCCATACCACGCTCAATATAATAGAAAGGACCACCAAGACTGTGTCCGTCCTCTGCTACCACACGATACTTCACAGCAAGCAGACCTTCGGAGTACTTAGTTGCCATACCAAAGAAAGCTGCTACGATCATCCAGAATAACGCTCCCGGACCTCCTGCACCTACGGCAGTTGCCACTCCGACGATGTTACCGGTACCGATCGTTGCGCTTAACGCGGTACACAACGCAGCGAAGCTGGAAATCTCTCCCTTGGCTCCTTCTGCCTCTTCCTCATTCTTCACCATCCACTTCAGTGCCAGCGGAAGCTTTCTTACCTGTAAAAGTCCCAAACGCACCGTCAGCAGTAAGCCTCCTGCAAGGATCAGTACCATAAGCGGTACGCCCCAGACCAGATCGTCTACTGTGGATAGAAAACCATTGATTGCACTCATACTTTTTTACCTCTCGTTTCTTTTGTATTGCGTGCATTTTTCAAAACTTCTGGAAAATCGGGAGATTCCCTTGATTGGTTCACATACAGAAAACTTTGTGATCATGTTCTGTCTGTATAAATTATCCCATGTATGCAGTGCACACATGGGATAGAAGATACGATTTATACTTTGATAAAGATATCTTCTCTGTCCTGTTGCCTGAGAGATTCATACGCATTGCTTATGTTGCACCTTCGGCCCCTGGTCATATCCAGGTGTCTCCAGAGAGTCGATCCATTTACAGTTGCACCGGTCAGCCGGCACCTGAGAGTGTTACTCCTTCGGTAGACTTGCGTCGTTTTCCTGCAAACTTCATCTCGAAAATTGCCCTAAAAAACAATATATCGTGTATCAATGTATTTTTCAAGATTTTTTTAGATTTTTTTTATAAACAATTTACATAATGCATTTGCAATTACGACTAAGCCACTACATCTTCGAACTGCGAATTGTAAAGATTTGCATAGAAACCGTTCGCTGCAAGAAGTTCCTCATGGTTACCCTGCTCAATGATATCGCCATCTTTCATAACAAGAATGAGATCTGCATCACGGATCGTGGAAAGTCTGTGGGCAATGACAAAACTTGTTCTGCCCTTCATCAGATTATCCATCGCTTTCTGGATCTCAATCTCGGTTCTCGTATCGACGGAAGAAGTTGCCTCGTCGAGAATGAGAATCTTGTTATCTGCAAGAATCGCCCGGGCAATGGTCAGAAGCTGCTTCTGTCCCTGCGACACATTGCTGGCATCTTCATTTAATTCCATCTGATAACCGCCCGGAAGTGTCTGGATGAAATGGTGTGCTCTGGCAGCTTTCGCTGCTGCGATCACTTCCTCATCTGTTGCGTCAAGTCTTCCGTAACGGATATTCTCCATGATCGTTCCCTTGAACAGCCAGGTATCCTGCAATACCATACCAAATGCATCGCGCAGTTCTCTTCGGTTGAAATCTTTGATATTGTGATCATTTAACAAAATCGCACCGCTGTTTACATCATAGAAACGCATAAGCAGTTTTACCATCGTTGTCTTTCCGGCTCCGGTCGGTCCTACGATTGCGATCTTCTGTCCCGGCTTTACCTTTGCACTGAAATCATTGATAATGATCTGCTCCGGATTATAACCAAAATGCACATGTTCAAAGGTAACCTCACCTGTAACGGTTGTAATATCTGCCGGATTTTCTACAACCTGTACTTCCTCTTCTTCATTCAAAAATTCAAATACACGCTCCGATGCAGCAGACATCGACTGTACCATATTGATGACCTGCGCAATCTGCTGAATTGGCTGGGTAAAATTCTTTACATACTGAATGAACGCCTGAATATCACCGATCGTAATTACATTTTGGATAGCAAGTAAACCACCGGTCAAAGCCACGCAGGCATATCCAAGGTTTCCTACAAACATCATGATTGGCTGCATCATGCCGGATAAGAACTGTGACTTCCATGCAGAGTCATAGAGAATTTTGTTTGTTTTCTCAAACTCTTCAATCGTGTCGTTCTCACGGTTAAATGCCTTGATCACGAGATGTCCGCCATAGACTTCCTCGACCTGACCGTTGATATGTCCCAGATATTCCTGCTGTGCGCGGAAGAATTTCTGTGACTTCTTTGTTACCAATCCGATCAGCCCCATGGAAATAGGAAGAATGACCAAAGCGATCAGTGTCATGAGTGGAGAAATACTCAGCATCATGATCAATACACCGATCAGCGTTGCAACGGAAGTAATAATGGTCGTAATACTCTGGTTCAGTCCCTGTCCTAACGTATCGACATCATTGGTAATACGGGAGAGAACTTCACCGTACGTACGGCTCTCAAAATATTTCATCGGCATATGATTGATTTTCTCAGAGATTTCTTTTCGCAGCTGATAACAAACCTTCTGCGTCACACCTGTCATGATCCAGCCCTGAATAAAGCTGAACAGTGCACTGCACAGATACAAACCAAGTACAAACAACAGGATGGTTCCAATCTTTGTAAAATCGATACTTCCTGTGCCCTGGATCTTATCCATCAGACCTTCCGACAAAGCGGTCGTCGCTTTACCTAAAATCTTTGGTCCAATTACGGTAAACACCGTAGAACAGGCCGCACAGATCATAACAATAAAGATGCCGATTTTGTATTTTCCGATATATTGCATCAGCTGCTTAATGGACTTCTTTAAGTCTTTCGGCTTTTCTCCCGGCTGCATGCCACGTCCCATCGGACCTCTTCTTCTTGGCTGCTGATGTCTGACTTCCTGATTATTACTCATTTTCAGCCACCTCACTTTCATTCAGTCCAAGCTCGCTCGCGGATAACTGCGATTTTGCGATTTCCTGGTATACGCTGCAATTGTTTAACAGTTGCTCGTGTGTTCCCTTTCCAACAATACGGCCATCATCCAGTACCAGAATCTGTTCTGCATGAAGGATCGTACTGATTCGCTGGGCTACGATAATCACGGTACTGTCCTTTACATTTTCTGCAAGTGCCTTGCGGAGTGCCGCATCTGTTTTCAAATCCAGTGCAGAAAAACTGTCATCGAAAATAAAGATCTTCGGATCTTTTGCAATAGCTCTGGCAATCGCAAGCCGCTGCTTCTGTCCACCGGAAACATTGCTTCCGCCCTGCGCAATCGCTGAATCATATTTATCATCTTTTGCCTCGATAAACTCGGTTGCCTGTGCGATCTCTGTCGCTTTTTTAATCTGCTCATCGCTTGCATCGTCTTTACCAAAGCGTAAGTTCGATGCGATCGTTCCGGAAAACAATACACCCTTCTGTGGTACAAAACCAATCTCCTCTCGCAGATCGGCCATCGTAATATTGCGGATGTCTTTGCCATCCAGTGTAATCTGTCCCCCCGTCACATCATAGAGACGCGGAATCAGGTTGACCAGCGTGGATTTACCGCAACCGGTACTTCCAATGATTGCCGTCGTCTTTCCCGGTTCTGCCACGAAATCAATATCATGTAATACATCTTCCTCTGCCCCCGGATATCTGAAGTTTACATGTTCGAAACGAACAACACCATCATGTACCGTCAGTTCTTCCGGATGCTTTGGATCCTGAATAGAAGACTCTGTGCGGATAACTTCATCAATACGCTCTGCTGCAACAGCTGCACGCGGAAGCATGATCGACATCATTGTCAGCATCAAAAATGACATAACAATCATCATTGCATAAGTAATAAATGCGGTCATTGCACCAACCTGCATCGTTCCTGCATCAATCTTGTGCGCACCTACCCATACAATTCCTACGGTAAGTACATTCATGATCATCATCATACCAGGCATCATAAATGTCATGACACGGTTGGTAAAAAGCATAGTCTTTGTCAACTCTTTATTCGCACCGTCAAAACGTTCTTCTTCTTTTTTCTCACGGCCAAATGCGCGGATAACGGAAAGTCCGGTAAGAATTTCACGCGATACCAGGTTAATATTGTCAACCAGTTTCTGCATGAGTTTGAATTTTGGCATGGTCACAGACATCAATACCATGACATAACCGAGTATCACAAGAATTGCCAGAACAATAATCCAGCCCATTCCGGCTCCGGTCTGCATAACTTTAAGTACTCCACCAATACCAAGGATCGGTGCATAGGCAACCATACGAAGAAGCATCACCGATACCATCTGAATCTGCTGGATATCGTTCGTGCTTCGTATGATTAAAGACGCGGTCGAAAAGCGGTCCATCTCTGCATTGGAAAATCCAACGACCCGTTTGAACACGCCATCACGCAGATTCATACCGATTCCTGCACCGATACGTGATGCAAAGAATCCAACAAGAACGGTAACCAGCCCCATCAGAAGTGCCATACCGACCATCTTCAGTCCTGTACTGAGCAGATAGGATTTCTGAATCTTATCCACATTCACGCCCGCATCTTTATCTACAGCCACTGCATAGGCAATGCCCATGGATTTCACCAGAGAGCTTCCCATCGTATCGATGGTATCCTCCATTGTGTCACGCATGGAAAGGATCTGGTCTTTGTCCATCGCACCGCTTGCCAGCATATTGGCAAATATCGGTCTTACATCCACGCAGTCGACTTTGACTTTGTTTCCGTCATCATCCTCTTTTTCCAGCTTAAAACTTTTCAGTTCCACATGCATCATTGCACCGATGTCTTCCACACTCATGTCAGCAAAAGCCGATGCATCCTGTCCCATCTGCTTTGCGATCATCTCCTTAAAAGTGTCCACTTCCATCGCACGCATCTGATAATTCATAATGAGCGGAAGCGTAAGTTCGTCATCAATATCGTTCAGTTCCTTATTGGATAACTCTTTTAATACATATAGATCATCTTTCTTTTCATAGATGTCTTTCCATGTATTCGTTTCCTCATCCGTCATAATAAACTGCGCCGTATCAAATTCATCTGCAGTCATCTTTTCCGGCACGACATGTTCCACACCATTATTCTGGATTCCCACATCGATGATATCCGATGTATAGGATGGGAGTGACAGGTCACACCATGCCTGGACAACCAGCAGCGCAATGATAATTATGACTGCTTTCCAATAGGGAAGCATATTTTTAAAAATCTTACTCATGCTCTCTTTCCTTTCTGTCCTTGATTTTTCTGGCCTCAATTTCCTTTTCTGCAATACTGTAAATGTTATTCAGGTACAAGATCAGTTCATTCACTTCATGCTCATCCAACTTTGCCATCACAGTTTTCCCGAAACCACGCATTACCTGTCTGACCTCGCGCGTCTGCTTTTTTCCCTCCTCGGTAAGTTCTACATAAGTATTCCGCCGATCCTGTTTATTAATCGTACGTTCCACGTACCCTTTTTCCTCGAGACCTTTTAACGTTCTTGAAATTGCTGACGGAAGCATTCTTGCAATCGCCGCCAGCTCCGAGATCGTCATCTTGTCCTCTTTCCCCTTGTTCATAATCACATTCATCACAATGAAGTCTGCCTTGCTCATGTTTTGCATCATGTCACTGAATTTCAGCTTATGAAACTGATTCATGGCACGGAACAGATCCTCATACAGATCATCTCTTGTTTCCATAGTTACACTCCTTGTTTTTCAATTACATAACATTGTTAAGTATTTGCACGTGTTAAATAATAACACCGGCAAATTACTTCGTCAAGCAATCTGCCGGTGTTTATTTTTATTTCATATATTGTTTAGAAATTACTTTACTTTTACCTTCATTGTTACGGTCTTTTTCTTACCACTCTTTAAGGTAACGGTTGCTTTTACAACTGCAGTTCCCTTTTTCTTTGCAGTAATCTTTCCTTTCTTTGCTACTTTTACAACGGATTTCTTTGTCGTTGTATAAATAACACTCTTTACGTTGTCCATATCAAGCTTGCCGCTTAACTGGATTTTTGTTGATTTTCCTTTCTTTACTGAAGCAGATGTTTTCTTTACTTTAACAGTTTTTAAAACAGCCTTCTCGACTTTCTCTACCTCTTTTGCTGAAACAAGCTCATACGCACATCCCTTTGGAAGACTTACCGAAATTGTACCGTTTTCGTCTGCCTTATAGGACTTTGCATTGACAAGTTTCTTCTCCCCCGTTTCCTTGTCTACGGCAAGAACCTTAAGCGTATTTCCAGCTGTAAGATTCTTTGCATCAACGGCAACGGTGTACTTTGTATTTCCTTTTACATCCGTAACCTCGGTTGTGATGACAACACTGTCTGTTCCTGCTGCCTCAACAATCTTTGCTGCAACATCTGTGGAAATTTCCGGTTTCGTATTTGTCACATTGGCTGTCGCATCTATGACTTTTCCGTTGGTATCCTTTGATACACTTACCGTTGCCTCCATTTTATTTCCGGCTGATGCTGGAACATCAACTTTGGTTGTCTCAGTCGTTGTACCGTCCGGATTGGTAACAGTTGTTGTATTGGATGGCTTCTCCGGTTGGGTTGGCGTCGTTGGGTTTGTTGGCTGCTCCGGAGTAGTGGAAGAACCGGAGTTATCGGAATCATTTCCATTGGAAGGCTCTACGATTTCCGCACTTCCATCTCCGTGAAGATATAATGCATCAACTGCTCCCCAGCCTTCTGCCTGCATAGCAATTGCAATACGGAATGTCACAACCTTGTCCTCTGTCAAAGTAAATGTAACAGAAGGTGTCTGCCAGCCACTCTTTGAAGCAGTATATCCTGTCAAAGTCTCCGAGTCTTCATACAATACCTGTTTATCCGTATCTAATATCTGAAGTGCAACTACATCGTCTTTTGCGCCCATCGCCTTCGCTTCAAACGTGTAGGTTCCCTTTGTTAATGCAAGATTCTTTTTATATGTCACAGAAGCTTTTTCTGCACTCGTACTATACCATCCTAACGCATACTTTCCAGAATATACATTTTCTGTATATGGAAATGATTTTAATCCATTCCCCTCTTTTTCATAATTTTTTTCACTATTGAATTCTGCCGCATCACTGTCTGTAAACAAATTCTTTTCTTCGACTTTTAAGGTCAATTGCACATCTGCGCTTGTCTTTCCCACATAAGCACCTCTAGTAATATCATCCCGAAGTGCAACTGTACCATTTATCACATATGTTCCAGGGGTATTTGTATCAGTCTTCTGTACATCTACTTCATTCCATGTAATCTGAGCATTTTCCTTTTTGTCAGAGTATGTGATTTCTAATGTTTCCGGTAATGTATATGTCGTTCCGGCAATAATGGTATCACTGAGATTATCACCGACTTTTTCTACGCTCACCAGATTTGATACTGCACCCGTTTTCACATAATTCCATACATGCAGGGAAGGACTTGCAGTTCCATCCGGGTAGAACATTGCCTCATTGTCTACGGCAGAACCACCATACCATTTTCCTGCATCGTTAGCATCATACTCTTTTGCATAACTGGAAGCCCATCCACTTCCATTTTCCTCCCAAAGCACTTTGTTTGCAGCTACCTGCTTGTCATATGCATCCCCGGTCAGTCCTCTGGTATCTCCTACTGTCAGCCACGCCGGCTCCCAGTAGTAAACACCCAGACCTCCGGCATTATTAACCGTATTGATAAGGTTTCTGATTGCAGCTGCCTGTCCCTGTTCGGTAAATGGTTCTGTCGTATCATTCCCTGTATCATTGTTTCCTACTCGTACCGTATTGTCGTGTCCATCGCTGTCTTCCAAAGTATACGCATAACTGGTCTCTGCCACCATGACATCCTTGTTATATGTTTCTTTTACAGTTTTAAATTCTTTTGCTAAATTTGCTAAAGTTCCATGCCAGTATGGATAATAACTGGTTGCAAGAATATCATAATTTACAGAATTGTCATCTAATATTTTTGCCCATGTTGTCATTTTTCCTTTTTCAGGATTTGTCAGATGAATTACAACTTTTACATTTTCATTATAATTTTTGACGCCTTCTGCACCGGCAGAAAAAAGCGTACACATATTTGTCTGGCTCGTTTCTCCAATAAATCCGTTTGTTGTCTCATTTCCGACCTGCACCATATCAACGACATCTTTGCTCGAATCAATCGTATTTAAAGAATTCGTTATAAATTCAGTAAGTGCCTGCGCTTTCTGCTCTACGGTGTAACCCTTCCATGCCTTTGGTGCCTGCTGTTTTCCCGGATCTGTCCACAGATCAGAGCAATGGAAATCCACAAGCATCTTAATTCCGGCATTGCGGCATGCATCTGCAAACTGCTTTGCTTTTGCCACATCATTATTTCCACCACCATAGCCTTTTCCATTCGTATCGTATGGATTGTTCCATACGCGGATACGAATATGGTTGATTCCCTGATCTGCAAGGAACTTGCAGATATCATCAAGTGTCTTCAGTTCGTTTCCTTCATAATCCTTGTAGACAACACCGCTGTCCAATTCAGAAATCATGGAAGAGATGTCCATTCCCATGATGAAATCGGAAGATAATTCTTTATCTGTCTTTTTCACATCAACAGCTGCATTTTTTACAACAGAATCGTTTTCATCCTGACTATCGAATTCCAAACCCGCCTGCTTCAGATTGTTATACAACATTCCATCTTTTATTGCATAGGTATCTGAAATCCCGCTTACTAATATTGCATAATCTTCTTGATTTTTATACTTACTATCATATTGGGCTAATTCATGACTTGAATCACCATTATAGATTGTAAATCCGTCATCTGTTGTAGAATCTAAAACTTGCAAATTAACGTAATACCAATTTTTAGCATTCTCAACTGCATGCATTTTTGCCTGCTCACTATTCCATCCTAAATAAGTACCTAAAGTTTCTCCCTCTGCAAATTTTAGTGCCTTCCAGCTCCAGATATTCACATAGAGTTCCTCTGCATCTTCGCAATAATAATATAATGTAAAATTATCATTTTCTGCCGCCTGTACACTCTCCTTTCCGGCATTCCACACACCAAACTGTGTCAGTACCATCGCAAATGCAAGCACTATGCTAAGTACTCTTTTTTCCCATGTCTTTTTCTCTTTCATAGAATCCTCCCTCTCTCTATGTTTCGTCAAATGTTTTGTCAAAACAATGCTGGCAGTTCCTCCCTCTTATTTTTTCTCTTTCGCCAGCTTCGTTTTCGCGCAACCGTTTGCATTTTTGATGTACATAGTGTACCATATTGATTTTTAGAGATTCAATTCGCACTATTTCTAATTATTTTCCAGAATTTTATGAAAAATGCACAGACATATTTTTAGACAAAAAACAATTGTGCATAAAAAAGAAAAGTGCGCAACCAATCTATGTTTGCGCACTTTTTGCTATTGATTATTCAATTTGACTAATGATTTTTCGTTAGATTCATGAAACTGCTTTCTTTTGTGTCGTTTTCACACATTTCTCAAGCTATTTTCTGTATACAAATTCACGAAAAGAAAATTTCCAAACTGATGTCGGAATTTTATATTCAGCAGCCTCCATTGCTTTTTTAAACTCCGAAAGGCTCATATTTGCTTTCTTCGCACCTCGTTCGGCACTGTAGTCTTCTGCCTGCACCGAGTCAAAGATTTCAGAAAGACGTCCTTCCTCTCGTCCCTCTGCACGTATTCCGTCAACAAATGTTTTTTCATCATATTCTGTGATACACACGTCTTTCACCTCCACTCTGTGCTTAAGTAAAAATGTTTTTTGCGGATTTCATTGATCAGTGTCATGTAATCCTTCAATGGGCGACAATTATTAAGTAAATCATCATTTTTGCCATCATTAAGATTCACCATATTGGCTGTCCACTCAAAATCTCCACTTGAATCCGGATTGATAAAAGAATCAGAAAGCTTTAACTGCATAAAGCCTGGCTGTTCTCCGTAATATAACGATCATACATCTTTCCAAAATACAGAAATCCTCTAATTGGCATATTGGGATTAAATGTGCTTTGCTGTTCCCAAAGATACAGAAATCTGTCGAGAAGAATTAAAACATCATTCTTCATCTTAATATAAATAACATCATCAATCGTGTAGATTTGAATGTCTTCCGTATTTGTGTATGAAGTATGACATAACGCATTGTACAGAGACAAACTATTGTCTTTATACTCATCATTTTCACTTTTTAGACATATGCAATTTTTTTCTTATATAATGTCCTTACTTTTTTCTTAAATTGGACATATGCATCGAGTGTCAATAATTTAATCCAAAAAAATGTATGTTTGTAGAACATTTTTTGCCATATATTCTGCATATGTCCAATCTTTTTGTTTTTTGTGGACATTACACTTCTGTTTTGTGTATATGTCCATTTGCTCTATTTTTTTGATATTATGTTTCTGTTTTAAGCAAAACTGGCATAAAATGAATCCCCGGCATTTCTGCCGGGGACTCAAGCTATAAACACTATTGCGACTCATGTCTGAATCTATTTTACAGTTACTTTGATTTTTTTGTATGTACCATTGTTTGCAACTACGTAGATTGTGCATGTACCTGCAGCCTTTGCTGTGATGGTACCGTCTTTGCTTACTGTTGCAACAGATGTGTTGCTGGAGTAATAACGGAGTTCTGCAACATGCGCAAGCAGTTTTTTGTTCTTATCTTCCTTTACAATTGTAGCGCAAATTTTTGCCTTCTTGCCAACATTCAGTGTATAACTGCTCTTTGTTGTCTTGATGTTCTTCACATTTGTGCTCTTATTGTTCTTCAAAGAAACATGCAGTGTCGGGCTCTTCTTCAAGTATACCTTCTTACCGCCCACAATCTTATATGCACGCACATAATACTTATATGATTTCTTATTGTTCAGATTTTTCTGTGTAGCAGAAAGTTTCTTCGTATCTGCTACCTTCTTGAAGTTCTTGCTTCCGTCACAGACGCATCCATATATTTCGTATCCGGTTGCTCCTGTAACTTTCTCCCAGCTCAGCTTCACTTTCTTATTACCAGCCTTGGCAGATGCGATCAGTGGAAACTTTGTCTCCTTAACTGTATCAGACGAACCGGAGTTGTCTGTCAGTTTCTTAAGTGTATAGCTAAACGTAACTGTCTTGCTTACACCGTTCAGTGTAAGTTTGACTGTACCACTCACTTTACCTTCTGATTTTGTTGTCGGATCAACTTTAACAAAGTCTGTAATTTCATAGGAAACAGCCTTGTTATCGGATGCTTCGATTACTTTCTTTATAACAGACTCGATATCATCCTTGCTGGAGATGTTTTCTGTTGGAAGCTTGGCAAGTTCATCTTTGATCAATCTCTCAATTGTATCCAGTTTCTTACTACTGCTGATATAGCTACCATTACCAGAAGAACTGACAGGATAATCCTCGTATACGATCACATAAGTGGAAAACTGGTTTGTCTCAAAGGTAAATTCATTCGTGTTTGCATCAAAGGTGCCAGAGATTGTCTCTGCCTGTCCATTATGAAGACGAACAATCTTATATTCACGTGTTATACTTGCATTATTATTGCAGATTTCGTACGGAATCTTAATGGTAATTTTAAGCATAACACCAGATTCAGGAATTTTCGTTTTGTTCTGGCCATTAATCTCTTTGTAAAGATCTGCATTGAACGCAATTGCTCCGGTCGTATAACCCATCACTTCCTTGATTTTTTCCTCTACAGCAGTCTTATCCGCTTGTGATAAAGAATCGATGCTTGTATTGGAAATTTCAAGCCATACTCTTGCATGACTTCCTTTCTCAATCTTTACCTTCTCCAGCTCATTAAAAATCTTACTCTTATCATTAAGAAGTTCTTTTTTCTCATTATTCAGTGTTGCCTCCTGAATCGGACAATTTCCGCTGACTTCCGCCTCCTTGGTCAAATTTCCTTTATCATCTGCCGGAGCACCGATTGCAGGAATAATCTCGTACTTTTTCGCTCTGCAACCAGTGCAGATTTTTCCCTTTTTTCCCGGTTCTGTAGCAGTTGCCTTCTTAACCTCCGTCCATTCTTCCGGCCAGGTATGTTCTACCTTAATACCATTGGTACAAATGATAGTTACATTTCCGGCTTTATCTGTAAGTTTGATATAAATGATACCGTTCTGCCCGCCCGGGACTGAAATATTTTCTGTACCATCTTTCCACAACTTCTCATCCAAAGCACGAGCTTCCGACTCTGTCATCTTCTTGTCGCTAACGTAGTACTGAATACTTTCAAGACCAGATCCTGTATTGTCTGCTTCGATCAAAATCTTCTCATTATCTTTCATGTTAAGATCAAACGAAATCTGATCGGTAAAATCACTCCATGTTTGCGTTTGTCCGTTAATGCGAATGCTGATCGTACCTGTCCGCAACGCCTTCAACAGTAACCACAGCATCATCTTCCAACTCAGAAACGACATATATTCCATTGTCATCTAAGTTAATGCTCTGTCCATTTACTTTCACTGCAAAATTATCCGTCTTTGAATATCCATTATTCAAATCAAATGTCAATGTCACGTTATCATGCCAATTTGCAGTCAAAATATTTATAGTCAGGGTATATCCCTCCTGCTTGTCCGGCACAGATATTTTTAAAAGTCTGCCCTCATTGATTGTTACGGTTACAGCCTCTGATTCGCTGCAATTCTCACTATTATAACGTACCTCATATGTTCCCGGTGCAAAGGTCATATCTGCATCTGTAACTTTGATATATGGATTTGAAATGTCTGCACTGACTCCAGCCTGTCCGTTAACGTTTCGATATTCCATATCTGTGGTAAGACCTTCGATTTTTCCATCTGCTTTACCGCGGATTGTTTCATCTATCGCACTTAAAACCGGTGCATCATAATTTGCTTTCGTGATTTCATATGAACATACCGGTACCCCTTGCAAATAATAATTGTCTGCCTGATTTCCACTCAATCTGATTACATATGCGCGATAGTTATTTCCAACATTTATTTTGGCTCCGCTCACAACCGGACTACACTCATCTTCATCAATTACCCCAGCTATGGTTGCAATAGGACTTTGTGGTCTTCCATTGTATTCAAATGATTTCTTTTCGCCCCACTCAACGGTAACAGTTTTTTTCTCAATCACTACTTTTGCAGAGCCATACAGTGGGTAATAGTCAGAAGCAGTAACTCGATAATACACAATATGCTTTCCTGCCGAAGTAAATTCCGGTTGCACACTACTGTATTCCATATTTTCATTCGTACTGTATTCAACAGTTGCTTCTGTTTCCGCCTGTGGTGTGATCGTAATGCTATGCGGCATTCCATCATAAGTTCCATTCCACGCATTCACCAAAACCTTAATAGTTGGTTTCAAAGTTACTTCCGTCACGTCAGACCATTCCGATGCCGGTACACTGCTGCTTGCAGATTTTCTTGTTCTAATCTGCACTTTACCTTCCGAAGAAGACAGTCCACCTAATACATAATTACCCTTATTGTCTTTATTTGCATCTGTAATTGATGTCCATGTCTTGCCTCCATCTGTGGAATAAGAATAGTCCTGACCACTGATCGGCGAAATGGTGATAGTATTTTCTGTCGTCTCTACAATTTCAATTTTTTCTGCATCGGACGGATTACTTTCCGTATCCTTATCATAATCAGATGGATTCGATGGTTTGTCCGGTCTCCCCGCCACTTCAATATCTGAAGGAGTATCCTGACTTCCTTGCTTTGCAACGATAATGTTCTTGCCGGTAAAGTCATATTCTTTCTCCTTGTTATCCTGACCGGAAAGAGAAATCGCACCACTCACGTCACTTGTAATGATATAAGTCTCACCATCTGACGTAATTTCATAGGTGGTATTTGGTTCTAATCCAACAAGTTTTTCCTGTTTATAGTCAACCTTGCCGGATACTGCTCCGGTATCCGCAACACTACCAACACTAAAGCGGAATTTAACTGTTCCACCACTTGGAATATTCGTCCAGGACATCGTCATTCCGGAGTCTTCGGACTCAAAAAGTGTCGCGACTTCCGCTCCTCCGATTGACTCTCTTTTTGTAACACTCGTATCGGAAGAATCCGTATTATATGTATAACATTTTCTTGACCAATAATTTCCAATCCAAAAATAGCTTGCTTCTGTAATCGGAGCAATTACAAATGCAGGATCATCATCTTTTGCCTCGTCTATCGTTGCCGCGCCAACCATTGCAACCTGCTCTAATTTTCCATTTTTAACGGTTGCTTTTAGAGCTGCGGTATCAGCATAGTCTCCACTTGTCGATTGATCCCCTAACTGCGTATCACAGCCAAACGCAAATGCCTGCTGTCCCTCCGCAAGATCAGCTTCCAATTTAAGATTAAAGTTATCTTTCTCATCGAATGCTACTCGCAAAGCATCCAACGAAACGTCTTGCGTCGAACCAGCTTGAGGATTTGGTTCATTGTCACTAAAAAGACTCCAACAACCGGCATAACTTGTACATAGCATATATTCTTCGCCATTTTTAGTATGCAAGCCAGTAACATTAAACACTGTTCCCTTTACCATATAAGCCATTTTGCCATTGCTAATATACCAATTCCCTTTGTACGCATCATTACCAGGATTGGTCCATGTCAATCCATTTCCATTTTCAGACTTAACAGTTTCCACAGCCTTACTTTCCTGTCCATTTACAAGACAGCGATACCATGTACCGGTAGTAAGATCCGTTTCCGTATACTCCTTACTTGCAGCATTCGTAATATCTGTAAAAGTTCCATTCTCACTGTCACTCTTCTGCCACTGATATGTTGCTGTTGTTCCTTCAACATCCATTACCAATGTTACAGAATTTGATGACATATCCTTTCCATATGGATATCCGTCATTCATAAATGTCACCGTTTCACTCTTCGGTGCAACTTCATTCTTTTGTTCATCGTTTTCTTTCTCCTGCGTCGTCTCTGCATAAGTATTAACCGGTACAAATGTAATTACCATCACAATTGCAAGAAACCAAGCTAATACTCTACTTTTTGCCGTTCCTCTCTTCATATTTTTCTCCTTTCGTTCTTTACATCTTCATTATTATAACAACCCAAATAGGACAAATTTGGGACAAAAGTACCATTTTGTAATTTTTCACCTGATACACATCTTTTACCCACTTTCCACATACCTCAGATTCGCCATCTCATCCAGCACAATATTCCTTGTAAGTTTCTCCGTAACATATCCGCTGATCCGCAGGCTCATCAATTCCTGTTCGAACCGATATTGGCTAGCCACAGCGATCACATTGGTATGAGGTGAAAGACTTTTCATCTTTTTGATCAGAAAATATCCCCTGCCATCGGTGTTCTCCACGCTGATGAATGCCACTTCCGGCTGATTCATTTTCACATAGGAAAGTGTTTTCTCCAGTTCTGCAAAAGCGAAGATCTCCGCATCTGGCTCTGTTTCACTGATTACTTTTTTCATGTGTGACCGCTGTATGCGGTTCTCCTCAAATATAATAATTCTCAGTCTGTCCACCTCCCCCTGTTCCATCGTTGTACCTTTTGCTTTTCAAGCATCTCCTGTGCCTTGCATGATTTGACAATTGCTTTATCCAGATTGTTTCTTACCCGTGCCCAGTTGTTTTTGCTGAAATTGTTCCTTGCAAGATCCAGTTCTCCGTATACTGATTTCAGACATGGCTGTGTTTTTTTGTACGCACTGCCAATGCTATACAGATATCTGCGTAACTTTTCCATTTCGGTAGCAAGATGCTTATATCTCTTTTCATATAGTAAAATGGTTGAATCCTCCGCTGTGTCCGATGGGATTTTTTCACTTGCCTTGCAGAGTTTTTGTACCTGTTGGGAAATTTTTTCATAAAAACGCTCCTGCTGCCCAACGGTTTCTCCTGATTTTTGCAGAAGCAGTTCGATATTTCTTTTCCCCTCCATCATAAAATGGTCGAGTCTTTGCCTTAACTCCATGTCCTCCGGTTCATCCACAAGCATTCCTGCATATACGAGCGCTGTACTAAACGTGTCCCATAGATTGATCAGCTGTTCTTTTTGATTTTCAAATGTATTCTGTAGTTCTGGCATAATCTGGTTATTCCACTCATCCACATACAAAGCTGCTTTGGCAAACTCTGTAGAACAGTCATCCATATATTGTGTTGATTTTATTTTTGCATTCTGTTCGTTCAATGTTGTCTCCTCATCAAATCACAATCTCCCCATCTTTACTTTTTTAAGTATATCAACCCAAATAGGACAAATTTAGGACAAATGTACTAGCTTTTGAAATTTGTACAAAAAAAATGAGCCGTATCACTACGACTCAATGCTATATTCTTTTGTTATACAGTGACCTGCATTTTTCCTTGTAAAATAGATTTCACATCTTCAATATCTTTTCCCGTCATAGAAGCAATGTCTTCTATCGAGATTCCTTTTTTACTCATATTTAAAACAATTCGACTTCCTTCACATATTTTCTGTCAATTCTCTTAATGCAGCACTATATTCTTCTTCCGTATAATCCTCAAGAATGCTTTCTTTTGTTGCATGATACTCATTAATCATCTTCTTAATTGCTTTTATATTTGCTTCTTCTGCTGCTTTTTTCTCATATCTTTCCATTACTTCACACACTGCCTGAAGACCTCCCTCCTGATGTTTCAAATAATTCATTCGTTTTGTTAACTCTGGAAACCTGGAATTGTTTACTTCTTTTTTCATAAAACAATCCAGATACTCAGAAACAATAGTTCCATCTTTAACCTGAGCATTTGCAAACACACGTATAAGTCCATCATTAATTACATATCCAGTCTCCCTCACTACACTGTCTACATGATAGATTACTCGATTCGAATTAAAAATATCAAACTTCGATATGTATACAACAATGATATCTTCAATTTCCCTGAAATTTTGTCCCATCTGTGAATCCTTGACTGCAATACTTGAAGCATTAAATCTTACTCTGCGCAAATGATCATCTTCATCCGATCTCTGCACTTCCACATTACACTTTTTACCGTCATTAAAAGTACATAGCGCATCTAACCGGACAGAACGGCCATAGATATTTTTCTCGTTACTTTGTACGATCACATCCTCAACAATCAGTTCATCGTCATCCAATAAAATTCTTAACATTTCCTGGCAGAAACCTGCATCATCTGCCAACACCTCGAAAAAAGCATCGTCAATCGGTCGGAAATCCCGAACCTTTTTCTTCTTCTCTTCGATGGTAATTTCATTCCCCATACTTTTCTTTCCTTTCTTCAGTATAACATAATGAACCATTTTTACAACCAAAACGGACCATCTGCATTCCCCAATATTCAATTAAAACTCATGGTATTGTGAGTGCATGATTCTTCGCACTCCTCGTGATTTGTTGCTGATGCCAAGTACGACATCAAATATGAAATATTCGAGTTTTGTGGATATAGAATAGCGTAGTTGTTCTTATCTGTCAACCATTAATTTCCCAAAATTTCAAAAAAACAAACACCTGTATTAATATTTCTACTAATACAGGTGTTCCTCGTGTCTGAGACAGTTTTCCAGTCGAATCTCTGCCTTGATTGCAAAAGTCTCTTTCTTCTCATCCACCATCCTGTATGCCACAACATTGCAGCTCAATTTTCTATATATCTAAATTTATTTTCTTTACTTTTCTCTATTTTTCAGGTTCTGCAGAACCGCATTCTGGATTTCGCCCCAACTGTACTGTGCCATATACTCTCCGTTGTAAGCACGGATGCCGGAAGGTTTATTATTCAGATAATCATAATAATCACACGATATCACTTCTGGATTTATCGCGTATTTATTCCATCCATTCATAAATACTTTCTCCAGCCCTGCCGACTTTAAAGTATTTACCAGATCCTTTTTCAATTTCTGCAAGTAGGAACTTACACTTTTTTCAGACTCAGCATTTTCCCACAATACAGCCCGAAGTTCTGCAGATGTCACTGTATTTCCTCTGCGATCAATCAGGTAAGCCAAAAGTTCTTTTGTCTTGCTTCGCTCAAATTCCAGACTTTTTCCATTCACGAACACATCAAATGTTCCGAAGCATTTTGCCGCAAGTACATTTTCTTTTGGTGGAAGTACCGGAATGCGAAGTCCCTCGAGTTCTTCATGAATTTCTTCTTCTGTGACCGGCTTTCCCACATATCCACTGACACGCAGTTTAAAAGCCTCAGCCATATATTCATTATATCCGGTAACAAATATGATATTGACTTTCGGATACAACATCTTCAGTTGCTTTGCGACATCGATGCCACTGACGGAGCCCATTTCGATATCCAAAAATGCCACATCGCAGGAATTGTTCTTTGCATAACTTAACAATTCCTTTGGATTCTGAAATGATTTCAGATCTGCATCCGGTTT
>ERZ781272.687-NODE-687-length-18363-cov-4.543751_pt1 | contig 18363 bp, 14 predicted proteins | sample MGYA00375850_ERZ781272 | MGnify/ENA primary metagenome ERZ781272 (study PRJEB29790, sample SAMN06051246) | human gut metagenome | host: Homo sapiens | place: USA: Cincinnati, Ohio | collected 2013-06-21 | study: EMG produced TPA metagenomics assembly of the Gut...
AGTGGGAGGAAGTCATCGAAGCTTATAATATGAGCGACACCACGGTTATGACGGCTGGCGTCAAAGTCCGTCCACGTGACAAACGCAATCAGAACACAAAGGGAACCGCGGATTTGATTTCCAACGGCTCCGTGATCCATGTCGGACAAACCCAGTTTATGATGCTAGTCGACGGTGGAAAGATTATTGACTCATGAAAAAATTTGCCCAAAAAGCCATGTCCTACGCTGGAACGGTTGAAGCGTACTGTGTCGGTTGTACTCCATGTAATTGTAGTACAGCCTGCACGTGTTAACGACGCTTATGCATATACCTCAACCACACTGATATACCAGCAAAATGCCTTTACAGTTGTGGACAGTCGTTCGTGGAGAATCAGTACCGGAAAATAATTCTTCTATTTTGATTCTTTTACATAAAGCGCCCTTGCTTTTATTCATTTATAAAAACCAAATAATTATATATTATACAAAACCCAAAATAAAATTTACAATGGGGAGGAGGGACCCGTATGAAAAGATGTTATAAGATATTCAGTTTCATACTCAGTCTTTTGTTGTGTGTTTCTCTACTCTCAGGATGCAGCACTAACAAAGATCCCAATGCACCAAAGCACACCAGGGACAACGGCAGAAAGCTTACCATTTATTGTAGCGAAAACAATCCTTATCAAAAAAGGCTTATCGACACATATAATACCCAGGTTGATGAAAAAGATCAAATTGAAATCAAATCCTATGGCGCCGCCAGCGATATTTCCAATCCTGAATTTGTAAATGACCAAACGCAGCTTACCACAGATATTCTTTCCGGCGGAGGGCCGGATTTGTTTCTAATTGACTCAACCAATTTTTATTTTGGTCTGCAAAGTGTTTTAAATAATGGAGCTTTCCAAAATCTTGACTATTATTTTGACAAGTATCCAATTGACTGGGAACAATACAACTCCTCCATCATGGAATATGGGATGTATCAGGGGAAGCGCTATCTCATCCCCTATATGTATGGGGTGGAGGTTTATGTAACCACAGAGGAAACTTTAAAACAAAATGGAATTCCAGAAGACATCAGTTTTGCCCATAATCGTTTAAACGAATTGCTGTCCTATCAGGAAAAATTAAAACAAGAGAAAAAAAATTTATTTAGTACAGTACCCACTATGGAGTTGTCAGCAAACGATTTTATTGATTTTGAAAATAAAACCCATTCCTATGATTCCGATGAATTCAAACAAATCGCCGAGGTTTATAAACAATTGAACTTACAGTCATCGTCTTCTAATGGTTACATTTTCCACTGTCTGATTGGACAAGAAAGTCCAGAGCTGGTTTGCGGTACCTTTTATAATACGGAATTGTTGGTGAATGAAAACGATCGATATCTAATATACGGAGAAAAGAAAGAGGATTCCGGAGGATACTTAGCAATGCCTTATGGCAGTCTCGCCATCAATGCCAATTCTCCAAACGGGGAACGGACTTTCAAATTCATCCAATGGGTTCTCAGCGAAACCACTCAAGCTGACCAATATAAAGTCAATTTCACCCCTGTTCACAAAAAAGCTCTACAGGACAGACTTCAGGCTGCTACCCCGTTAGGGAGCCGAGGCAAAGAAGGTATTGCACAATACCAAGAAATTTTGAACAGCGACCTTGATGTTCAAGCCTTTTTGGACGGTAAATTTAGTAATGAAATTTTTTGGCCATTATGGGAAGATTTTTTAGATGATAAAATCACTGTAGATGAATTCTCGCAACAGCTCAGCAATAAGACGGATCTCTATTTACAGGAGAGTTATAATTAGACAAAATAAAGCACTCTTCCATTTCAATGGGAGAATGCTTCTGTAACGGAAAGAACATAGCGACCACTGTACTCTGCAAGTCATCTATCCGGCGATAATGTTTACAACAAACTTTTAATCTATTCAACAGACGGTATACTTCCTCAATGGGAGCATACCGTCATTTGTTATCAATCGGCTATTTTACAATGTGTACGTTGTGGATGTGTTTGTCACTCGTTTGCAGCGGACTGAATTGTGAATTTCAAAGATCTTCAAAACCTTCCGGATCACAGTTTTGCCTTCCTTGAACGCTCCACCACCCTTCTTAAGCAAACTCCATATAATTTAACGTGCCACAGAATGACGCCGGGTTAGCCCGGAGAATCCCGGATTTCCTTTAAGGGCAAAACATGCGAAATCTCTGCTTTTTGACCGAATAGCGTCCTTTTCCGTCCTTTTTCCTGTTTGTACCCTGCAAATAATATGATATAATGATTACAAGTTTATCACTATTATCTTGTTATGGCCCGCTATCCGGCAAGGGCCAAAGTTATCGAGTATTATCTTTCAAGTTTCTGCCCAGTACAAACAAAGCACGGTGTAAGCTTTAACCATACGATGGCAAGTAAGCTGTTAACCGGCGGTTTTTTGTGCAGCAAGGCTGAAACTGTTTTCTGCTATCCCCACTATTTACAAAAGGAGTTGTTTTTATGGGTATCATCAGAGCTGTTACCGGCGCCATCGGCGGCGCACTTGCCGACCAGTGGGAGGAAGTCATCGAAGCTTATAATATGAGCGACACCACGGTTATGACGGCCGGCGTGAAAGTCCGTCCACGTGACAAACGCAACCAGAACACAAAGGGAACCGCGGATTTGATTTCCAACGGCTCCGTGATCCATGTTGGTCAAAACCAGTTTATGATGCTGGTCGACGGTGGAAAGATTATTGACTACAGTGCCGAGCCCGGCTATTTCCAGGTGACAAACACCTCCGTCCCCTCCCTATTCAACGGGGAGTTCCATGAGGCTCTACAGGATACCTTTGACCGCGTCCGTTTCGGCGGAGTTTCTCCGCAGGAGCAGAAGGTCTACTTTATCAATCTACAGGAAATCAAAAACATTGCTTTTGGCACCACCAACCCGGTCAATTACTTTGATAATTTCTATAATGCAGAGCTATATCTGCGCGCACACGGCTATTTCTCCATCCGGATTACCGACCCTCTACTCTTTTACGCAGAGGCGATTCCCAGAAACCGGGACAATGTGGACATTACAGATATCCACAAGCTCTATCTGTCGGAATTCCTGACGGCGTTCCAGTCCGCCATCAACCAGATGTCTGTAGACGGCGTCCGCATTTCCCATGTTGCTTCCAAGGGACAGGAGCTTGCCAAGTACATGTCCACCATCCTGGATGAGGACTGGAAACAAAAACGCGGCATGATGATTGAATCCGTCGGCATCAATAGCATCTCCTATGACGAGGATTCCAAACAACTCATTAATCTGCGTAACAAGGGCGCTATGCTCTCCGACGCCTCCGTGCGTGAGGGCTACGTTCAGGGTTCCATCGCCCGCGGGCTCGAAGCCGCAGGTTCCAATGCAAACGGCTCGATGGCGGGATTTATGGGCGTTGGCATGGGAATGCAGGGCGGCGGGAACTTTATGGCGTCCGCCAGCCAGACCAACCAGCGCCAGATGGAACAAGCTGCCAAACGCAGGGAGGTTTCTTTGCCGGATGAATGGATTTGTTCCTGCGGGCAAAAAAATTCCGGTAAATTCTGCTCCAACTGCGGAAAATCCAAGCCGGAAGAAGCAGAGAGGTGGACTTGTTCCTGCGGACACAAAAACGCGGGGAACTTCTGCTCCAACTGCGGAAAGCCAAAGCCCCAGGCACAGCCGGTCTGTCCGAAATGCGGACAGAAAGTGGCTGAGGGTCAGAAATTTTGCCAAAACTGCGGGGAAAAACTTTAACTAAAGCTAATACTGCTATGCTACGCAAAGGCGCACCGTAATATTGTGCGGTGCGCCTTTTTCTTAGAGGGGGAATCTTTTCTTGAACATCGTCAGCTATAAATGTCCTAACTGCGGTGCACCACTGGAATTCAACGCTGAATCCCAGAAATGGGACTGTGAATTTTGCCTGAGCTCCTTTGATGTCGCCACCCTGGAAAAAATGCTTGAACAGTCGACGAGCAAGGAGCAGGCACAGGAAGCTACAGAGGACGTCAGGCAGCAACACCAGCATGAGGATTTTTCCGATAAAGTCCGCGTGTTTTCCTGTCCCAGCTGCGGCGGACAGGTTTTGGCGGACGAAAACACCGCCGCGACTTTTTGTATCTTTTGCCACAACCCTGCAATCGTAGAGGAAAACTTAAGCGGGGAGTTTCGTCCAGCGCAGATTATTCCCTTTAAAACCACGAAGGAAGATGCACAAAACGCTTTTCGAAAGCTATGCAAGAAACGTCCGCTGCTTCCAAACCTGTTCCACCAAAAAACCAATATTGAGAAAATCACCGGGCTGTATGTCCCGTTCTGGCTTTATTCCTGTCACACGGACGCCACACTGTTTGCCAATGCGCAGCGCATTTCCCGTTGGAGTGATTCCAATTACAACTACACCAAAACTGATTACTATGAAGTGTTTCGCAGCGGAAGGATGGATTTCAGCAAAGTCCCGGCGGACGGCTCTAAAAAAATGGACAACGACCTGATGGATTCACTTGAACCGTATCAGTATGCCGAATTGAAGGAATTCTCCATGGCTTATCTCTCCGGCTTCCTTGCAGAGAAATACGACGTAGACGACAAGGAGACCTATCCGCGCGCCAAAGGGAGGATGACTGAGACTGCAAGACAAAAACTGCGGGAAACCATCCAGACCTATGACGCAGTACAGATCAGGGACTTTCAGCCGTCCTTTTCCAGGGAGCAGATAGACTATGTCCTACTTCCGGTCTGGATGCTCAACACTCGCTACAAGGATAAAGACTATCTATTTGCGATGAACGGGCAGACCGGCAAAATCGTCGGGAACCTTCCCATTTCCATTCCAAAGCTAATCGCCTGGTTCGGGCTTATCACCGCCGTGGTTTTAGCAATTCTGACGATTGGAGGGATTTTGCTGTGAATACGAAAAAGAGAATGATCCCTGCACTTTTCCTTACTCTGTTTTTCTGCATGTCCCTGATTTTCCTGCCAGCCGGCGCCGCATCTGATTTTCAGGAGATTCTCAAGGTATATGACGACGCTTCCACTATGACCGAACCGACTGTCCAGATGTTAAACGGAAAGGTTGAGACCGCCGGCAAGGAAACCGGCCTTGACATCGTCATCCTGACCAAGACGGATGAAACCGAACGCACTGCTCAAGACTATATCAATCAGACCGCTGAGGACAAGGGGTTGGTATTGTTCTTTGACTTTGGTGCGAGCAACATCACGATAACACCGTTTGGGGATATGACGGATCTTTTGACTACAGAGGATGCCAACGAAATCCTTACCGGCGTTTCCAGCGATGTGCAGTCCGGGACGCCGATGTATGATTGTTGCGTCAACTTTTTAAACCAGGTAGAGGAAAAAGTTGCTTCCCATGCCCCGACAGACGGCCTGTCCTTCAAAGGCGGAACGAATCCCGGCGGTGTGGATACTACAAAAAAAATCTACGACTACGCCGGGCTTTTGACAGATGAGGAAATCGGCAAGTTGTCTGATGAGCTCATAAAAACCGGAGAAAAACGGAAAATGGACCTCGCCATTGTTACCACAGAGGACACCAAGGGACGCTCCTCCATGGAATATGCCGATGATTTCTACGACTATAACGGATTTGGGGTCGGCGATAACAAAGACGGGATACTGCTGCTGATTGACATGGAACACCGCAAAGCCTGGATTTCCACCACCGGCCGTGCCATCTCTGTTATCAATTCCAACAAAATCGATAAAATCCTGGATGATGTCGCTCCCCTGCTGACAGACAAGGAATACTACAAATCCTGCCACGCCTTTATCAGCAAGACCAACCACTACCTGCTCGACGACCAGTCCATCTCTCCGCAAACCTTCCTGATTTTCCTCGGGATTTCTATCGCCGCAGGAGTAATCGGCGTCTTGATCCTGGTCAATGCAAATAAGCTGGTAAAACGTGGAACCCAGGCGGGTGCTTATCTTGCCGGAGGCTTCTCCATCACCGGGCAAAATGACACATTCCTGCGTTCTACCGTCACACGGACTGCCATTCCGAAAAACACCTCAAGCAGCGGGGGAGGCGGCCATGTCGGCAGCAGCGGCACCTCCCATGGAGGCGGAGGCCGCAGTTTCTAGCAGATGCTTCCTCGTTTTCATTATCGTGCCCTTCAGCTGAGCAAAGAAGGACGGTATGGAAGTGAACTGTATATTAAGATGCAAACAGCCTGCGATGGAACAAACGGCGCGCTGGTACAGCCGTGTTCCTCAAAAAAGCCTTCCGACCCGCGTTATGCGCACAAAATGGATCGGCTGTTCAGAAATCCCGACCGGATACTGACGATTCCCAGGAGAGGATGGGATTCTTTTCGCTTATAAAAAACGAGGGGTTGGAAACATCCGAACCCCTCGTTTTTTTATAAACATAGCATTACATGGATTTATCCTGTCCGCTTGGAAAAGCGGCTCCAGTAAACTGCTCCTGCTACAATCACTGCCGCGCTAAAAATTACATACAGCCAGAAAAGCGGGTTTTGCAAGCTGCCGGATACTACAATCAACGAGCCCGCTGCCGCAAGCAGCGGAAGTACATATCCTCGGATATTCCCTCTTATCTCCCCTTTTCGCCGAAGCCGGAATACGGCAAAATACAGCGGAATAAATGCAAGATAATTTATCGCCACGGCTATCTCCGATACGTCCGAGTTCATGAGCATATGATACCGTTGGGTCAGATAATGAAGTACCATCCATATCAGGCAGACGGCAAGACAAAAGAGGATGGAACGAGGCCCAGTTCCCTGCTCCGCTTCTTTTTTCAGCCGGCTGCTGCCCGGCAGCATCGAGCGCGCCACCATGGCAGAGGGAAAGCGAATCATTCCCATAATCAGGCCATTGACGGTTCCCAGCACGGAGAGAATGATAAAAATTAGAATTGCTTTCGCCCCGAAATCCCCAAACAGGCGCTGTGCTGCCGCATAGACATGGGTATCCCCAAGTTCCATGACCTGCTGCGGGCCAATGAGCAGGCTGATTCCCACAAAATATGCAATATAGGCAAGCAGGATGGCGAAAGGGGCAATCGTCAGGGCAAGTGGGAGATTTCGCTTGCTGTTCCTGATTTCATGACAGATGGAGGTCGAGACAATCCAGCCATCAAAGGCAAAGGCTACCGGCCCGATTGCCGAAAGCCATGTACCAGAACCGCCTGTATGCCCGGTCATCTCGGCAAAGGACTGCTCTGGAGCAAAGCACAGGCCCGACACCGCAATCACCACAAGTGGTATCAGCTTTATCACAGTTGCGGCATTTTGGAAATACCCTCCCAGTTTGACGGACAACAGATTGATGCCAAACAGCAGGAGCATAAAGAGGATTCCAACAAAAACCTCTGTTCCAAGGGAACCTTCGATACCGAATAGGATACAGAAATAGACTCCCGCCACATAAGCCACGACACTCACTAACGCCGGGTAATAGACAAACAAATGAAACCACCCCACGGAGCAGGCCATCCTTTTGGAACAAAACTCTTCGAGATAACTGATCACTCCCCCGCTTTTGTCCGTACGGGCAGCAAGCTGAGCAATACACAGACTACCAAAAACAATACTCAAGGCGGCAATGCAGAACACTGCAGCCCCAAGTAAGATATTTCCCTCAGTCGCCACCAGAATATTATCGCTTTTAAAGAAAATACCAGATCCAATGACAATTCCGATAATCATTGCAATCGCGGTAAACAGTCCATAATTTCGTTTTATGGTTTTCTCCTCCATCCACTTAGATACTCTTTAGCATGTCCGGTTTTTCATAAATGAAAGCATTCTGCGGCCGCCCGGCAAAACCATTTCCGGGGCAATCTGCAGGTTTTATACAAAAAAGCAGACGAACGAGGGTCAAGCAATCTCAACCGTCTGCATCCTTGTTCGCTATCGGCTGTTTACAGGCAGCGCACCGCTTCGACAATGCATTTTGTGATTGTCTCAAGCGGAAGGCTCGGTTTGGAGGAATCCTCCACCTGCCCGTCATAGAGAGGGACATGGATAAAGCCACTTATCATGCCGGGATACTCGCTTTCACACAGGGCAAGTCCGGTGTACATCGTCAGATTGCAGATATAACCTCCGGCTGTCAGGGAAAAATCAACCGGCAAACCGAGCTCCTTTGCATGCTCATACATTTTGCGTACCGGCAGCTTGGTGAAATACCCTACCGGGCCGTTTTCCTCAATTGCCGCGTCATGCAGGACAAGGCCGTCGTTGTCCTCAGCGTTCGCGTCCATCAAATTGACTGCAACCCGCTCCAGGTTGACCTTTTCCCGGCCCGCCGCCTGGCCAAGGGAAATCACAGCGTCCGGATGGTGTTTGGCAATCAATTTTTTAAGCTCGCCCGGTGTTCTGCGGTAGGAGACAGGCAATCCCTCTTTGATTACCTGCTTATCATCGATAGTCTCCGGGACAGCTTTCAGCGCCTCATAAGAGGAATTCGTCGCCACATCCAAAAACGGTTCAAATGCAGTAATCAATACATTTTTCATCTCACTGTTACTCCTTGTCATTCACTAACCGGCATAAGTACTGTAGAGCCCGAAATCGTTGAGACAAACGGCAGCCTAAAGACCTTCCGCCGTTTTCACTTGCCGTATTTTATTATTATACTCGATGGAAGCCCTTCCTTCAATGAGGGAGTGCAAATAATTGACCTTTGCGCCACAAGGTGATAGAATAAAACCCTATTTTCGTTTTAAGGAGGCATTACGATGGTAGAGGATATCCTCTTTCACACAAAGGACGCCGTGTTCAGCTTTCGCGCGGCAGGGCTGCTCATCCATGACGGCTGTATTCTGCTGCAGCATCCGGTTGGCGATACCGCCTACGCAATCCCCGGGGGACATGTCGCTCTGGGGGAAGAGTGCTCTCAAACCCTGGTACGGGAATTTGAGGAAGAAATCGGGGCAAAAATTGTAGTGGACAAGTTCTGCTGGGCCATGGAAAATTTCTTTTCCTGGGACGCGCAGACGCCCTGCCATCAGATATCCCTTGCCTTTCTCATCTCCCTCTCGGGGGAAAACTCCATTCCGCTGCACGGCAGCTTTTATGGTCTTGAAACCCTGGAGGACCATTCCTACAAAATGGAATTTTGCTGGGTGCCGCTTGACACTCTCTCAGAACTGGAGCTAAACCCTGATCAGGCGACGGAACTTATCCGGCAGGGCTTTGATATTCCTAAGCATCTCATTTTCCATGAACAGCCGGATACCGCCATCCCTGCCCTGCCGGAGGATGAAACTGCCTGGATGAATTTGGTTGCACAGGTACGGGAAAACTTCCCCGGCCTTGATCTTGCAGACTACCGCAGCACCCTGAAAAAGAATCTGTCGCGCGGCACAGCCCTGTGCGTTAAACGGGGCGGCAAAATCATCGGGATTCTGCTCTTCTCTCCACATCGTGGCTGCCTGTCTTTTCTGGCGGTGCATCCGGATTACCGCAGGCAGGGCGTCGCCTCCCTGCTGATAGAAAAGATGCTCTCCCTTCTGCCAAAAGACAAACCCGTTACCGTCACCACTTTCCGGGAGGGCGACGCTCTGGGAGCCGCTCCCCGTGCGCTGTATCAGCGCTTTGGGTTTGTACCCGGCCGGGAATTTGAGGAATTCGGGTACCCGGTGCAGGAATTTGTACTCAGCAGGTGAGCTGAAATGTATCTGCGGACAGCCTTGCGGGTAAATCCGATGAAAAAAGTGATGTACAAAAAATAAAACTCCTGGGAAATGCAAACTTGTATTTCCCAGGGGGATATTAGGAAGCGGCTTCCGCCGCTTTTTCATCCTTGTTTTTCTTGATGACCTTCAGGCGGCTGAATTCCTCACGCTCTTTTTCTTCCAGAGCCTCGGTGATCATCTTGATGGTCTCCTCAAACTGCGGGATGATGATGTTGCTCAGGGCATTTGCGCGCCGCTGGGTCTTTTTGATCTCATTGGCAAGGCGGTAGACGCTGTTCTCGATGGCAGCGAGCATTACTGTAAACTCCTTGGCCTTTTCAAAGGAGATATAGGCCACGTCGAACTGGGAATTCGTCCCGGTGAATCCATAGACGGTATTCGGCTGGGTGCTATGCAGGGTCACACGAGGGATCTCCACGCCCATCACGCTGCGGTAGGTGATGTGCACCCCGTTTTCTACTTCGATGCCGTTGGCAATGTTCTCAATGACGCCGAGAGTGATATTCGCCCGTTGCAGCGCCTGATAGGCCGTCGCATAGGTCTCCTCAATCTGGCTTCGAACCTGCTTTGCTTCGTCCATCAGCGCCACCATTTCACGCACCAGGATATTTCTCTTGCGGTCCATCAGGTCAAAGCCGAGCTTTGCAAGGCTGAGCGATTTTTTTGTATTAATAAGATTTCCCTTGGTCGGGAAAACGGCTTGTGCCATAGGCTGTCCCTCCTGTCAGGCCGCTTATGAACCCAATTTAGAATTTCTTGCGTTTGCGGAATCTGTCCGCGCGGTTGGAATCGTAGAACTGGAAGAGCAGGTCGGTATCGATCCGGTCAAGCTCCTCCTTCGGGAGCAGGCAGAGCAGATCCCAGCCGAGGTCGAGCGTCTGCTCAATCGAACGGTCTTCATTTTCTCCCTGCGAGAGGAAGTTTTCCTCAAACTGTTTCCCAAATTCCAGATATGCCTTGTCCGTCGGGGAGAGTTCCTCCTCACCGATGACGGACGCCAAAGAACGCGCATCGCTCACCTTGGCATAGCAGGCAAAGAGCTGGTTTGCCACATCGGTATGGTCTTCCCTGGTATAGCCTTTGCCGATACCGTCCTTCATCAAACGGGACAGGGACGGCAAAACTGATACCGGCGGATAAATACCCTGCTGGGCAAGCTCCCTGTCCAAAACAATCTGACCTTCCGTAATATACCCGGTCAGGTCCGGAATCGGGTGGGTGATATCGCCGTTCGGCATGGTTAAAATCGGGATCTGGGTGACGGAGCCCTTGGCCCCCTTAATAATTCCCGCACGCTCATACAAAGAGGCGAGATCGGAATACAGGTAGCCCGGATACCCCTTTCTGCCCGGAATCTCGCCCTTGGAGGAGGAGAATTCGCGGACTGCCTCCGCGTAGGAGGTCATATCGGTCAGGATGACGAGGATATGCATATCATGCTCATAAGCGAGATATTCCGCCGCAGTCAATGCACAACGCGGGGTCAGGATACGCTCGATAATCGGGTCGTTGGAGAGGTTGACAAACATTGCCACGCGCTCCAAAACACCGCTTTGCTCAAACTGGGATTTAAAATAGTCCGCCACGTCGTTTTTGACGCCCATCGCGGCAAAGACCACGCCGAAGCCCTGCCCTTCCTCATCCGCGATTTTTGCCTGACGGACAATCTGGGCGGCGAGCTTGTTGTGGGAGAGCCCGGAATCCGAGAAGATCGGGAGCTTCTGCCCGCGGATTAGGGTCATGAGCGCATCGATGGATGAAATCCCGGTACGGATATAGTTTCTCGGGTAGACCCTGGAAACGGGGTTAATCGGCTTGCCGTTGATGTCCGCATAGGATTCCGGGAAAATATCCCCGAGCCCGTCAATTGGACGGCCCGCGCCGTTAAAGATACGGCCGAGCAGTTCCTTTGACAGCGGCAGCTCCATCGGCTTACCGGTAAATTTTGTGGTTGTATTAACTAAGGACAAATCATTTGTCCCCTCAAAGACCTGGATGACGACGCGCTCGCCCTGAATCTCGACGACACGCCCCAGACGGGAGGTGCCGTTTTGCAGCCGAAGCTCGACAAGCTCATCAAAGCTTGCGTTGGGGACTTTATCAAGCACAATCAGGGAGCCATTGATTTCATCCAGCCCAAGATATTGGATTGCCATGTTTTATTCCCTCCATTCATACATCTGGCACCGGCGGCCTAGCGGTCGCTCTGCGCAAGCTTTTCGTCGATATCCTTGTAATAATCCTGGAACAGCTCCAGCTTGTCATTGGGAATATCGTACTTGATACGGGTTAGCTTGTCAAAAATGCCGGTGGAAAGGATGTTGGAGATTGGGATATTACGGGAGACAAGCTGAGTCGATTTATCGTAGAGGTATAAGATAACCTTCATCATTTCCCGCTGCTTTTCCATTGGGACATAGGTATCGTCCGCATGGAAGGCATTCTGCTGGAGGAAACCGACGCGGATGACCTTCGCAATTTCAATGACCAGCTTCTGGTCGTCCGGCAACACGTCGGAGCCAATCAGCTTGACAATTTCCATCAGGCTCGCCTCCTCCGCCAGCAGGGCCGTGATGCGCCGCTTGAGCGGAAGGAAATCCTCCCCGACGTTCTGATTATAGTACTCGGTAAAGTCATCGTCATACTCGCTGTAGCTCGTCATCCAGTTGATGGCCGGATAGTGACGCGCATACGCCAGGGATTTATCCAGCGCCCAGAAGCAGCGGACAAAGCGCTTGGTGTTCTGGGTGACCGGCTCGGAAAAGTCGGAGCCCTGCGGAGAAACCGCGCCGATGATCGTGACGGAGCCCTCGGTGTCGTTCAAATTGACCATGTATCCTGCGCGCTCGTAGAAGCCGGAGAGCCTCGACGGCAGATAGGCCGGGAAGCCCTCCTCCGCGGGCATCTCTTCCAGACGGCCGGAAATCTCACGCAGGGCCTCCGCCCAGCGGGAAGTGGAGTCCGCCATAATTGCCACATGATAACCCATGTCGCGGTAATACTCCGCCAAAGTGATACCAGTGTAGATGGAAGCCTCCCGCGCGGCAACCGGCATATTCGAGGTGTTCGCAATCAATACGGTACGGTCGGTCAGGGCCTTGCCCGTCCGCGGGTCGATCAGTTCGGAGAATTCCTCCAGAACCTGAGTCATCTCGTTGCCGCGCTCGCCGCAACCGATGTACACGATGATATCCGCATCGCACCATTTTGCAAGCTGGTGCTGGGTCATCGTCTTGCCAGTACCGAATCCGCCCGGAATAGCGGCTGTGCCGCCTTTGGCTATCGGGAACATGGTGTCGATGATTCTTTGTCCGGTGATAAGCGGGCGATTGGTCGGCAGGCGGTTCGCTACCGGGCGTGGGGTACGGATCGGCCAGCGCTGGCAGAGCGTCAGCTCATGCTCGGCGCCGTCCTCGTCCCGGATAACCGCGACCACATCGTTGACCCTGTATTTTCCGTTTTCTTTCACGGAAATAACCTCTCCCTCAAGCAGCGGGGAGAGCATGCATTTGTGGAGAATCTGAGAGGTCTCCGGACAGGTGGCATAGATGTCGCCGCCCTTCAGGTGATCCCCCGGTTTGACGGTCAGCGTCACATCATATTCCCGTTCCTGATCGAGAGATGGGATATCGGATCCGACGCCGATAAAGGCGCCCTCATCCGCCGCCATGTCGCGCAGCGGGCGTTCGATGCCGTCAAAAATATTGGAAATGATACCCGGGCCCAGAGTCGCGCACAACGGAGAACCGGTGGTGTAGACCGGCTCGCCCGGTTTAAGCCCGGTCGTGCCCTCGTAGACCTGGATGGTCGTCTCCCTGTCAGTAATGGAGATGACCTCACCGATAATCTTGTTTTTTCCTACATAGACCATTTCCAGCATGGAAAAGTCTTTGGTATTCCGGACCTTGATGACAGGCCCGTTAATCGAATAGATGACATTCGCCATTGTTTTCTGTTCACCTCCAAAGGCAGCTTACACTAGTCCGTAATTTTCAGAGTGCAGCGCTCATAAAAGGCCGGACGCTGTTCTTCCAGCAGGCTCGCGAAGGTTTCATCCTCCATGACCCCCTGCTCCCGGTTGACAATCGTAAAGCCCCCGAGATGGTTCTTCGGGTCTGTCTCCACCGCAATGCCGGGCAGAGCCTTTGTCAGGGCCTCGTCATATTTTCTGTCCTCTTTGGAGACGAAAACCACGGCGCCCTCACAGGGGAATTCTTTCGCTGCCGCCTGAACTCTGCGGACGAGATATTCCTTGTAAGAACCGCTGTCCCGGAATGCTCTGAGCTTTTCCTTCGCATCCTCAAAAATCTGTTCCACCAGGGTATTCCTGTATTCGAGCAGCTCCCTTTTGCAGGCAAGGTCGTGCTGGGTTACTTCGCGTTTATGCTTTGCCTTGATGACACGGACCTGCTCCTGCATGTAGGTGTACATCTTGTTGTATTGCATTTCGCGCACTTTTTTATATTCCTGCGCTTTATACGCTTCAATTTCAGCGTCGATTTCTTCAATCTTCTTGCCGGTCTCCTGTTCTACAGCTTTTTCAAACACCGACAATTTCTGAGCATCGTATGCCATGCCTATCCCTCCCGTTCCGGATGGGAAGCCCCACCCCTTTTATCCATTAAATCTTGATTCCAATTGCCTCCCGGACATACCGGGTAATGTTGTCTCCGATTTCCTCCGAGCCGTGGCGGTCCGGGATTTCGACGATCAAGGGGAATTTTGTATGCAGCTTCAAGTCATAAATCAACTGAGGGCAAAGCTTGACGAGCTTTTCGGAGACGAGTACGATTCCGACTTCCTTATCCGCCATGGCGCTGCGGATGGACTTCTCTACCTCATCCGCCTCGTGTACCACGACGCCCTCGATTCCCGCAAGGCGCATGCCCATCTGCGTATCGATATTGTCGCTGACACAGAAAAACTTCATTCTCCACGCCTCTTTTCTATTGACTGTAATTATGCTTAGATAAGAAATCTGCGGCACTACGTTTTTGCACCGCAGATTTATGTTTTTTACAGGTTTGTGATGATCATAAAGGAGATAAGCAGGCCATAGACGCCGATACCTTCTCCAAGACCGACAAACACGATGGATTTACCAAAGGATTTCGGATCCTCGCTGCACGCGCCGATTGCCGCCGGAGCGCCTGCTGCAACGGCGATGCCAGCTCCGATACAGGACAAGCCGGTTACAAGTGCCGCTGCCAGATAGCCAAGTCCCTGCCCCATGCTGACAACTGCCTGGGCAGCCTCAGGAGCGGCAGCGGAAACAAATCCGCCGATTGGGATGATCATCATCAACAGGCAAATGCCAAAGAATGCGCACAGATTACAGATGATAGAGCGTTTTGCCTTGACCCCGGTGGTTACACCCCGGTATACCGGAACGAGCGGGGCCATCAAAAGGGTGACAACCAAAAGCGGTGCTACAAACAAAATGACTGTTTTCATAAATCTTAACCTCCATACATATCACATTTTATACTGTCGCCATGCAGGGCACAGCGGGTATGATTAACTTATTTTTCCTCTTCGCCGTATTCGACCTTCGCCGGGACATACGGCTTGCCGTCTCCCTCATAGAAGCGGCTGAAGGTCTCATAAAAGACCAGTCTCAGCACCTGGATTCCGACCAAGAGCCCCTCAAGCACCATGACAAACAGGTTGCCGATGACAAGGACAACCGGGCTTCCTGCGGTGCCGACCATTTCTGCAAGCGTCATAACAACCGCCATCATGCCCGCATGGCTGAGGACAAAGCCTCCGACTCTCAAAAACGAAAGGGTGTTGGTGATATAGCTGAGCATCATCTCAAACAGCTCAAAAAACGTCTGCATGATGAAGCCGCCGATTCCGCCTTCCGGCTTGATACCATGCTTGTGTTCACACAGCTTTGCAAGCGGTTCCTTGAGCGCCATCAGGACGATTGGGAGCACAATAACCAGCAGAATGAACACCGGGTTAAACAAATTGATACCGGAAGTCAGCATCAAAACCGCTGCGGCAATGGTCCCAAGGTACAGTACCAGGCCTGCAATACCGTTATTGGAAAAGACGGCGCTTTCATAGTTTTTCTTTTTCAGCCCCAGGTAGATGTTCATGATGATGGAGCTTGCTACCACGATGACGCCAATGCCGACCACGCTGATAAGCAGCATATTCGTCGTTTCCGGCTTGAAGACATCTACCGGCTTTTCAGAAAAGCCAAGCGCTCGAAACATCGGATCAAGCAGATTTTCAAAACCAAACACCGAGCCGTAAATGGTACCGAAAATCATGCTGGAAATACCGCAGCGGGAAACAATGGCCCCAAGCTGCATCTTTTTGAATTTCCAGAACAGGTACCCGCCGACAGCGAGGACAAAGCCCTGCCCCAGATCGCCGAACATCATGCCGAACAAAAGCACATAGATAAAGCCGATAAAGCTAGTCGGGTTCATCTCATAGTAGCCGGGCAACCCATACATAGTGACATACATCTCAAAGGGCTTGAAAAACCAGTTGGTCTTTAGCTTGACCGGGGGCTGGAGCCTTGCATCCGCATCCTCCGGCTGTTCTTCACAGATGACGTCCTCCATGTCCTGAAACAGCCGTATAAAATCTCCCACCTTACTTTTTGGGACAAACCCCTCGAGGTGGAACTGCCGGTAAGCGGTTACTGCATATCTTCGATAAGAGAACGTGTCGTTTTTCATCTTCAGGTAGGAGTATAGCTTTTGAAATTCCTCCCGCTTGCCCTCTCCAAGCTCCTTTAGGTGGTCTTTCACCTGTTTTAGCTCGGCGCGTTCCTTCTCCAGCTGCCGCTCGATTTCCTGCGCGGCAAGCTTTGGCGTCCCATGCGCATAATCCGGGAGTTTTATCTCCTCAAAATACAGGGACGCAAAGAGTTCTTCGATTTCCTCGGCATTTTCATCCGGGGCAAAATAGACGCCCCAATAATAGTCATCGTCGTGGTCAAAGTCAAAAAAGAAAAAATTCTTTTTCTCAAAGTAGGCCAGCTTGAGGTAGCTATCCTTCGGGAGCCTTCCAAACCTTGCAACGGAATACTTCGCACGAACAATATTCTCCAAATCCACATTAAGCCCCCGCAGGTGATTTACCTGCGCGAGAACCTGCTCGTGCATGGTCATGCTGTTTTTGAGTTCCTCACTGTGCTTGCTTGCCTGAGTGGCCTCACACCAGATTTTCTGGACCGCTTCCCTCAAATCCGCCACATCCATGGACAGCTTTCCATAATCGCTGTATCCTGCCGGGATACTCAGCGTATGAAAGGCGTCTGTCAATCGCTGCAGTAACGGGGAATATGGATTTTCCTCCTGAACCGGATGAAATCCCTGTTTTCCGGAACTTCCCGCCGCCATTTCCGGGTGAAAGATCTCTGCCTTGCAGCAAGCTTCCAACACTCGGTCCAGGGAGGTCATACTTCCCATAATATTGACAAGCGACATCTTTTCAATGGACATAGGCACACCACCTTTCTTCCCTTCTTGTATACCCGCTTACAATCCAAGTGGTACTCAGGAACCCGTTTTACACTACAAAATCAATAACTTGCGGATATCCTCCGCTGATTCCTGGTAACGGATCCCCTCGATGATACTGACAATATTGTTCAGTTCCAGTTGGCTGAGTGTAAAATATGCTAAAAACACCACGGATGCACTTGTGGAGAAATGGAGATACTTTCGGCTGATTCGGTATCTTAACCGGTCGGTATAATTTTCAATGTAGGGATATTCCCCAAAAGCAAGCTGCCTTGAATAGGCAGTCGACGCGATTACCCGCTCCAGAGATTCTTTGTCGGGCGCCCCAATCATATCTTGCACCTGTTTTTCTTTGAGCTTATACCGATAGGGGTACAGCCTGCGCGCCACCGTCGAGGATTTCGCACCAAAGAACACTTTGGTACGATAAATACTTGTCAAGTTCATGAGTTCAATACGCGTCAGCAGCAGCTCTTCAAGTTCCTTTCCCGCCCGGCCCTTATAGTTTTTCTTCATCATCGCGAAATACCGTTTGAAGAAATACTCATAAAAAGCATGCTCGCAGGCAACATAATTAATGGTGGGAACTTCTTTTGTCGGATGAAAGCGCTCGAGGATCGCGGCATAATCCGTCCCCTTCAAAACGCCGATGAGTTCATCATAGGTGTGCACTCTGGCAACAGCCATCAAATCCACACTTGCCTGAGCAATTAGGTACGCCGGCAAATCCATGATAAAGCTTTCCGCATTGTCCGCCTTGAGCAGCAGCACCATGCGGAGGATTTCCACGATTTCCTCTTCCATAATCACATAATGAAACAGGTTTTCCCGTTTTGCATTAAGATAACGGTACATCTTGCTATATTCTTCAAAGGCCTCGCGCCGCAACATGTTTTCGAGCTGCCCGCGATGGATGTTGGCGGGGTTAACGTTTTCAAGCGCCTCACGATAGTGAGTCTGTGTTTTTAAATAGGAGGCCACTTCGCTGACACTTCGGCAGCGAAGCAGTTCCTCATACTCCTCTTTGGTAATATGCTTGCCGTACATACCGCGTGCTTTCGCTGCGATGACGTTATTGGAATAGGAGTCAAGCATGTTATCGCCTTCTATTACAATATATTTGGACAGGAAAGCCGGGCAGCCAGTCCGGCTTTCCCTCCATCTCGTGCCTAA
>ERZ781272.688-NODE-688-length-18351-cov-2.942774_pt1 | contig 18351 bp, 18 predicted proteins | sample MGYA00375850_ERZ781272 | MGnify/ENA primary metagenome ERZ781272 (study PRJEB29790, sample SAMN06051246) | human gut metagenome | host: Homo sapiens | place: USA: Cincinnati, Ohio | collected 2013-06-21 | study: EMG produced TPA metagenomics assembly of the Gut...
CGACATAACTGCCTTATCGTCCAACGGAATCTGTGTCGGGTCAACACCTGTTAAATCCTGCAGCATACGAATCATGGTCGGATCGTCGTGTCCGAGAATATCAAGTTTCAGCAGATTATGGTCAATGGAATGATAATCAAAGTGGGTTGTCGTAATATCTACCGTCATATCATTTGCGGGATGCTGAATTGGTGTAAACGTATAAATCTGTTCGCCCATAGGGAGTACGACAATTCCACCCGGATGCTGTCCCGTCGTACGTCGTACCCCGACACAGCCTAATACAATACGGTCGATCTCACAATTCCGTTTATGTACGCCACGCTCCTCGTAATAATTCTTGACATATCCAAATGCCGTCTTATCCGCAAGCGTACCAATTGTTCCCGCTTTAAACGTCTGTCCTTCACCAAAAATAACTTCTGTATATTTGTGTGCCTTACTTTGATACTCACCAGAGAAATTCAGATCGATATCCGGCTCTTTGTTTCCTTTGAATCCAAGGAACGTTTCGAACGGAATATCAAACCCTTCTTTTGACAAAGGCTTTCCACAGCGTGGACAGATCTTATCCGGCATATCACAGCCGCTTCGTCCACTGAACGATTTGACCAGATCCGAATCAAAGTCACTGTACTGACAATGTTTACACAGGTAATGGGCATGCAGTGGATTTACCTCCGTGATACCAGACATCGTTGCAACAAACGAACTTCCTACTGATCCACGGGAACCAACCAGATATCCGTCTTCATTCGATTTCCACACAAGCTTCTGCGCAATGATGTACATTACGGCATAACCGTTACTGATAATGGAATTCAATTCTCGGTCCAGACGCTCCTGTACGATTTCCGGCAGCGGATCACCGTACATTTTGTGTGCTTTGTTATAACAGATATCTCGAAGCATCTGATCCGAATTTTCGATAACCGGCGGACATTTATCCGGTCGGACCGGCGATATTTTTTCACACATATCTGCGATCAGATTTGTGTTTTTGATAACAACTTCTTCTGCTTTTTCGCTTCCCAGATACTGAAATTCTTTGAGCATCTCTTCGGTTGTACGAAGAAACAGCGGTGGTTGCTCATCTGCATCCTTAAATCCCTGTCCTGCCATAATAATACGGCGGTAAATCTCATCGTCCGGATCCAGAAAATGCACATCACAGGTTGCAACGACCGGTTTATGAAACTCTTCCCCCAGACGGACAATTTTCTTGTTAATTTCAATCAGATCGTCATTCGAAGCGATCGGAGAATCTTCATCTCTTACAAGAAACGCATTGTTTCCAAGCGGCTGTATTTCCAGATAATCATAGAAATTTACGAGTCTTGTGATCTCTTCCTCCGGGCGGCCATTTAAAATGGCACGGTATAATTCGCCTGCCTCACAGGCAGATCCAATCAGCAATCCATCCCGGTATTTGATAAACTCACTTTTTGGTATACGCGGACGCCGGTGATAATATTTAATATGCGCCAGCGAAACCAGACGATACAAATTGGTTCTACCCTGGTCACAGGTTGCTAATATGATTGCATGATACGTAGGCATCTTTTGCACATTCTGTACCGAAGATGTTCCAAGTGCATTTACCTCGTCGAGCGTGGACACCCCGCGGTCTTTTAACATTGCAATAAATTTCACAAAAATTTCTGCAGTACAGCCCGCATCATCCACTGCACGATGATGATTATCCAATGAAACACCAAGTGCTTTTGCAACCGTATCAAGTTTAAAACGGTTCAGATTCGGCAGCAGCACGCGTGCCAGTGCAACCGTATCTACGATCGTCGGTGCGCACGGAATATCAAGCCTCTGACAATTCTTTTTGATAAAACTCATATCAAAATCTGCATTATGTGCAACCATAACACACCCTTCACAGAATTTCATAAATTCCGGTAAAATGTCTGCAATCACAGGTGCATCAATGACCATGGAATCGTTGATTGAAGTCAGTTGTTCGATACGAAACGGAATCGGAACTTCCGGATTAACAAAAGTAGAAAATTTGTCTACGATTGCACCATTCTGTACTTTTACCGCACCAATTTCAATAATACGGTTTACTTCCGGACTAAAACCAGTGGTCTCCAGATCGAATACTACATAATCTGCATCCAGATTCTGGTTCTGGCTGTCTGTGACCATGCCTTTGATATCATCTACCAGATAAGCTTCTACTCCATAGATCACTTTAAAATCCGAATCAGACGGAACCGTATGGTTAGCATCCGGGAACGCCTGTACATCTCCATGGTCCGTAATTGCAATTGCCTTATGTCCCCATTTCATGGCGCGTTTGACAATATCCTTGACATCCGAAACACCATCCATATCGCTCATCTTGGTATGGCAATGCAACTCCACACGCTTATCAATGCTCGTATCCATGCGAACCGTTGTAAAATCGGCGCATTTTTTAATACCGACAATTGAACCTATGGTAAGTTCACTGTCAAATTTGTCAATGGTTGCAACACCTTTGACCTTTACAAATTTGCCCTTATCGATTTCTCCTAACAAGTCTTTGACATCATCATTTCTTGCAAAAATTTTCAATACAATGGTGTCTGTAAAATCTGTCATTGAAAAAATAATGATTGTCTTCTCATTACGAATCTCTCTCGTATCTACCGAAAGAATTTTTCCGCGAATAACAACTTCTCCGATCGGTCCGTCGATTTTTTCGATTTCAATCGTTTCATCCTCAAAATCACGTCCATAAATAACATCCGGATTCATCGACTTTTTATTGTTATCATGTTCAAATTTACGACGAAACTCTCCCTTTTTCTCGAAGGTCTGTTTCTTTCGTCCACTGGAAGAATGTTCTTTGCCCGAAGCTTTGGAAGCGGTCTTTTTCTCCTGGCCGGATGTTGCTGCCACAGCCTTTTCCTCTGCCGGCTTTTCTTCCTTTCCTTCCTCCGACATGGCAAACTTCGTTCTTGCAATAATGCTTTGCACTTCCTGTGCAATCTGTTTTTCTGAATTCTTCCTATATTTACTCTCCTGCGGTTTACGAAAAGCCGTCTGGATGATCAGATTCATCCCGCAACGCTCACAAACGACTTTTTCCAGAAACTCAACAATCTCATCCGTTCTCGTTTTTGCAATAATGGTCTCATCCATAGTAAGAAGCATATGATGTGGCTGATCAAACTCCATAGTTGCCGTACGGAGCAGATTGTATTCTAGTACACTATAGGCATTCAGCTCATCTAAAATACTGTCCCGATATACGTCCATCAAAGAATGCGGCGTATATTGTTCAGACAATTCAAACGACTCAATAATCTTAACCTTAATATCACGGTTTTGAAAAATTTGTTCCAATATGGCTTTTTCTATTTTCCATATATTCTTTTTGAAAATCAGTCTTTTTGCACGCAAATAAATGCGAATATGATTGTGATCATGATTCGCACTTATTTTTGTAACCTCTGTTGTCTCTAAAAGATTATCTAACTCTTCATCCAATTGAAGCGTAGGAAACGCTTCTTTAAATGGTTTCGACATTTGTTTCACTCCAATGCTCTAACTCATAACGCAAAGCCGGGAGAAGTTCTTTTTCTGGTACTTTCTTGAACACTTTCCCGTGTTTGATAATAAGTCCCTCTCCAATGCCACCAGCGACACCAAGATCCGCCTCTTTCGCTTCGCCCGGTCCATTTACGACACATCCCATGACAGCAACCTTGATATCAAGTGGAAATTCTGCAACCATCGTTTCTACCTGATTTGCCAACTGGATCAGGTTAATCTGGGTTCTTCCGCAAGTCGGACAGGAAACCACTTCAATGCCACCCTTGCGTAATCCAAGTGTGCGAAGAATCAGCTTTGCAGATTTGATTTCCTCAATTGGATCACCCGTCAGGGATACCCTTATGGTATCTCCGATTCCCTGACTCAATATCAGGCCAAGACCGATAGAAGACTTGATATTTCCACTGATCAATGTTCCTGCTTCTGTAATTCCCACATGCAGCGGATGATCTGTTTTCGAAGCAATCAGCTCATGCGCCTTCACACACATCATAACGTCGGAAGACTTAATACTGATCACAAGATTATCATATCCCATATCTTCGATCATCTTCACTTTATCCAAAGCGCTCTCCACAATGCCCTCCGCTGTAACACCATGGTATTTTTCTACCAGATTCTTTTCCAGAGATCCACTGTTTACCCCGACACGAATCGGTATATTCCGCCGTCTGGCTTCATCCACTACCGCTTTGACACGCTCCGCACTGCCAATATTTCCCGGATTAATACGAATCTTATCCGCCCCATTTTCCATAGCGGCGATTGCCAGACGATAATCAAAATGAATGTCCGCCACCAGAGGAATCGCAATCTGCTTTTTTATTTCTCCCAGTGCTTTTGCAGCTTCCATGGTTGGTACTGCACAACGGATAATCTCACAGCCTGCTTTGGTCAGTTGCTGAATCTGTGCAACTGTGGCTGCTACATCCTCTGTCTTTGTATTTGTCATCGACTGAATTGCAATCGGATGATTTCCACCAATGATACGATTTCCGATCTTTACTTCTCTTGTTTTATGTCTCTCCATCATAATTATCTCCCAGAAACTTAAATAAACAGTTTTCTTATGTCATTAAACATAACAACAAACATCAATCCAAATAACAGAATAATTCCGATAAAGTGAACAATTCCTTCCTTGTTGGGATCAATTCTTTTTCCCCGTATTGCCTCAATAATCAGAAATACCAGTCTGCCACCATCCAGTGCCGGAAGTGGAAGTAAATTCATAACACCAAGGTTTGCAGATAAAAGAATTGCCCAGTTAAGCATATTTAAAAATGCATAGTAATATCCGGAGTCCGTAACGGATTGTGTATAGGTATCACCTATATTTTTCACAATTCCGACCGGACCACTCATCTCATTTACTGAAATCTGGCGTGTCACGAGCATACGCAGACTCTGAACGGTAGAATATATCCAGTATCGCAACTCATAAAAGCTATTCTTCAGATTGGTCAGTACATTTCCTTTTACTCTCGCCTGTCCGGAATACTGGAAACCATACATATAACGTCCGGTCTCACTGTCTTTCTTCGGCACAAGATCTGCGGTCTTTTTTTCACCATCCCGCAGATAAGTGACTTTCACTTCTTCTCCTGCATGAAATGTAGAATATGCGCTGATTTCCCTTGCAAAGTGAATGGATAATCCGTTCATGCGAACGATTTCATCTCCTGCCTGTAAACCGGCTTCTTCTGCAGCATAGCCTTCCGCTACACCGGTCAATACCGGCTTGTCATAACCGATACAGCTCATCAGGATAAACGCACATACAAATGCCATAATGAAATTGAAAAATGGTCCTGCAAACACAACACTGATTCTCGCCCAGACAGATTTCTTGCCAAAAGCACGTTCATCGGAAGAATCTTCATCTTCGCCTTCCATCATACAGGCTCCACCAAAGGGAAGAAGTTTGATGGAATATTTTGTCTCTCCTTTTTGGATGCCCAAGATTGTTGGTCCAAGGCCAAGGCAAAACTCATTCACCCGGATTCCATTGGCTTTCGCCAACCAGAAATGTCCCAGCTCATGAAAAATAATAATGACACTAAAAATAATAAATGCAATTATAATACTTATTACGCTCAAATTACCACCTGCTACCTATAAATTCATAGGCTTCCTGCTCTGTCGCTAAAATTTCATCCACATTTGGATGATCGATGAATTTACAATGTTCCATAGATGCCTGAATGATATCTGTAATTTCCAAATAAGAAATCTTTCGATTCAAAAACAATGCTACTGCTTTTTCATTTGCTGCATTAAATGCCGTCGGTATATTTCCACCTTTTTTCATAGCTTCCATTGCAAGCCCAAGTCCCCGAAACGTCTCCAGATCCGGCCGTTCAAATGTCAGATTCTGCAATTCAAACAAATCCAGACGTTTTCCAGACAGTGTTCTTCGTTTTGGATAATACAAGGCATATTGGATTGGAAGCCGCATATCCGGAGTTCCAAGCTGAGCGATCACAGCTCCATCCTCATATTCTACTGCAGAATGAATCACACTCTGCGGATGAACGACCACTTCAATCTGATCCAGCGCAACATCAAACAGCCATCTGGCTTCCATAACTTCCAGTCCCTTATTTACCAGTGTGGACGAATCGATCGTAATCTTACGTCCCATCGACCAGTTCGGATGCTTTAATGCGTCTTCCACCTGAATATGCTCCAATTTCTGTCTTGTATGTCCCCGGAAAGGCCCGCCAGATGCCGTAAGCAGAATTTTGTGAATCGCATTGCCCTCATTTCCCTGCAATGACTGAAAAATAGCACTGTGTTCACTGTCCACAGGCAAAATGCGCACATTTTTTTCTTTTGCAAGAGGAATGATCAGATGTCCGGCTGTAACCAGTGTCTCTTTGTTTGCAAGCGCAATATCTTTCCCTGCTTCAATTGCTGCAATTGTCGGGCGAATTCCTAACATTCCAACAATTGCTGTCACAAGAATTTCTGCATCTGGAATCGTTGCTACCGCAAGTAATCCTTCCATGCCCGTGTAGACCGGTATGGATAAATCCCGCGTGCTATTCCGCAAAGCCACCGCATCGGTCTCATTCCATACGGCAACCAGCTTTGGCTGAAACTGACGCATCTGTGTCTCAAGCATCTGAATATTTCTTCCACACGCCAAAGCAACCACTTCGATATCCTTATGTTCTGCAACCACTTCTAATGTCTGTGTTCCGATGGAACCCGTTGAACCTAAAATAGCTATCTTTTTCATATTGTTCCTCTACCTGTTTAAATAAAATGATATGCCAGGAAATAAATAATCGGTGCCGTGATGATCATGCTGTCAAAACGGTCCATAATACCTCCATGGCCCGGAATCAAATGTCCATAATCTTTAATATCAAAAAATCTTTTAATTGCGGATGCTGTCAAATCTCCCACCATAGAACTCAGTCCTGCAACCGCTGCAATCACAGCGAGGATTCCAATCTCTGTTCCTGTCAGATTCATCTGTGACCGGAAAATAAAACAGTATAACGCAGTCAGGAGCGCAGCTCCTGCCACTCCACCAATCGCACCTTCCACTGACTTTTTCGGGCTTAATTTCGGCGACATTTTATGTTTACCAATCAGCATTCCGACACAGTAAGCACAGGTATCGCATCCCCAGGAACACAAAAATACAAGGAATGCAAGATATAATCCTCTCTCGAGCATACGGATCTGATATACATAAGACAACATAATCGCTACATAGAACAATCCGAAAAATACCGCCATGACATCATTTGCATGATATTTTGGATAGGCAAATACAAATACAAACATAAGCAAAATCATAAATGCCATAAACAAAATCATAATATCCGGTATAAAATTCCACTCCAAATTACAATAAAATACATTTGCTGCAATGTATCCAATCCATGCAAGCAAACTTTTTTCAATTTTAAATACACGATAAAGCTCATACATGCCAATGCATGAAATTGCCAATGTTGAAAAGAGAAGTACCTCTTTTCCCGTAATTATGAGCACCAACGCCAAAGTAACAAGTACAATACCGCTTAAAAGCCTCGTCTTAAACATACTGCGTATCTTTCCTTTCTTACTCTTCTTTCAAGCCGCCAAATCTACGATCACGACTATTATACGCTTCCACAGCTAATTCCAATTCCTTTTTATGAAAATCCGGCCACGGAACATCTGTGAAATAGAATTCACTATATGCCAACTGCCATAAAAGATAATTGGAAAGCCGCTGTTCCCCGCTGGTACGAATCAGAAGATCCGGATCTGGCAGTTCCCTTGTGTCCAGATAAGAACTAAAGACTTTTTCATCAATTGTATCTTCCTCAAGTTTTCCTGCTTTCACATCGCTTATCATATGCTGCATTGCGCGAATCATCTCATCCCGGCTGCCATAATTAATGGCAATCGTAAGATTTAATCCTGTATTGGCAGCGGATGCCTGTTCCAGTTCTTTTATCCGCTGCTGAAAAGCCTCTGACAATCGGCTGATTTCCCCGATTACACGAACTCTCATGTTATTTTTATCAGCGGTCTTGATGCATGTTTTCAAATAGCTTTCCAGTAACTTCATCAGCGCCTGCACTTCATTATCCGGCCGATTCCAGTTTTCTGTAGAAAATGCATACAAAGTCAGATATTTGATACCGATCTCATCTGCCGCCCGACAGACAGTCTCTACATTTTTTGCACCAATCGTATGTCCATAATTTCTTGGCATGCCTTTACTTTTGGCCCATCGTCCATTTCCATCCAAAATAATTGCTACATGTTTTGGAATTTTCATAATCCACCTCAATCTCTGTATCACAGCATAAAAATCCAGGGATTTCTCTCCCTTCTTCCATGCTCTCTTATGACAGGAAAAGGGACATCTGCCAGTGGCAATGTCCCTTACAACCATTATACAGTAAGAATCTCCTGTGACTTAGCTTCCACAGCTTTATCAATCTTCGCTACATACGAATCTGTAAGTTTCTGAATCTTATCCTCAAGATCTTTGATTTCATCCTCGGAAATATCTTCTGCCTTACCGACTTTTTTAAAATGATCCATTGCGTCCCTGCGAATATTGCGGACTGCAACTTTGGCTCCTTCGCCCTTTTTCTTGATATCCTTTGCAAGTTCCTTACGTCTTTCCTCTGTAAGTTCCGGGAAAATAAGACGAATCAGCTTGCCATCATTGGTAGGATTGATACCCAAATCAGAACTAAGGATTGCCTTTTCGATTTCTTTTACCATAGAAGCTTCCCATGGCTGAATCTGTATCATTCGTGGCTCCGGTACGCTGACATTGGCAACACTCTGAATTGGTGAAGGTGTACCATAATAGTCCACGCGAAGCTTGTCAAGTACATGTGGATTAGCACGTCCTGCACGAATACCTGCAAACTCCTCTTCAAGATTGGCAAGAGACTTTCCCATCTTGTCCTCAAACATCACTAATCTGTCATCCATAAATTTAACCTCCTAGTCAACGGTGACTTTCGTTCCACGAAACGCACCATTTACTGCATTTACAATACTATTTTCTTCATTCAGTCCAAACACATACATTGGAATTTTGTTCTCCATGCACATAACAGAAGCTGTCAGATCGACAACTGCCAGTTTCTTATCAATAACTTCCTCGATAGAAACTTCGTCATATTTCTTTGCATTTGGATTTGTCTTTGGATCACTATCATATACACCATCAATTGCTTTTGCAAGATAGATACCCTCTGCTTCGATTTCTACAGCACGCAACACGGTTGCAGTATCGGTAGAGAAATAAGGATGTCCAGTTCCTCCTGCGAAAAATACAACCATATCATGTGCAAAATATTTACTTGCACGATCTTTGGAATATAATTTTGTAATAGATCCACACTCAAACGGAGTCAATACAGCTGTCTTCATTCCAACTGAGCGGAAAATTTCCGACACGTAAATACAGTTCATAACGGTGGCAAGCATGCCAATCTGATCCGCTTTCGTACGATCAATCGTTTCACTGGTACGTCCTCTCCAGAAGTTTCCACCACCAATGACGATTCCAACCTGTACACCATCGTCCACTAATTTCTTTACCTGCTTTGCAACAACTGTTACGGTAGGCTCATCAAAGCCGTGATGTTTGTCACCAGCCAGTGCCTCCCCGCTAAGTTTTAATAAAATACGCTTCATATTATCTCCTCTAATTATCTGCCATCAAATAAGCCCTGAACATCAACATCTGCATAGCACTGTGAACAGAATCCCTCGATTACAGCTCCATTGTTAATCTGTACGGAACGGGATTTAATATTTCCCATAATTACTGCAGAAGTATCAACTACAACCGGTCCCTGTACATCAATATCACCCTTTACTGCACCTGCAATAACTGCGGATGCTGCAGCAATATTTCCAATAATTACAGATCCTGCACCAATTTTAACAGTTCCTGTACTAGTTACTTCTCCTTCAATCTTAGCCACATCAGCAAAGATTTCAGAAGCTGCACTGTTTCCATTCACAGTTCCTGTAATCACAAGTTTGCCATTGCAGGAAATATTTCCATTGATTGTTCCCTGAATATCAAAAGATCCATCTGATGCAAGATCACCTGTCAGAACGGTTCCTGCTGTAATAACAGAAGTCTCGTCTGCAACTGCTCCCGGATTAATTGTATTAACCGGTGCACTTGGTGTGATGGTTGGTGCAACCTGTGGTTCCGGCATTGAAATATTATTGTTTAATAATGCTGCATTATTCATTAAAATTTTATCCTCTTCTGTAGTCTCTACCGGTCTGATTTCTGGCGCTGCCGGCTCCTCATTCGTCTTTTCATTCATTACATTTGGAATTTCTGTCTCTAAAGTAGCTTTAACAGCAGGCTCCTCATCCTTCTTTACCTGTTCAAGAAGACCGTCTAATTTTGATATTTCCTTTTTAACATCTACATCTTCCCCTAACGTATTAACAACAAGTTCTTCCGGCTTGCTGTCTTTTGCAGATGTCTCTGTTCCTGGCATCATCTCATTCACTGCCTGAGAAAAGTCCTCTTTAAAATCCTTAAATAATCCCATTTGTATTTCCTCCATCTCATATTTATTCAACGCTATCTGCCTTGATATATTGAATAACGTTTGTATTTTCATCAATCGGCAGAATCTTTGCTTTCATTTTCTGTAATGCCTCAATCAAAGGTCCAAGCGCCTCCACCGTTGTTGACTTATCATCTCCGTCATGCAACAGCACAACAGATGTCTTATATTTGGATACCCCCTCTGTTACATTTGTAACAATATCCTGTGCGGAATAATCCGAAGCTGTATCACCAGCGGATACATTCCAGTCAAAATATGTAATCTGTTTTTCATTCAAAACATGAATAAATTCTGACATATCTGCATTGCTTATCTCATTGTTGCTGCCACCAGGAAATCGATAATATTTACTTTCTTCTCCTGTTATTTCTTTTAAATAAGCATTGAGTTTCGCAACATCTTTACCAAAAGCCTCCGGCGATGAATATATCTTGCTGTAACTGTTACTGTACGAATGCATGCCGAGCGTGTGTCCTTCATCAACAATTCGTTGATAAACAGTTTTCATTTCATCCGATTCATTACCTATAACAAAAAATGTTGCTTTCACATTATATTTCGCCAGTACATCCAGTATTTCATTCGTATTTTCATCCGGACCACCGTCAAAAGTAAGATAAACCTTATGTTCATCGCCTTCTTTTGCAAGATTCTCCTCTGCATCCATATCTGCCGGCATATTTGTAGTTTCCGCCTGTAGATCCATGCTTTCTGTATTCTCCAGCTCCGTTTGTTCTTCCTGTATGGAAGTTTTTACAGAACTTTCATTTCGAATCGTAAGTTTATCAATCCGGTAATTCAAACGAACCACCTGTACTGTAAGGATAATAATGGCAAGAAATGAAACAACCATCCATCCGGCCACAACCGCAATCACAACATTTTTCATGCGCGTAATCCGACTGCGTCTTTGACGTTGCTGTTCTAATGCTGCTTTTTCTTCTTCATTCATTATTTTCCTCCACCGAGAAATATCCTTTTTTATTTTAACATAATTTTCGTACTTGTAAAGTCTATCTTATGCTTTTAAAAAAAGGACGGAGAAAAAATCCGTCCTTTTTGATATCGAATGATACAATTCAATATAATTAGCCCTTAATCTGAGCAGCAACCTCTGCAGCAAAATCTTCCTGCTTCTTTTCCATACCCTCACCAACTTCGAAACGAATCATCTTAGTGATTGTAAGCTTCTTAGAAACAGACTCAAGATACTTAGCTACTGACTGCTTGCCATCCTCAGCCTTAACATAAGTCTGATCAAGAAGGCAAATTTCCTTTAACTGCTTAGATACACGACCTTCTACAAGACCACCAAACATCTTCTCAGCAGTGATAGATTCCTTATCAGCCATTGCCAGTTCTGCGAGCTGAGCCTTTGCAGCGTCAGAAAGGAAATTCCAAACATAATTCATATTGCTCTTATGTTCTTCGAACTGTGCAATATCATCGTCGCTCCAAACCTTCTCATTGATAGCCTTGTCTAACAGTTTGTTTAAGATAGGCTTTGGAAGAGTTGTTGCATCGTTTAATGCACTGTCAATTGTGATCTCTTTGATCTTAGCAAGTTCATCGGCAGAGATATCATTTCTGCTGATATACTGTGGATTCATAGCAGCAACCTGCATAGCGATATTGGTAAGAGCTTCCTTTGCAGCATCATCAGATGCACCGTTAGCTGCAATAACAACACCGATTCTTCCACCGCCATGGATATAAGAAGTAACAATATCTCCTGTCACCTTTGCGAATCTACGAACAGATAACTTCTCACCGATTGTTGCAGTCTTCTCAACAAGCAGATCATTCAGTCCGTTTGTAGCAAGAAGTGCTTCGATGTCTTCACCGTTTGCTCCACCATTCAAATCAGAAGCAAGCGCTGTATCTGCAACAGTCTGAACAAACTCCTGGAATGTCTCGTTCTTAGCAACGAAATCTGTCTCAGAGTTAACCTCAGCAACAACTGCAACATTTCCGTTTACAGCAACACGAGCGATACCTTCAGCAGCGATTCTGCTCTGTTTCTTTTCCATCTTAGCTGCACCGCTTTTTCTTAATACTTCAACAGCAGCATCCATATCTCCGTTTGTCTCTGTTAAAGCTTTTTTGCAGTCCATCATACCTGCACCTGTCATTTCACGCAGTTCTTTTACCATTCCTGCTGTAATAGCCATCTTAATTTTCCTCCAATTCTCGAATGATTATGCAAAAATTATTCCTCTACTGTCTCCTCAGCAGCTTCTGCAGCAACTTCTTCAGTTCCCTGCTTTGCCTCGATAACAGCATCAGCCATCTTAGAAACGATTAACTTAACTGCTCTGATTGCATCATCATTACCTGGGATAACATAATCTAATTCATCTGGATCACAGTTTGTATCAGCAATACCGATCAATGTAATTCCAAGAGACTGTGCCTCCTGAATACAAATTCTTTCCTTCTTAGGATCTACTACAAAGATAGCATCCGGGATTCTCTTCATATCCTTGATTCCGCCAAGGTTCTTCTCTAACTTGTCCCACTCCTTCTTCAGAGCGATAACTTCCTTCTTAGGAAGAACATCAAATGTTCCATCTTCAGCCATTGTCTCGATCTCTTTCAGACGTGCAATACGGCTCTGGATTGTTCTGAAGTTAGTGAGCATTCCACCTAACCATCTCTCGTTTACATAGTACATTCCGCAACGCTCTGCTTCTGTCTTGATTGCGTCCTGTGCCTGCTTCTTTGTTCCTACGAAAAGGATTGTTCCACCCTGAGCAGCGATATCAGAGATTGCATCATATGCCTCATCAACCTTTCCTACAGACTTCTGTAAGTCGATGATGTAGATACCATTACGCTCTGTGTAGATGTATGGAGCCATTTTAGGGTTCCATCTTCTTGTCTGATGTCCAAAGTGAACACCTGCTTCCAGTAACTGTTTCATTGAAATTACGCTCATTTTACTTACCTCCATTTGGTTGTTTTCTTCCATGTACTTCCAATCGGTCAACCACCGGAAAGCGTAAATCCGGCACCGGCAACCTCCATACATGTGATTAATTAAATTAAAAGCCTTTGGAATTATAACATACCAAAGGCTCTCTTTCAAGTACTTTTTTAAGAAGTAATCGTTTTTGCTATTTCTTCATAGGACATTCCTTTTTTTAATTCAAAACTTCCTACATTGATCTGATGATCGTAACCGTTTTTCTGCATATATTTACGAAACTCTTCCGCATCCTCGACCATTCCAAGCGTAGCAAGATTTTCCGCGATAGTTCGGCACACGTCTCCCCGCTTAATCTCAAGAACGATTTTTTCGTCTTTTTGTGTTTTTTGGGAATCCGAAGTTTTATCCTCCTTCTTTGATTCCGTTTTCTTATCATCCTCGGTATCAAAATCTGGAACCAATTCTAACTCTTCTGTATTTTGTCCTTCTGTCTCCGATACAGATTCGCTGTCCTTTACTTTATCGGTTTCAGAATTTTTTGTTATTTCATCTGTATTTGTCGGTTCTGCCTCTTGTATATTTTCCGTCTCCGGGACCGTTTTCTCCGGTGTGATCATTCCAAGTTCCGACGCACGCTCCATCACCTGTGAATCTGTCATCTGATTTTTATCCGAGCGAAACGAAATCATCAGAATAATTGCTGTAAACAATATTCCAATTCCGCATCCGCGTAAATAGTATTTAAATTTCACCTTTCTGCTCCCCTTTGTATAAACCTATCACTAATCGAACTTCACCCAATCCAAGTCCCAATGTTCTTGCAATTTCCACATCGCTCATTCCCTGTCTGCAAAGTGCAAGAATTTTTCCATTATGGTTGGCATCATCATTTTCCTCCGCAGGAATTTCCTGCTGTGGCTCCACTGATTCTTCATGTTCGGGCTCCGGAAGACGTTCTTCTGTTTTCGGCATCACAGTTGTTTTCTGTTCTAATTCACTTGCAACTGCCGATAAATTTTCTAATGCTTCTGTCTCCGTATTTTTTACTTCATCCGAAAATTTCTGTAAATGCGATGCGAGTTCGGTAAGCTCTGCATGCTTATCATTTAACATGCTGTATAAAAAAAGAACTTCATTATGTGTCTTGTTCATCGATTCAAGCACAGTATTGCTATATTCATCAATTGCCATAATCTTTTCATTGGTAACTTTTTCCAGTCCTCTCTTGGCAATGTCCATAGAATCATCAAAAGTTTCTGCAATCGCATCCTCAATTTTGCCATTTGCATCCTTAAGTTCTTTTTCTACAATCACATTCAATTCTTTTTCGCTCATATCCGCAATTGCCTGTACATCTTTTCCCGTCAGTTTTTCCTGAACAAAAAAACTTGCAATTATAAATATAACGCCCACAATAATCAAAATGATTTCTATCATGTTTCTCTTCCTCAATTCTATATTTTCATATCAAATCCGCCGTGTTCCTGCTTTCGCACGACTTTACCGGCCGCTTCTTTTTCTTTCTTTTTCTTTCTTTGTTGCGAAAAATAATGCCCTTTTCCCTCTTTTCTGGCATCAGCATCATTTTTCGTCTGCTCACTGTCCTGCGCATTCACAACCTGTTGACTCTGCATTTTTTCGTGCTCAGTTACCTGTGCCTGTATATTCTGTTGATCCACAAACGGTTTTGTTTCTTCCTGTATCTTATACATCTCAACATCGTTCGTCCGTTGAATCATTGCATAATCTATTGGTCCAATTGCCATATCATTCACACCCTAATCTATCAGAATATCCATATAAGTTCCCATTGTTTTTCTCATCTTCACAAGGGCTTTCGTATGTAGCTGTGAAACCCTTGACTCTGACACTTCAAGAATTTTACTTATCTCTTTTAATGTCATCTCTTCATAATAATACAGTTCAATAACCTTTCGTTCTTTTTCTGTCAGTAAATCCAAAGATTCTATCAGGGTCTTTTTTAATTCATCCTCCGCGACAACATCCTCCGGTTGCGAAAAATGTGCATGGCGATGATCGATTGCCGGTTCTGTTCCGCTTTCTTCGAATTCATTCAACGAAACCAGATTCGTCACCTTCAGCTGAGACTGCCAGTTTCCCAGTTCATCTTCCGTCAGTCCCAATTCTTTTGCAAGTTCTTCATCCGTTGCCGTCTTTCCAGTACGCATTTCAATTTGTTTAATTGCGTCATCCATCTTTTTCTGGCGTTGCCGAACGGTACGCGGTATCCAGTCCATCTTACGAATCTGATCCAGAATGGCTCCACGAATACGAAGACTTGCATATGTCTCAAATTTAACATTCTTTGTAAGATCAAATTTGTCAATTGCATCAATCAATCCAAAAATTCCATAGCTTACCAGGTCATCATATTCTACATTATGTCCCAGATACATGCTAAGTCTTCCAGCTACAAGCTTTACGAGCTGTGAGTATTCAATTATCAGCTGTTCCCTCAATGCCTGTGTTGGCTTTTTGCGATATTCATCCCATAATTTTTCTTTATCCGTACTTTTCATTCAGTCCGCTCCAAGCTATTCGTTTTCTTCTGCCTGTTTTTCCTTCTCTGTATCATCCTCTGCCGCTTCTTCCTGTGGCTCATCGCCCTCTTTTTCTTCTTTTTCCCCCAGTTCTTCTTCTACCGTTTTTATATCTTCCATCGCTTTCATGTTACGATCAAGAATCAGTTTAACAATGCAACCGATTACATAAAATATCAGAAGGACAAGAAAAAGCTGACGGGTAAAGCTTCCCAGAGTCATATGCGTACGAATTGCAATCAGGCAATCGACAAATCCTGCCAAAAGCATAACGATTGCCGGTATCCCATTGGTTTTCATATTACGCACCTCTTCTAAATTATCTTGTTTTGCTTTCCAACTGATTTTACCAGAAAATCTCCATTTTCACAATTAAGTTCTACAGTTCGTCCATAATTAAGTCCGATATCTTCTGCTTTCAGTGGAATATTCAATTGCTTTAACATCGCCTTGGCAGCTTCTGCATTTCGCTCTCCCACACGTCCCATCGAAGAAAGTCCACTCATTTCAAACATACATGCACCACCGGCAATTTTAGCTACCAGTCTTCGCTGGGAAGCTCCCTCCGCGAGTACCACACGGAGCAATTCCTTAATTCCGGTATCTCCGAATTTGGCAATATTCGTATTATTTTTTAATTTTGTACTATCTGGCAGCATAAAATGTACAAGTCCCCCTACTTTTGCAACCGGATCATACAATGTAAGTCCAATACAGGATCCAAGTCCTAGGGTTGTTAAAGAATCCGGGGCATGTGCCACTTTCAGATCTGCCATCCCAACTTTAATCGTTTCTCCCATATCCATTACCCCTATAACTGGATGCCAAGAGATTCTAAAATTTTGGCATATGAATCTTCTTCCGGCATTAATATAAAATAGCCACCTATCATATAATCACTTCCAAATTCTGTTTCGATGAGAAGTGCATTATTTCCATACTGTCCAAACTGAATTGCCGGAACACTTAAAATTGCGGCTGCCATATCAACCGCGATATAAGGAACAGATGGTGCAATTGTAAGATTTGTCATTCCGGAAAGCGCTGATAAATATGCTCCCGCAATGATATTTCCAATTTCTTTCATTGCAGACAGATCCATCTCATCAAATGGATCCATATTCTGCGGATCTCTTCCCATTAACCGATTCACAAGATAATGTGCGGAATCCATCCGCATCAAAAACATCATGCTTCCTTTGATGTCTCTGGTCACTTCCAAAAATATTCCAACAATAATTTCGTCCTCCGGGCAGATTGCAGATCCGAGTTTGGATGCTTCAATCAATTCTACCTTTGGAACATTCATATTAATTTGCTCATTAATCATATTCGCCAGTGAAGTGGTTGCATTTCCTGCTCCAATATTTCCCAGTTCGCGAAGTACATCCATATACATATCATTTACATGATCCAGTGTAAAAGATTCCATAATTCCTCCAAAAATCATATATAGTGAGGCAACTGCCTCACTATATATTTTAAACAACTACGCGTTATCTTTTTCGTCAATAATAGCATTAATTTCAAGAAGTGAAATCAGCTGATCGCCATTTTTTCCGACCCCATTAATAAAAGAATCCTTTCCATGGCTTGCATTTACACTGCTTTTTTCAATCTCGCTGTCTGTAAGTGTTACAACTTCACACACTTCATCCACGATTACTCCCAAAGATCCTTTTTCTTCTATTTTCAGAATAATAATACGGGAGGCATTGGTAAAAACATCATCCTCAAGCCCCATCTTGGTGCGAACGCTCATAACCGGAACAATTTCACCACGAAGATTGATAATTCCTTTAAAATAGACCTGCGCTTTTGGAACTCTTGTAATTTTCTGCATACGCACAATATTGTCTACATAACAGATATCAATTCCGTATTTTTCATTATAAGCTTTCATAATCTCATCATAAATTAAGTCTATAGCTTGTGGTTTACCTATGCTTTTACTTGCATTTGCCATATCTAATAATAGTTCTCTATCTCCTAATAATTTAAATACAACTTCATTTAATTTTTCAGGAGTTAAATCTTTTTCTAGTATAGCAATACCTGCACCTTGTGATTCAATACTTTTAGCATTATACTCTTGATGATTTTCAGCTGTATAAGCTTTAGGTATTATTATTGATGGCTTTCCAAGAGCAGTTATCTCTGCTAGAGATATAGCTCCTGCACTTCCTATTACTATATCATTAGCCGCTAATCCATCTGCCATATTATCTAA
>ERZ781272.693-NODE-693-length-18166-cov-5.279609_pt1 | contig 18166 bp, 18 predicted proteins | sample MGYA00375850_ERZ781272 | MGnify/ENA primary metagenome ERZ781272 (study PRJEB29790, sample SAMN06051246) | human gut metagenome | host: Homo sapiens | place: USA: Cincinnati, Ohio | collected 2013-06-21 | study: EMG produced TPA metagenomics assembly of the Gut...
GCGTATTAACGCCATTTCTCCCACTATCATCCTGACAAAAATGGGAGAAATGAACTGGAACAACGAAAAAGGAGAGGCCTTTAAGCAGACTATTCCCTCCAGACGCTTCGGTTATCCCGAGGAGGTTGCAGCCTGTGCCGTCTATCTGGCAAGTGATGCAGCAAGTCTGTTTAATGGTGCAAATATAGTTCTTGATGGAGGTTTTACAATCTGCTGAAATTAACATAAGAGCAGCAGGATGGAGGATGAAATAGGACATGATATTAACAGTAACAGCAAACGCTGCAATTGATAAACGATATGTGGTGGGGGGATTTGAAGAGGGAAACGTAAATCGTGTTAAGACCTGTGTAGCAAATGCAGGAGGCAAGGGCTTAAATGTTTCCCGTGTGGCATCTATCGCAGGAGAAAAGGTAACGGCAACAGGTTTCCTTGGAGGGCATGCAGGGAAATTTATTGCTGAGCACATAGAGCAGTTTGGGGTAAAAAGTGAATTTGCATGGTGTGAGGGAGAAAGCCGTACCTGCATCAACATCTGGGATGAAGAAAAGAAAAAGCAAACAGAATTTCTGGAGCCGGGCTTTACGGTATCGGAGGAGGATTGTGACAGGCTTTTAAAAAAATATCAGGAGTGCCTTGAAGACTGCAAGGTAGTGACGATCTCCGGAAGTGTACCCAACGGTACGGGCTCCGGTCTTTACAAGGCACTGATTCGGGAAGCGAAAAATGCGGGAAAGCCGGTGCTTCTGGACACCAGTGGAAAGCTTCTGGAGGAGTGTCTGTGTGAAAAGCCTACGATGATTAAACCTAATATCGACGAGATTCGCCTGCTTATTGGGTGTCCCATGGAAGGACGTGAGGAGCTTTTAAGAGCAGCATACGAGCTTCATAAAAACGGAATCGAGTCTGTTGTTATTTCTCTGGGAGGGGACGGCTCTTTGGTTTCCTGTTTGGAAGGTGTGTACGATGTAAAGGTTCCCAGAATCGATGCAGTAAATACAGTGGGCTGCGGAGATTCCATGATTGCAGGCTTTGCTGTGGGAAAATCCAGAGACCTTTCCATGGAGGAAACCATCCGCTTGGCCAGTGCTGTTTCTGCAGCAAATGCTATGAGAATGGAGAGCGGATTTTTCCTGATAGAGGATATGGAAGCAATTTTGCCCAAGGTACAGATAGATAAGATAAAGTAAAAATGGGGAGGATACAAGAAATGCCGTTAGTTACAATAAAGGAATTATTATTAAAGGCTCAGGAAGGGCATTATGCCATTGGTGCCTTCAACGTGGAAAATATGGAAATGGTACAGGCGGTGGTAGCTGCAGCTGAGGAACTGAAATCCCCGGTTATCATACAGACCACTCCTTCCACTGTAAAATATGCAGATGTAGAGTATTTCTATGCAAACGTAAAGGTTGCTGCAGAGAAGTCCTGTATTCCGGTAGTGATGCACTTAGACCATGGAAGCAGCTTTGACCTGGCTATGCGTGCCTTCCGTGCAGGTTACACCTCCATCATGATTGACGGCTCCCATGAGATTTTCGATGAGAATATCCGTATCACCAAATCGGTTGTAGATGCATGCCATCCTGCAGGTGTTCCCGTAGAGGCTGAACTTGGAAAGGTCGGCGGAAAAGAGGACGATTTAGAAGGTGGCGAGGGAAACCCCTATACCGTTCCATCTGAGGCAGTGGAATTTGTAAATGCGACCGGCATTGATTCCCTGGCTGTTGCCATCGGTACTGCTCACGGCGTTTACAAGGAAACTCCAAGGCTTGATGTAGACCGCTTAAGTGAAATCCGCGAGGCGGTTTCCATCCCGTTAGTACTCCACGGTACCTCCGGTGTTCCAGATGACGCTGTTAGGGAGTGTATCAAGAGAGGCATCTGCAAGGTCAACTACGCTACGGATCTTCGCATCGCCTTCTCCGAGGGCGTAAGAGAATTTCTTATTGCTAACCCTGAAGCCTTTGATCCGAAGAAGTACAGCGCTGTAGGGCGTGAGAAGGTAAAGGCCTATGTCATGTCCAAGATTAAGATTTGCGGAAGCGACGGAAAAGCCTGATTTTTTGCAGGATCCTTGGCAGGAGTGACAACAGGTGCGCCCTGGCTATGCTATTATTATGCTGTACAGAATGGAATTGTCAGTATTGTCGTTCCGATTGACAAGCTGAGTATCGTTGTTTCTATTATGTTCTCTTATCTGGTCTTTCACGAGAAGCTGTCAAAAAGGGCACTGTTCGGCTTGCTATTGATGATTGCTGGTACATTAGTGATGGCTTTGTTTGCCTGATCTTTTCAGTAAGCTCTGACAAAAACAGTTTTACTGCCGGTGAGCAGGTCTGATATTTCTTTGTAACAATATACAGCTCCATCGTCAATTCCGGCACGATAGGGCGGAAGGTAAGATTCCGTCTGTCCGATTCGGCCACAAGCTTATCGAGGCATAAAGCGTAGCCCATTCCCTGCTCCACAAGAAAGGTTGCATTGTAAATCAGATTAAAGGTTGCAACAATGTTCAGTTTCTTATAATCGAGACCTTTCCAATCAATGGGATGATTGCCGGTTCAGGTTTGTAATTGGCAGGTCATAGAGCTCATCGATGGAGAGGGTCTTTTTTTGTGAGCGCTGAGTCTTTCGGCATGGTGAGAACGAAAGTAGCCTGTATATTCATAGACAGATAATCGTAGTTGTCCAGCATGCGGGGCGCCAGCAGAATCATTCTATGAAAACAACTATAAAAGCAGACAGTTATTGCTTAAAATAATTACTCAAAAACACTGTCAAGCGAAAATGAAAGTTTTTTTAAATTTAAAAAATTTGTTTTTTCATGTTTCCGATGGAAAATCGGGAGTCTGGGAATGAAAAGATATTTTTTTCATATATATTAGTGAAGTATAAAATTATGGAGGAAACGGCTTGTCTGGATATCGGCGGTTTGTCGCATATGTATATGAATACCGGAAAGGAAAAAAAGAGAGTAATTGCGGCTTCATTAAAGTAGAGGTGAAGGAAAAACGGTGCGTAATGGAAGTGCATCTTCGATGCCCCGGTCTGACTCCGAAGGCAGAATGCAGGATTTATGGATTTATCAGAAATGCCGGACTGATGGACAGCTATCTTTTGGGAATCTGCAAGACGGGCGAGGGAAGTGCGGAATGTGTCCTGGAAACGGATGCTATGGATATGGGAGGTTCAGGCATCTCCTTAGGAAGAATGGGCGGTATAATCCTGAAAACAGAAAGCGGCGCCTTTTTTGGAACTGAGTGGGATGATCAGCCCATACGGCCTGAGAATTTCCGGGAGGTCAGGCAAAAGGCCGAAGAGCCGGTAAGGGAAAGCGTGCCGCAGACGCGTTCTTCTGCGGAAGAAACAGAATCGATACCGGAAATGGATGAGGGACCAGTTGAGGAGGACAAAGCAGCAAAAAAAGAACTGCCGGAAGTTCCGGAACAAGAAGAGGAGACGAAGCAGGAAAAACCTGATACAGAATCGGACATTGCGGATGCAGAGGTTGTAGAAGAACAGGAAGTGCCCGGAGAATTGAAAACAGAATCAGAGGTGACTTCACAATCTGTGCGCGGGCAGGAGTTGCCTGAGCCGCCCCTTGAGCCGGAGGAACGGAACGAAAGGCGGGAACGGGTATCCATGCCGGAGGAACGGAACGACAGGCAGGAACAGATGTCACCATCGCAGTCTCAGAAAATTTCCGGTTTTAAAGAAAATTGTAATTTCGGCAGCGCCTGCGAGGCGTTTGATGACGGTGAAATCATAAACTGCCGGAAAATTCAGATCAGGGATCTTTCGAGACTTCAGCACAGAGAATGTGCTCTGAGGAACAACCGTTTCCTGCTGTATGGATATTATAATTTCGGACATCTCCTGCTGGGAGAAAAATGCACAGGCGGTTACATACTGGGCGTGCCGGGCGGTTATGACCAGCAGGAACGGTTTATGGCAAATATGTTTGGATTTCCGTATTTTAAAGAAAGTAAGTTAATCGAGCTACCGAAGGGAAGAGGCGGTTATTGGTACCGCTTAATCAATGCCCCGAATTTCCACTAAAGGAATATATTTATGGAGGATGCTCCGGAAATGTTCCAGCTCCTCAAGGGAATAGCTGCTGAATCCAGGCTGCAAAACCTCTTCTGAGTCTTTGTATGCCTGGAGATAGTAGGCTTTTGCACCCTTTAGCCATTGTCCGATCTCTATAAAATCTTTTTCATTGTGGAGTTCCCTGATTACGGTTGTACGGAATTCATAATCTAAATTTCCCTTTAATAAAAAGTCAGCGGTTTCATAAACAGAATCCATATCCGGATAGCGCAGTCCGGTAAGCGTTCCGTAGTTGTCTGGAGCTGCCTTGATGTCCATGGCAATTTTGTCAACCAGTCCGTCTTGTACGACTGACTTTATGGTATAGGGTCTGGAGCCGTTGGTATCCAGCTTGATATCGTATCCCAGTTCACGGATTTTCCCGAGAAAATCGGGCAGCTCAGGAGAAAGAGTTGGCTCCCCGCCCGTAATACATACTCCTTCCAGAATGCCTTTCCGCTTTTGCAGAAATTCCAGTACCTCTCTTTCCGGGATTTCCGGTTCATTGGCAGCATGAAGCACCAGGGAGCTGTTGTGACAAAACGGGCAGCGGAAATTACAGCTTCCAAGAAAAACAGTGGCCGCGACCTTGCCGGGGTAATCCAGCAGCGTTGTTTTATTCAGACCGCAGATCTTCATATGGGGCGTCTCCTCTCATTGTAGTTGATTCTATTTTAGTTTCTGCCCGTTGATTTTGCAATCCTAATTTCATATAATGGACGATAAGCAACGGATGCAGATTCGAAAGTATGTGAACCGGCATTCAAAGCGAAGAAGGAAACAGATACAAATGAACAGGGAGGCGTTTTTGTGACAGAACAGGAGCGGTTTATGAAAGAAGCAATCCGTCAGGCGGGAAAGGCCCGTGCTTTGGACGAGGTGCCGATTGGCTGCGTGATTGTTTCGGAGGGGAAAATTATTGCCCGTGGATATAACAGACGTAATACAGATAAAAACACCTTATCTCATGCGGAATTGAATGCAATCCGTAAAGCAAGCAGAAAGCTGGGAGACTGGAGGCTGGAGGGATGTACCATGTATGTGACGCTGGAACCGTGTCAGATGTGTGCAGGGGCGCTCGTTCAATCCAGAATTGATGAGGTGGTGGTGGGAAGCATGAATCCAAAAGCAGGCTGTGCGGGGTCAGTGCTGAATCTTTTGGAAATGGAAGGCTTTAACCATAAGGTAAAAATAACCAGAGGGATATTGGAAGAAGAATGTTCCCAAATGTTGTCTGATTTCTTTAAAGAGCTGAGAGAGAAGAAAAAGCAGCGGAAGGAAGCTTTGCGCAGGGCGGCTGCAGAAGAAAAAAAGGATACTGCCGTTTGACAGTATCCCTTGATTTTTCTTTTTTGCGCGCCGCACTTCGAAATGCACTCACAGACGTTACCTTTACAGTTAACTCGGTCCAGGCACCCTTACGGCACACAGGAGCTTCTGCTTAGTGCTGCTGCATTCCTGCCCTGACACGATTCACAGATTCCTGTTGCGTAAGACCCAAACGTCAACGCCACTTATAAAGGGCAGCTCCACAAGGAACAGTCCTCGGATTGGCATCACCCCTGCTGTAGCGGATTGCAGGTACAGGGCACCGCTAACTCCCCGGCTGCGCGGAATTAAGTATAGACGGTTTTGGGGATTTTGTCAAGCGCAGCCTGTGAATAATTCATAATTCTATGAATCATTTATCATATGATGAAGGCAAAAGGAGCCCGGAATAAGATGAAAGTGAAAAAGTAAGAAGCATTTTATTTCCTATTGCGGGAGTCGGGTAAAATATTATATAATAAATCCATAAGTAAGGCAAAAAACTTAAAAGAAAGCGAAGTGGGGTGCAATTATGATTAAGAGAATCGGTTTATTGACAAGCGGCGGCGATTGTCAGGCATTAAATGCAACGATGCGCGGTGTAGTAAAGGGTCTGTCGAATTCCCTTGATGACCTGGAGGTATATGGATTTGACGATGGATATAAAGGCTTGATTTACGGCAAATACCGTATGCTTACTTCCAGAGATTTTTCCGGTATTCTGACACAGGGCGGAACAATCCTTGGTACTTCACGCCAGCCGTTTAAGCTGATGCGCGTGCCGGATGAGAAGGGGCTGGACAAAGTAGAGGCTATGAAGCAGACGTATTATAAGCTCTGTCTGGATTGCCTGGTTATTCTCGGCGGAAATGGAACTCAGAAAACAGCAAATCTGCTGAGAGAAGAAGGCCTGAACATCATTCACCTTCCGAAGACCATTGACAACGATATTTTTGGAACGGATATGACCTTCGGATTCCAGAGCGCGGTAAATATCGCAACAAATGCAATTGACTGTATTCACACAACGGCGGCATCCCACGGACGTGTATTTATTGTAGAAATTATGGGACATAAGGTCGGAAGCCTGACTCTCCATGCAGGTCTTGCAGGCGGTGCGGACATCATCTTGATTCCGGAAATTCCGTATGATATCAAGAAAGTCGGAGAAGCTATTAAAAAACGTAACAAGGCAGGTAAGAGATTTACGATTCTTGCAGTGGCAGAAGGTGCTATTTCCAAAGAAGATGCAAAGCTTTCCAAGAAAAAATACAAAGAAAAACTGGAAGCCAGAGCAAAGAAATATCCGTCTGTATCATATGAGATTGCAGATGAGATATTCAAAGAGACTGGAAGCGAAGTGCGTGTTACAGTTCCCGGACATACACAGAGAGGCGGCGAGCCGTGTGCATATGACCGGGTGCTTTCCACGAGGATCGGCGCCGGTGCCGCAGAGGCTATTCTGGATGAAGAATACGGCATTATGGTCGGCATCGTAAACGGCAAGATCAAACGTGTTCCGCTTGCGGAATGTGCGGGTAAGCTGAAAATGGTATCTCCGAAAGACCAGACTGTCAAGGCTGCGAAGCAGATTGGAATCAGCTTTGGTGATTGATGAAAGGCATTTGATAAAACCGCCGCGGGATTTTTCCTGCGGCGGCTTAATGAGAAAATAAAAGCAGCAGATAAAGGGTTGCTGCAGAGAGGAGCTTGTTTATGAGCTATACTGCCTTATACCGAAAATTCCGACCGGATAATTTTGCAGATGTAAAAGGCCAGGAGCACATAGTGACCACACTGACAAATCAGATAAAGGCTAACCGTATCGGCCATGCATACTTATTCTGCGGTACCCGCGGCACCGGAAAGACAACGGTGGCAAAAATTCTTGCAAAGGCAGTAAACTGTCTGCACCCGGTAGATGGGAGTCCCTGTAATACATGTGAAATGTGCAGGGCTATCCAGGCAGGAACATCCATGAATGTGATTGAGATCGATGCCGCATCCAATAACGGCGTTGATAATATCCGTGAAATCAGGGAAGAGGTTACTTACCGGCCAACAGAGGGAAATTACAAGGTTTATATCATTGACGAGGTTCACATGCTTTCCACAGGGGCATTTAATGCACTGCTGAAAACATTGGAGGAGCCTCCGTCTTATGTTATTTTTATTTTGGCAACTACGGAAGCGCATAAGATTCCGATCACTATTTTATCGCGTTGCCAGCGCTATGATTTTCACAGGATTTCAATAGATACGATTGCAGCCAGGCTGGATGAGCTGTTAAAGGCAGAGGGTGTGGATGCGGAGGAAAAAGCCGTGCGCTATGTGGCAAAGGCGGGCGATGGTTCCATGCGTGATGCGTTGAGTCTGTTGGATCAGTGTATAGCCTTTTATCTTGGACAGACATTGACGTATGACAAAGTACTGGATGTGCTGGGAGCAGTGGACACAGAGGTGTTCAGCCAGCTTTTGCGCAAAGTCCTGAAGGGCGATGTGACGGGAGCAATCCGTATTTTGGAGGAGCTGATTGTGGGAGGAAGGGAGCTGGGTCAGTTCGTAGGCGATTTTACCTGGTATATGCGAAATCTCCTTCTTGTCAAGACATCCGAAAATCCGGAAGAGGCAATCGATGTATCTTCCGAAAATCTAAAGCTGCTAAAAGAAGAAGGCGAAATGGCGGATATTGAAACACTGATGAGGTATATCCGTATTTTTTCCGATTTGTCGAACAAGATACGTTTTGCAACGCAGAAACGTGTGCTGGTAGAAATTGCATTGATCAAGCTGTGCCGTCCGGCTATGGAAACAAATATGGATTCTGTAATTGACCGTATCCGTGTGCTGGAGAGACAGATAGAGGAACGCCCTGTTCAGCAGGCGGCTGTCCGGCCGGCACCGCAAACGGGGGCAGAGGAACCCCTTATACAGGAGCAAAAACCCCAAAAGGCTGCTCCGGAGGATTTACAGAAGATCGTAGCCGGATGGAAAATGATCGTAGGACAGACGACGGCTGTATTTAAGCAGGCTTTGATGAAATCAATACCGAAGTATAACGGTGAGACCGGGGAGCCGGTTTTATTCGTGGAATTTCAGACGCCTCTTGGAAGAAATTACCCGGATGATTCCGATGCAAAGAGGGAGCTTCAGGAGATTATTGAACGGCAGACCGGAAAAGCTGTGGAGCTTCATATGCTGGTGGCAGAGGATCATCATCACACAAATCTGGCGCAGATCACTGTGGACCAGGCAATCAGAGAGAATATTCATATGGATGTGGTAGTGGAGGAAGATTCTTTTGAAGCTGATTAAATTAAGGGCGGCCGCAGGCATAATCACATAGAATAGAATATACACATTTATAAGGAGGATATGATTATGGCAAAAAGAGGAGGATTTCCAGGCATGGGAATGCCGGGAAACATGAATAATTTAATGAAACAGGCGCAGAAAATGCAGCGTCAGATGGAAGAAAACCAGAAAGCACTGGAAGAAAAGGAATTTACCGCTGCTGCAGGGGGCGGTGCTGTAGAGGTATCCATTTCCGGTAAACGGGAAGTAACAAAGGTGAAGCTTGCAGAGGAGGTTGTAGATCCGGATGATATTGAGATGCTTGAGGATTTGATTGTTGCTGCTACCAATGAAGCGCTCCGTAAGGTAGAAGAGGAGTCAGCGGCAGTGATGTCCAAACTGACGGGCGGCCTTGGCGGCATGGGTGGAGGATTTCCGTTCTAATGGAATATTATAGTACGCATATTAATAAGCTGATCGAACAGCTTTCTCACTTGCCCGGGATTGGAGCGAAATCTGCACAGCGCCTTGCTTTTCACATCATGAATATGCCGAAGGAACAGGTGTCCCAGTTGGCGGATACCATTACCAATGCAAGGGAAAATGTTCAATATTGCAAGAATTGTTTTACGCTGACGGACAAGGAATTGTGTCCCATCTGCAGCAATCCGAACAGGGACTCCGGTACGATCATGGTGGTAGAGAATACCAGAGATTTAGCCGCATATGAGAAGACCGGCAAGTATGAGGGGGTTTATCACGTGCTCCATGGAGCCATTTCTCCTATGCTTGGAATCGGGCCGGATGACATTAAGCTCAAGGAGTTGATGCAGAGGCTGCAGCAGGATGTGAAAGAAGTGATCATTGCTACAAATTCCAGTTTGGAGGGCGAAACAACGGCAATGTATATCAGCAAATTAATCAAACCAACCGGGATCAGGGTCAGCAGAATTGCAAGCGGTGTTCCGGTTGGCGGAGATTTGGAATACATAGATGAGGTGACGCTTCTGCGCGCACTGGAGGGCAGAGTGGAACTTTAGAAAAAGCTGTTTTTGCAGACAGAAAAGGATGGTCGTTCAGTGGCAGGAAAAAAAGCAACTTCCTCAGAAGTGGCAAAAAAGGCAGGGGTTTCCCAGGCAACCGTATCTATGGTCCTGAACCGCAAATACAATGTTTCTTTTTCGCGGGAAACCGTAGCGCGTGTAGAACGGGCTGCGCGGGAGCTGGGATATGAGCTGCCGAAACGAAGAAACCAAAAAGAAAATAAAAAAGAGAAGCTGATCGTGGTATTTTGTCCGACACTTACCAGTCCGTATTATGTTCTTTTGCTCCAGGGGATCGAAGCCGTAGCGAATGAACAGGGCTATGGGGTCTTTATCTGCAATACACAAAGAGATGCCGGGCTGGAGGAGAAATATCTGCGGATGCTGGGAACTGTCCGTCCCCAGGGGATTATTTATACCTGCAATCCCAATCCCGATTTTCAGAAGCAGGTGGAAGAAATAGCAAAGGCAATTCCGCTTGTCATTATCAGCAACAAAGAAAAGACAACGACAGTGGATGCTATTAATCAGGACAATACTATGGTTGGAAGACTTATGGCAAGGCATCTGCTGGATTTGGGGCATAGAGATGTGGCCTTTATTACGCCGCCGCTGACGAGGAGACAGTGGCAGCGTTCTAAGAGAATTGATGGCTTTGTACAGGAATTTGAGCGGGAAGGGCTGAAAGGGCATGTGATCATAAAGGCTGCGGATGAATCAATGGACCGGCAGATTCCCCGTATGGATTCCGAATATTCAATAGGGTATCAACTGACTATGGAGCTTTTGGAGGAAGGGAAGAAATTTACTGCGGTTGCAGGACAGAATGACATGATGGCATTCGGCGCGGTAGATGCGCTTCAGGAATGCAGACTGCATGTTCCGAGAGATGTTTCGGTTATCGGATGCGATAATATTTTTTATTCGGGAATCCGGCGGATGTCGCTGACGACGATTGAACATTTCGTAGCGTTGAAGGGGCGGGATGCCTGTGACATTATTATTCGGAAGATTGCGGCCAATGATCTGTTTTACACGGGAATACAGCCGACCAGTTTGTATAATATTGAGTATACACCGAAGCTGATTGTGCGGAAAACGACGGCTTATGCAAAAACTGCAAAAAACACGGAAAAAAGAAAAAATAAATAAATACCGCACAAAAAAATATTATTAATAATTTTTTTTCAAAAAAGAGCATCCGGACTTTAGAAAATAGAGTTTCAGATGCTTTTTTTTCTTTTTGGAATCCTTAGAAAAACGTTTTGACAATTAATAAATATTAAATTTATTAATTCAATATTTATTAATAAATTTAGAGCTATATTGACCTTTATTAAGATTCTGGTATAATAAAATCATCAAATAAATGAGCAAAAACAGGAGGGTAAAAACATGAAGTTCTTTATTGACACAGCGAAAGTTGAAGATATCAAGAAGGCTAATGACATGGGTATTATCTGTGGCGTAACCACCAATCCATCTCTGATTGCAAAGGAGGGAAGAGATTTTAATGAAGTAATAAAAGAAATCACTACCATCGTAGACGGACCGATCAGCGGAGAAGTAAAAGCTACAACTACAGACGCTGAGGGAATGATTGCAGAAGGACGCGAAATTGCCAAAATTCATCCGAATATGGTAGTTAAGATTCCGATGACCGGAGAAGGCCTGAAAGCTGTCAAAGTATTGTCCAAAGAAGGAATCAAAACAAACGTAACTCTGATCTTTACGGCAAATCAGGCACTTTTGGCTGCAAGAGCCGGTGCAACCTATGTTTCTCCGTTCCTGGGAAGACTGGATGACATTTCTACGGACGGACTTCCGCTGATCCGCCAGATTTCCGATATGTTTGCGGTTGCCAATATCGAAACAGAAATTATCTGTGCAAGTGTCCGTCATCCTGTCCATGTAACAGAGTGCGCACTGGCAGGCGCTGATATTGCAACTGTTCCATATGGTGTATTAGAGCAGATGCTGCATCATCCGCTGACAGATGCCGGCATCGTAAAATTTCAGAAAGATTACAAAGCTGTTTTTGGTGACAAATAGAGCACCTGATGAATCCGGGCCGAAAGCGGGGGATGAATTTCGTGCGGATTCGGTTCGGAGGAACTTAATGAGTGCAGGCAGAAAGCGAAGCACGAATTTAGTGAATCGAACTTCCTTGAAGTAAGCAGAACATAAAAAGGAGAAAAGACATGGAGAAATTAGAGCTTCAGAAAATTGCGAACGAAGTCCGCAAGGATATCGTAACCGCAGTTCATGCTGCAAAAGCCGGTCATCCGGGCGGCTCCTTATCAGCAGCAGACTTATTTACATATTTATACTTCGAAGAAATGAACATCGATCCCAAGGATCCGAAAAAACCGGACCGTGACCGTTTTGTATTATCCAAAGGTCATACCGCGCCGGGACTTTACTCCGCCTTGGCAGAAAGAGGATATTTCCCCAGGGAAGATTTGAAGACTCTTCGTCATCTTGGCTCTTATCTGCAGGGACATCCGGATATGAAACATATTCCTGGCGTTGATATGTCCAGCGGTTCTCTTGGCCAGGGCATTTCTGCGGCAGTAGGCATGGCCCTTTCCGCAAAACTGAGCAACGAGGATTACAGAGTATATACACTTCTGGGCGATGGTGAGATTCAGGAAGGCCAGGTATGGGAAGCTGCAATGTTTGCAGGACACAGAAAACTGGATAATCTGGTTGTAATTGTAGATAACAACGGACTTCAGATCGATGGAAAGGTCGACGACGTTTGCTCTCCTTATCCGATCGACAAAAAATTTGAGGCCTTTAATTTCCATGTGATCAATGTAGCTGACGGCAATGATATGGATCAGTTAAAGGCTGCTTTTGATGAAGCAAAGGAAACAAAGGGAATGCCAACTGCAATCGTTATGAAGACGGTTAAGGGCAAAGGCGTGTCCTTTATGGAAAACCAGGCCGGCTGGCATGGAAAAGCTCCGAATGATGAGCAGTATGAGCAGGCAATGGCAGATTTGGAAAAGGCAGGTGAAGCATTATGTCAGAAGTAAAGAAAATTGCGACAAGAGCAAGCTATGGCAACGCTCTGGTAGAATTAGGAAAAAAACATGAAGATGTGATCGTTCTGGATGCCGACCTTGCTGCGGCTACTCAGACAGGGGTATTCAAGAAAGAATTTCCGGAACGCCACATTGACTGCGGGATTGCAGAATGCAATATGGTAGGCATCGGTGCAGGTCTTGCATCTGCCGGTAAGGTTCCGTTTGTAAGTACTTTTGCTATGTTTGCAGCAGGACGTGCTTTCGAGCAGGTGCGCAATTCTGTCGCATATCCGAAGCTGAACGTAAAGATCGGCGCTACCCACGGCGGTATTTCTGTCGGTGAAGATGGCGCAACTCATCAGTGCTGTGAAGATTTTGCCCTGATGAGAAGTATTCCAGGCATGGTAGTCGCATGCCCGGCTGATGATGTAGAAGCAAAAGCTATGGTAGAAGCAGCTTATGAGCATATAGGACCTGTATATATGAGATTTGGCCGTTTGGCAGCTCCTGTCATCAATGATAATCCGGACTATAAATTTGAGCTGGGTAAGGGCATTGTTCTCCGTGAAGGCAAGGATCTTACGATTGCAGCCAACGGACTCTGTGTCGCCGCAGCTCTGGAAGCGGCAGCAAAACTGGCTGCAGATGGTATTGAAGCAAAGGTTATCAATATCCATACCATCAAACCTCTGGATGAGGAGCTGGTTATCGCAGCGGCAAAAGAAACAGGTAAGGTTGTAACTGTGGAAGAGCATTCCGTAATCGGCGGACTTGGCAGCGCTGTATGCGAATGCCTGGCAGAGAAGGCTCCGGTTCCTGTAAAACGTATCGGCGTAAATGACGTATTTGGCGAGTCTGGTCCGGCCGCAGCTCTTCTTGAAAAATATGGTCTCGATGGAGAGGGCATCTACAAACAGATCAAAGAGTTTGTATAGGATGTACAGCAGGAATGGAGTTTAGTATACCCTGAGTGATAACGTCTGCAAGGGATATGACCGTTGAAAGACGTGTTGTCTGCAGGGTAAGCTGTTCCAGTATCCCCGCAATATTTACGATGCCTGTAATATGGATATCTCCAACAGGAGGCAGTTCTTTTTGAACTCCGGCACCTGGGTAAAGTGCACCATTTCCAATGGTCACATAGCCCAGGTGCTTTTTTTGACCGAGGGAAGCGTCAATGGCAATAACCAGAGCATGTGGATGCGTGATCTCTATATAGTCCGCTGCCTGTCGGAGGTTGAGAGCATGGACAGGGGTATCGAGAGTTCCATAAACATAGATTCCCTGAAATTTATTCAGACTGAGCTGCTGGCCGATATACGGACCTAAACAGTCTCCTGTCATTCGGTCACTCCCAATGCAGAGAAAAACGATTTCGGACCATTGGCCGGGATGGTGCTGGATGCATTTTTTTAGCAGACTGGCAACTTTCTTAGATGAATTTGCCTTTTTTGTATCAATATAAAAAGTCATGATTGTCCTCACAGAATTTTTTATAGGGAATTTGTTTCATTGTATCCCAAAAGAACAGAGATTATGCATGGCGCAAAATCTGTCGCTAAATTCTTGGGATGGGCCCTTACATTCCGATAAAATCTGCGTTTCACATGTGCTATGCTAATGCCCGAAGGGGTGATGTGACATGATAGAGGTCATTTATAAGGAAGAGAAGCAGGAGGCGAAGGGGAATGAAGGAGTCTTTACTATTCCCAGAAATATACGGCAGATAGGGTTAATCAGCGAGGATTACCGAATTTATGTGGAAGATTACGTGTATACTTTTTTGGAAAGATTTGCGGAATCAAAAAAAGATGCAGGGAACGGAAAGGGTTGTCTTGCCGTTTTGACAGGAGACACAAAATGGTCTGATGGGATTACTTATGTGTTTATACGGGGAGTACTTGCTGTTGAAGGGACGGAGACAACGTCTGAGCACATTGGATTTTCAGAAGATATATGGACCAAAATTCATGAAGAAGAAGAAAAATATTTTCCGGGGCAGGAGGTTGTAGGCTGGTTTTTTGGTCAGCCTGAATTGCCGCTGGAATCAAATGAAGTATTTCAAAGGACGCATTTGAAATATTTCGGAGGCGGGGAAAAGGTCCTGATGCTGATGGATCCGATAGAACGTGAGGATGCCTTTTTCCGATACGAAAATGGATTTTTGGTAAGACAGGAGGGGTATTACCTTTATTACGAGAAAAATCCTTTGATGCAGGCCTATATGCTGGAAAAGAACCGGGGACTGCAGCCAAAAGAGGAGGAAGAGGTGCAGGATGATGCGGTGAAAGCTTTCCGTAAAATCATAAAAGGCAAAAAGAGAGAGGAACAGGAGGAAGCAGAAGTCAGAACTTCTGTTTTTTCCTACGCGGCGACTGCTTGTCTGGCTCTTGCAGTGTTGGCGGTAGGCACAAATTTTTACCGTAATTATCAGGAGATGGAGCGTGTAAATCAGCAGGCGGAGACAGTGGCCTCCGTGCTTGCGGAAGACAACGGGGAAGAAAGAATCATTTCACCGACTGCTGCAATTACGCCTACACCGAAGCCAAGCGTGACGGCGGTTCCTTCTGCAAAGCCGGAAGTGACGGGAACGGAGCCGGCCAATCGAGGTACGGAAGCGGAGACGGCGAATCAGGGTACGGAAGCGGAGACGGCAAATCAGGGTACGGAAGCGGGGCAGGATATAGCAGAAAGTGCTGCAGTAGAGGAGCAGCAGAGTGCCGAAGAAAATCGCATCTATCAGGAAGAATCTGATGTTCGTAAGGCGAAGAGAAAACAGGAGGCGGTTCAGAGTCAGCAGGAGAATAAGACGGAGAATGTGCAGCAGGAAAATTCCGTGGATGCGTCTGCCCAGGAGACTGTCTCCGGGGAACAGGCGGCTTCCGGCAGCGAGGTCCGTTCTTCTTATGTGATTCGTCCGGGTGATACGCTGTATCAGATTAGTATGGAGAAATATGGAAATATGGACGCGATATCGGAGATATGCAGGATAAATGGGCTTTCTGCGGAAGAAATTATTTATCCGGGACAAATAATTGTATTACCTTAGGGAAATGTGCTATAATATGAACACTTAACGAATCGGAGCCGGAGGGATATGAGGGATTGGTGCGTATCCTATGCTCAGAAAACACGCAGTGGCGGGCGCAGGTCATCAATCTGTCGGTTGATGACCGGTGCGTAGTTGCTTTTTAAGGCGGCGGTCCGCATCAAACAATACATAAGGTAAGGGTTATTATGGCGAATACGAATACAATTAAAAAAATAAAAAGAAGGCGCAAAAAAAAGAAAATTCTGGCACAGAGAGCCAAGCTTGAAAAAGCTCAGGCAGCAAATGCAGCCGGTCAGGCGGATAATTATCAAGCGCGTTTGGCGCGGCATAAGCGGGAAGCCCTGAGAAAAACAGCAATTACGGCAGCGGTTATTCTTGCCGCAGTTGTTGCTGTGGTTGTTTTTATAGAAAAGAAGAGCTATCATAATTATAAAATACTCCAGACCAGTGAGCAGGAGGATGTTATTTCCACCAAATACGTGGAAATGGATGGGAAGATATTGAGATATAGTCCGGAGGGGGCTTCTTTATTAAATAATAAGCTGGAAACTCTGTGGAGCGATATTTATGAGATGCAGAATCCGATTGCGGATGTAAGTGGCAGCAGAGCAGTGATTGCAGACAGAGATGGGACGGATTTGGAAATATACGACAAAAGCGGAAGGTCCGGAAGCATCAGTACCTCATATAGCATTGTAAAGGCCAAGATTTCTGCCAGCGGTCTGGTAGCGGCGATTTTGGACGGAGGCGGTGATACCTGGATTAATTTTTATGCTTCGGATGGAAGCCTGATCGCAGAAAATCAGACCAAGATAGACGATCCGGGATATCCGCTGGATGTGACGGTTTCTGAGGATGGGCTGATTATGATGGTCACCTATCAGTTCGTTGATGGGGGAGATACGACCAGCTATGTGGCTTTTTATAATTTTGGGGATGTAGGGCAGAATGAAGATGATAGGATTGTCAGCGGATATACCTATGAAGGAGTCGTAATTCCCCAGATACAGTATCTGGATAACAGTCGTTCCGTAGCTCTGCGTGATAACGGTTTTACCTTGTATAAAGGAAAACAGATACCAAAAGAAAGTACTACTGTAGAGGTGGAAAAAGAAATTATCAGTACCTTTTTTGATAAAGATACGATAGGGCTTGTATTTAAAAACGGTAAAAAGGACAAACAATATACTATGGAAGTATATTCTCTCAATGGAAAACTGAAATTCCAAAAGGATTTTAACATTCCATATACTTCCATAAAAATGAGCAACGGAAGTATTTTATTGTATAACAGCTCCCAGATCTGTGTAATGAACGGCAGGGGCGTTGAAAAGTACAGCGGTACGATTGATGGTACGATCAATGATTTCTTCAAGATTGGCTGGAATAAATATCTGTTAGTACTGGACAGCGGTGTGAGCGTTATTAAATTCAGCTAAGGAGGAACGTATGACCTGGACATGGCTTGGAATAGCGGTTTGTGTTTTTTTAGTCTTCTCTGGTTATATGGGATATAGACGGGGATTTATTAAAGAAATTGTTTCTATTTTCTTTGTATTTCTTTCGATAGCACTTGTTTGGGTAATCAATCCTTACATCAATGATTTTATCCGGCAAAACACGCCTGTTTACAGTATGGTGCAGGAAGGCTGCCGGAGTATTGTGCAATCGCAGGCGGGTGATGCGCAGCGTTTGAATTCTGAGGAGCAGAGAAGTCTGATAGATGATATGAAATTGCCGGGGCTGCTGAAGAAAGGTTTGGAGGAAAATAATACCACGGAGGTATACCGTTATCTTTCCGTAGATAGTTTTACGGAATATGTGGCCAATTATCTGGCAGTAGTAGTGGTGAATGGAATTTCATTTTTAATTTCCTATCTGCTTGCCACCATTCTGATAAGAATGGTAACCTACGCTTTGAATCTCATAGCAGGCCTTCCGATATTAAATGGTGCAAATAAAGCGGCGGGAGGAATTTTAGGCGTAATCAAAGGTTTGATCTTTATATGGATTGCGTTTTTGTTATTGACGGTATTTTGCAATACAGATATAGGGAAGCAGGGATTGAAATTGGTCAGTCAGGATTTCTTTTTGAATTTGCTGTATGAGAATAATATTTTTGTGAAAATCTTTATGAATATTTTTTATGGGAAATGAAAAAAAACTCTTGACGAAAAAACAGCAGAATGATATACTAAAATCCGCTTCGATAGGAAGCGGATTTTTTTCAGCTTTTACGTTGTATACGAAAAAAGATTTGAAAAATTTTAAAAAAGTGTTGACAGAACAAGAAAGATATGGTAATCTTAACAAGCTGTCGCAAGACAGGAACCTTGATAACTAAA
>ERZ781272.695-NODE-695-length-18062-cov-4.908702_pt1 | contig 18062 bp, 17 predicted proteins | sample MGYA00375850_ERZ781272 | MGnify/ENA primary metagenome ERZ781272 (study PRJEB29790, sample SAMN06051246) | human gut metagenome | host: Homo sapiens | place: USA: Cincinnati, Ohio | collected 2013-06-21 | study: EMG produced TPA metagenomics assembly of the Gut...
ATCAATCCGAGAACCGGGGCAGCCAGGTTTCCCACGGCCTCAACTATCAGAAATTGGGAAAGGATATGCCATACTTGTTGATGAAGAGTTCAGCTGCCTTGAATTTGACATGAACAGGGACACGATCAGCTGGATTCGGAGAAAAATCGAATACAGGAGGTCGCTTATGGAACACTTACCGAAGAAAACCTGTCAAAACGGCATCGGCTATACGCTGGTCGGTGACTATTATATCCCCGACTTACAGCCACCGGAAGAAAGCCGCCCCATTGGGATTTGGGGGCGTATGCACAAAGCCTATCTGGAGCAGTGCCATCCAGCCCAGTATAATGACCTGATCTTGACCGGCAAACTCTGGACATATCTGAGCGATTTGAACGAGCAGGCACAGAACCGGCTGGATTGTATCATTGCCCAGATGAAAGAAGTTGAGGGAATCACAGAGGAATTGAAAGCCCAAGATCAGATGGCATGGGTCGGAGCCATGAACAGCATCCGAAACCGTGCGGAGGAAATTGTCCGTCACGAACTGATCTATAATGCAAAAGAGGTGCTGTGAGATGGTGTTAGATGACTTATATTGTGGTAATATCTACCCCGCAGAACAGGTAGTTCCCCATGAAAAAGAATACCGCAAGCTACATAGGCACACCGGAGAGCTGCTTACCGAGTTAGAGGAAAAACTTTCTAAAGAGCAGATGGAGCTGGTCAACCAGTTTCACACTCATGTGATTGATGTTCACTGTATGGAGTTAGAAGCACACTTTCAGTACGGATTTTCTTTGGGGTTAATGCTGATGAAAGAAGTCTATGCGCTTTTGGAAAACGACAAGGACAATTATTGAAAACAGCTTGATGTGTAAACCAATAAGAAAATCAAGGAGCCGTTCTTTCAACATAGAGGGACGGCTCTATCTTGTTAATCAAAGTTTCGTTGAAATTATCACGAGTTCGTGATATACTTAATAGACACCTACAAGCCAGTAAAAGACCGGAGGATGCTTATGGCAGTTCAGTATAATAAGCTATTTAAGATGATGATCGACCGGAAAATGACCAATAATCAGTTGGCTAAACAAGCAGGAATCAGTTTGAACATTATTACCCGTCTGAAGCGGGATGAATATATTGCCATGCAGACCATTGAGAAAATCTGTATTGCTCTGGACTGCGGTGTAGATGATATTCTTGAGTTTATCCCGGAGTCCCAACAATGAGTTGCCATAATGATAGAGAGGAGGCGTATCATGCAATTTGAAGAAAAACTGGATGTGATCGAAGAAGATATTGCTCAATACAGCCGTGAACTGCTTGATATCCTTCTAAAAGACAGAACGACAAATGAGAACATTATCTGGGCAACCAGTGACTATATCTCCCATGGGGAGCTTTATGCAGCGACAGAGCAAATCTACGCCAGCCTGATCACTGGCGTTCATTCTAAGCTGATTCAGCCTCGTGTAGCAAAGGCACATGAGCAAAAAAACAGCCGCACCAGAGACAAGGCGGAAGTGTTTACCCCTTCCTGGATCTGCAACGCTCAAAACAACTTGGTGGACGAGCATTGGTTTGGTCGGCCTAATGTGTTTAATATCCCGCAAGATAGCACCTGGACGGCAACGGAACGGGTCGTGTTTTCTGAGGATAAGCAGCACACCTGGAAGCATTATGTGGATGCACGGAGAATTGAGGTTTCCTGCGGTGAGGCCCCTTATCTGGTAAGTCGCTATGATACAGTAACTGGCGATCCCATTGAACTTCTCTCCCGGATCGGCTTACTGGATCGCAAACTGCGTGTTGTGACCGAAAATGCCTCCGACGAAAGCGAATGGCTGAAATGGGCGTATCGAGCTTATGAAAGTGTGTACGGTTTTGAGTTCCAAGGTGACAACTTATTGCTTGCACGAGAAAATCTGCTGTATACTTTTATTGACTATATGCGATATGCATTGAAGCGTACTCCTACGCTCGATGAGCTGAAAAAGGTCGCCACCATTATTTCCTGGAATCTGTGGCAGATGGATGGGCTCACCTACGGGCCGCCGCTCTGCGATATTCAGGAAGAGATGAACCAGCTTTCTCTGTTTGACTTTATAGAAACAGAAACGCTGATTGTGCAAAAACCTGCACAGTCACGGTGCAAAATCAAAGATTGGCGATCCAAAGTGATCGTGGAATACTACTCTTTGGTGAAGGGGGAACGATAATGGAAACCGTATTTGGAACTTCTTTTGAGTACAAATTGATTTATGTTTTTGCCATCAATGACGAGGCTCATAAAGGGCTTTTGAAAATTGGTGATACGACAATTCAGTCAGACGCTTCCATTGATGCCCTGTTCCCCAACTGTAAGGCGCTGAATCAGGCGGCGCTGAGCCGGATTAAGCAGTACACGAACACAGCGGGTATTTCTGCCCAGCTGCTACATACCGAGTTGGCTGTCCGTCTTGTTAGAGGCAAGGATGGACAACAGATGTTGAAAGCATTCCGTGACCATGATGTACACCGGGTGTTGGAGAACTCCGGCATTCCCAAGAAAAAGCTGAAAAACTCCACCAGCAGAGAATGGTTCGAGGTCGATCTGTCCACTGTTCTGAAAGCTATCGAAGCGGTAAAGAAATGCCAGCCTAACCTGTCTGGCATGGGTGCAGGTACAGGTTTTACTCCCATTGTGTTCCGCCCGGAACAAGAAGAAGCCATCGAGAAAACGCTGAAGCAGTTCAAAACGGGAAGCCGGATGCTCTGGAACGCAAAGATGCGTTTCGGCAAAACCCTTTCTGCCCTTCAGGTGGTTAAGAAGTCTGGCTTTGCCAAGACCATTATTGTTACTCACCGCCCTGTGGTGGACGATGGCTGGTATGAGGATTTTCAGAAGATCTTCTATGATACCGACGATTACACCTACGGCTCCAAGGGCCACGGAGCTGCCATCGAAGATCTGCTTAACAGCGGCAAAAAGTTCGTCTATTTTGCATCTATTCAGGATCTGCGTGGTTCTTCCACCGTTGGAGGCAAATTCGATAAGAACGATGCAGTGTTCTCACTGGACTGGGATCTGGTCATCGTGGATGAGGCCCACGAAGGAACCACCACCGCCCTGGGCGATGATGTCATCAAGAATCTGGTCAAGGAAGGAAACGGCTACGATACCAAGTTCCTTGCCCTGTCCGGCACGCCGTTCAATATCCTCAAGGAATTTGACGATAACATCTACACCTGGGACTATGTGATGGAGCAGCAGCGCAAAGCGCAGTGGGACGAGCTGCACTTTGGCGATTCCAATCCCTACGACGAACTGCCAGAGCTGAAAATCTATACCTACGACCTGGGTAAAATCCTCACCGATAAAAGCTATGTGGAGCTGGAGGACAAGGCGTTCAATTTCCGGGAGTTTTTCCGTGTCTGGACTGGTGATATCAAACACGACCACAAGGCCATGCCAGCTACTGCACAGGTGGGCGATTTTGTCCACGAAAACGATGTTTGGAGCTTTTTGAACCTGATTACAAAAGACGACCCGGACAGCCACTATCCTTATGCCAATGAGGAATACCGCAACCTGTTCCGCCATGCCCTCTGGATGGTTCCCGGCGTCAGAGAGGCTAAGGCTTTGAGCAAGCTGATGAAGAAACACCCGGTCTTTGGCTGCGGTGCATTTGATATTGTCAATGTGGCGGGTGACGGCGACGAAGAGGAACGCTCTGAAGATGCGCTCCAGAAGGTGCGGCAGGCTATCAACGGCGCCGGAAACGACGGCTACACCATCACCCTTTCCTGCGGCAAGCTGACTACCGGCGTCACGGTGCCGGAGTGGACGGCTGTGTTTATGCTGGCCGGATCGTTCTCCACTTCTGCCGCCAACTATCTGCAAACCATCTTCCGGGTACAGTCACCCTGCAACAAGGACGGCAAGATCAAACGCTGTTGCTATGTGTTCGACTTTGCCCCCGACCGTACCTTGAAAATGGTAGCGGAATCTGCGGCCCTGTCCACCAAAGCGGGCAAGGCTAATGAATCTGACCGCCGAATTATGGGTGAGTTTTTGAACTATTGCCCGGTGATTGCGGTGGATGGCACAGTGATGAAAGCTTATGACACCAACCGTCTGCTCCAGCAGCTGAAACGGGCCTATGCGGAGCGAGCTGTACAGAACGGTTTTGATGACACCAATCTATATAACGATGAGTTGCTGCGTCTGGAAGAACTTGATATCGAGAAGTTCAATAACCTAAAGAAGATTGTCGGCACATCCAAAGCGGCTCCCAAAGCCAAGGAGATCGACATCAACGCCCAGGGCTTTACGGATGAAGAATACGAAGAACTGGGGCGGATTGAGAAAAAGCCCAAGCGGGAGCGCACACCGGATGAAGAAAAGCGTTTGCAGGAGATGAAGGAAAAGCAGAGGCTCAAAAATAATGCGATTTCCATCCTGCGGGGCATTTCCATCCGTATGCCGCTGCTGATTTACGGCGCTGATATTCCCATTGACGAGGATATCACCATGGAAAAGTTGGTGGACCTCGTGGACGATTCCTCCTGGGAGGAATTTATGCCTTCCGGTGTCACCAAAGAGATGTTCAAAAGTTTCATCAAATACTATGACCCAGAAATTTTTGTGGCTGCTGGTCGCCGGATTCGCACCACGGTTCTCAGCGCCGATGAGCTTTCCCCCACGGAGCGGGTCAAGAAAATTGCACAGCTGTTTGCTTGCTTCAAAAACCCGGACAAGGAAACTGTTCTGACCCCATGGCGGGTAGTGAATATGCACATGAGCGACTGTCTGGGCGGCTATGACTTCTACGACGAAGCTCATGAGCAGATGGTAGATGACCCCCGCTTTGTGGACCGTGGCAAAGTGACAGCCGATACTTTTGCAAACACAGGTGCCCGTGTGCTGGAGATTAACTCCAAAACGGGTCTGTATCCCTTGTATGTGACCTATAGCATTTTCCGCAGCCGGTGCGCCGCCTGTTCCGAAGAAGAACTGGCTGATACTAAATTGCAGCAGCTTTGGGATGCCGCCGTGCGGGAAAATGTGTTTGTGATTTGCAAAACGCCTATGGCCAAGCAGATCACCCGGCGCACACTGGCTGGATATCGGGATATTCCGGTGAATGCCCATTATTTTGATGACCTGATCAACATGATGAAGAATAAACCCCGGCAGTTTGTTGACCGGGTTCTGAAGCCCAACTATTGGAAGCAGGAAGGGGTGAAAACCATGAAATTTGATGCCGTAGTAGGTAATCCGCCTTATCAAGTGATGGATGGTGGTAGTAAAGCAAGCGCAACGCCAGTGTATAACTATTTTGTTGAGCAAGCGAAAGAGTTGAAACCTACCTATGTTTCAATGATTATTCCGGCACGCTGGTACTCTGGTGGTCGTGGGTTGGATGCTTTTAGAGAATCGATGTTGCACGACCATAGGATAAGGCAACTGTTCGATTATTCGGATTCTAATGACTGTTTTGCAGGAGTTGATATCGCCGGGGGCATTTGCTATTTCTTATGGGACGAGAATCACAATGGAAGCTGTGAGGTTGTGAATTTTCATAATGGTGCTCGCTACGAAACCCTTCGGCAGCTTGACGACAACAAAGTCTTTGTCCGTTATGGTCAAGCCTTGTCAATTCTCAATAAGGTACAGCAACAAACTACGGAATTTTATGATTCAAAAGTTAGTTCGCAAAAGCCGTTTGGACTTAGAACTTATGTAGTTCCAACAGAAGATGGAGATATTCAACTGCGATACAACAAAGGTATTGGTCCGTTTAAACGAGAGCTGGTAACCGGAGCTTTTGATTGGATTGACAAATGGAAAGTTATTATGTCGTATCTAACATACGACCATGCCGGGCGAGCAGACAAAGACGGTAAACGCCGCATTTTTTCCACTATGGAAGTCCTTCCGCCAAAAGTTGTCTGCACCGAAACATATATTGTAGTTGACACATTTAACAGTGAGATTGAAGCTAAGAACTTGCTGCAATATTTGAAAACGAAATTTGTGCGTTTCTTAGTTGCACAGGTAACAACTACACAACATATTTCTAAAGCCAACTTTGCCTTAGTCCCGATTCAAGATTTTTCAAAAGAGTGGACGGATGCAGAACTGTATAAGAAGTATGGCCTGACAGACGAAGAAATCGCCTTTATCGAGTCTATGATTAAGCCGATGGAATAAAGAAAGAGAGATACCCTGATGAATCCAAAGCTGAAAGAAATCAATGAGTTGATTGCTCTGTGTGACCAGATGCTGTTCTACATTCAGGAGCGTGGGGATATTCGCCCTAACAACGATCTCTATTTGTCATATAAGTTCAAAGTGGACTCCTTTTGCAAACAAAATAAAATTAACGATAAAAGCTATGCCCCTTATGCAATTTTATGTACCTTCTTCTTTAACAGCAGTGCATATACGGTCAACAAAAGCGAAGTATTGGCAATCAAAAATGCGTTGGTAGAAATTAAGCATACGCTGTTCAAAGATGATTATGAAAAAATCTTTATCAGTCATCGTGAAGATGATAAAGAGCAGGTTCATACCTTTGTGGATCTCCTTCATGCCATTGGCATACCGCGCCCAACAATGGAATCGCCTGACAGTGTGATTTTCTGCACCTCTCATCCGGAAGGGTATATCCAAAATGGGGAGCGAAATCTGGATACAATTCGGGACATGATTAACACGGATGAACATGTGTTTTATGTCCTTTGGTACACAGACAGATATTTTGAAAGTCCCGCTTGCCTAAATGAAGCTGGGGCTATTTGGGCCATGAAGAAAAAGTATCAGGAAATTCTGATGCCAAACTTCGATAGTGGAAAAATTAAAGGGTTGTTGGACAAGCAGCCGGTATGGTTCAAAGCCAATAACAAAGAGCGTTTAAATGACTTTGCGGTGAATATTCAAAAGATGTTCGGACTGCCACAACTTACCACCAATTCATGGGAGATAGCAAGGGACAAATTTATTCAGTTTATCGAAGCTAAAGCAAAAGAAGAAACCAGCTCTTCCCAATAAACGATATTAGCTGACTGTTTGCAGTAAACAGCATTATATTGCCAAAAAGACCGTTACCCACAAGAGGGCAACGGTCTTTTCTGCTATCTGCGCTTTTTCTTCTTTGTCCCATGGTATGCCTGTGGCCGGGCCTTCCCCCTCATATTGTTGGGGTTCTTTAGTAGCTTGGATAGGCTGAGTATCCGCATAAACGCCGAAAAGTCCTCGGACGCAATCTTGTCAAAGGGGATCTGCATCTGGTCGCAAAACTCGTGGATTACCCGTTCCTCATTACTGCCCAACTGCATGGCACGGTCAAACTTTTCCTTGACCTCCGTGAAAGTCGGCTGCAGATCGGCGGTGGTGCGGTCGGTGACATGGGCCTGACGAATATCCTGAACGATGCTGTCCAGATCATCATGAATCGTGTGGCTGAAAAAATCACTCTCCTGTACCTGGCCAAGCTCCAGCGTGCGGACATAAAGGTCATTCTCTCCCGGCGCATGGCTGCGGATCACTTCCTGCCGGGTGGCCTCCAGCACCAGATTCATCTGGGCGATCCGCATATCGGCAATCCGGTCAACAAAAATCTCAATATCCGTCATCAGCCGCCGGAAATTCTCGTGAGTGGCAATCTCACACAGCAGCCGGTTGTTGATTTTTCCGCTGCTCAATAATGTAACCATATCATCACTCAAATGCAGGGCTTGAAGCTCTGTGTTTGGGTGATTTTTATTTTCCGATAACCCCATCAGGTAGTCGGTGGACACCCCATAAAATTCCGCCAGCGTAGCGATGGCAAATGGGCTGATGTCCTTATAATCGTCGCTCTCATATTTGCTGAGAGCAGATTTGGAAAGTCCAGTCTGCTCAGCCAGCTGCTCCAGCGTCAAGTGCTTATCCACTACCCGCAAGTCTTTTAACCGTTCCGGGATAGACAGCTTCGTGTGCATCCAAATTCCTCCTCTCATCAGGAAAATCTTGCCGTTTTCAACCATTATACCATGATTCCATAAGCGTGGAAATATGCTGATTTGAAGCCGTTTTCCATCGTTTTGGACATACGGGAGAGGGCCTGTTTTTTCGGTAAAATGAGTTTTGTCAGGAGACACAGAACCTTGAAAATTGAATGACCGGCTGCAAGAGGTATGACCTTTGGGGAAGTGACGCCATGACAGGAGCGCACCAAGAAGGACAATACGCCGGGGAAAATCCGGGCAGGAGCGATTGCAGGCAAACCGGCAACTGACACATGAAAATAAACTTTTAGGAGGTTGATTTTATGAAATTGAGTATCCGGGAAAAGAAAGTGCTGTATGCCTTTGCCTGTCCCAATCACCACAACACGGTGACACGGCTGAAATGGCTGACCGCCCTGACCGTTGACCCGCAGGCCAAGCACCGGATGCTGGAGCTGGCCCGGAAGATGGAAACGGAGATGGCAGAAAGCTGGTACACCGGTTTTTATCACCAGCTCCGTGCGGAGATGGACGAGTATTACCGTGCCAAGCGCCGTCTGCGTTTGGTAAAGAAAAACACCAACTATGAGGAGGATTTGTATGACGAAGCTGTCTAAGTATGAGAAAGAAACCATCATCAACTGGAACGAGGCAGAGGACACCGCCAGTATCTACACCATCAACGCCGATTTGAAGCACAGGTTGGCCGAGTTCAGCCGAAGGTATCCCCAGCTATGCCGGTTGGAGCGCAGCACCACTGAGGGCAGCGTGACCTATGTGATGGACAAGTCCCGCCTGTCCATCCGTCTGGTTCCGCCGTACAGCGAAGAACGGCTGGCTGCTGCCAGAGAGTACGCCAAACAGCACGGATTTCAGGTCTTGCGGACGGGCAAGGAGAGCGCCTGAAATCGGGTCAATTCACAGGAAAATGACGGGTCTGCACCCGGTATTTTTGCGGTGAATTGGTATCGTGATACCCCAGCATCCCCCTTCCGGGAAATGCGACAAAAGGAGCATTCAGAGCCGGAGGAGCTGACAGAAACCGCACAAGCGGTGAAAGTCGGCTTCTCCGGGCAGGAGTACAGAGGGCGGCAAGCCCTTTGTGCTGGGTACAGGGGCGCAGCGCCCTGTTGGGGTCAAGGGGCAAAGCCCATTGGCGGGTTGAGGGCAGCCAGCCCCATCGGGTCAAGGGTGAAACGCCTTGCCCAGGGAGAGTTGATGCCTTGCGTCAACTCGTACTGGGTATTACCTGACGCAGAAATCCGCAGGTTTGGCGGCTTCGCCGCTGCTCCCCTTCGGAAAAAATCAACGGAGAATGGAGGGATGAAAATTGAAACTGACACGGCACAACGGACGCTCCGGCAAGCATGGCACCTATAATCCCCGGCACAATGACCGTCGGTTTGATGTGGAAAACAGCGAACACATTGATGCCCAGCGAGCCAAGAAAAATGTGTACTGGGACTGCTACCGTGGCTTCACTACCCCGGAACTTCGGGAGAACCCAGAACAGCCGGATTTCAGCTTTGAGGAAATCGAGCGGATGTATTACTACGAGCATTACTCCGACCATGTGGATGCCCAGAACGCCCGGAACGAGAAAACCCGGCACACCGAGCGCAACCGCACGGTGGAAGATCTTTTGAAAAACAACAAGACCTGCCCAGAGGAAAGTATCTACCAGATCGGCACCATGGAAGAATCCGTTCCACCGGGTACTCTGGCACTCATTGTCAGCGAATTTTACGAGGAGTTTGAACGGCGCTTTGGTTCCCATATCCACATTCTGGACTGGGCGCTGCATCTGGATGAGGGTACGCCCCACATCCATGAGCGCCATGTGTTTGACTGCAAAAATCGGTATGGGGAGCTGTGTCCCCAACAGGAAAAGGCGCTGGAGGAACTGGGGATTCCGCTCCCTTCCTCGGACAAGCCAAAAGGCAAACACAACAACCGCAAGCAGACCTTTGATGCAGTTTGCCGGACAATGCTCTTTGACATCAGCCGCAAGCACGGGGTGCATCTGGAGCAGGAGCCGTCCTATGGCGGGCGGGCATATCTGGAAAAGCAGGACTACATTCTGATGAAGCAAAAGGAGCAGCTGGCGGCTCAGGAACAAAAACTGGAGGAACTGACCCTGAAAATCGAGGATGTAGAAACACTGGTGGAGGAGGTTTCGGATATTGCCTATGACAAGGCGGTGGAGGTTGTGACTGACACCGTTCGGCAGGAGACCCACAAGGAGGATCTTCGTTTGGTGGAGGAAACAAAAAACTGGGTACTCTCATCGGAACGGAAAGCGCCGCAAAAAGAGCGTGAGTATGCCGCCGCCCGGCTGGATGGAGTGATTTCCAAAATCAAAAGCGCCATGCAGTCTGCGCTGACAAAAATCCAAAAAAAGCTGATGCAGCCGGAGGTCAAGCAGGCTGGCAAACAGCAGATTCAGGAAAAGGCCAAAGAATCCATTTTGGATTTTCTGCACAGGGCCAAACAGGACAGCACTCGGCGGGAGGAAAGCCGGAAAAAGCAACAGCAGCGAAAACAGGATATGGAGCGGTAAGGCATCTGATTTGCATACAAATCAGATGCCTTTTCCCTGAGGAGGTGAGAAACATTGAACAGCGAAACTCAGAGTTTAGTGCCTGCAACCCAGCAAGCCGAAAGTGAGGAATTGACCATGGATGAAGTGAGGGAAAGCCTTTCCACGACTGAAAAAGGACAACCAGCCAACACCATTGGAAATTGCCGCACGGTGTTCTGCCAAGATCCGCTTTTGCGGGGCGCAATCCGACTGAATCTGCTGACCGACCGTGTGGATATTGTGCGAGATTTGGGCTGGCGTAGAAACACCAGCGCCTTGACCGATACCGATGTCAAATATCTGCTCCTTTACTTTGAGCAGAACTATGGTTTGACCAGTGAAAAGAAGCTAATGGCGGCGCTCTCCATCGTGGCAAACGAAAACTGCTATCACCCCATTCAGGATGTGCTGAATGGTCTGGTGTGGGACGGAAAGCCTCGGATACGCTCCTGCCTGCATCACTTTCTGGGGGCAGATGAGAGCAACTATGTGGAAGAAATGCTCAAGCACTTCCTGCTGGGAGCCATCCGCCGGGTGTTCCATCCGGGTTCCAAATATGAGGAGCTGCTCTGTCTGGTGGGTGGCCAGGGAGCTGGAAAGTCCACTTTCTTTCGCTTTCTGGCTATACAGGATGAGTGGTTCTCCGACGACCTGAAAAAGCTGGATGATGACAAGGTGTTTGCCAAGCTGCAAGGCCACTGGATCATCGAGATGTCGGAGATGCTGGCCACCAGCAACGCCAAGAGCATCGAGGAAATTCGCTCCTTTATCAGCCGCCAAAAGGAAACCTACCGCACCCCCTATGAGACCCAGCCCAAAGACCGTCTGCGGCAGTGTGTGTTCGGCGGTTCCTCCAACACGCTGGACTTTCTGCCCCTTGACCGAGCCGGAAACCGCCGGTTCCTGCCAGTGATGATTTACCCGGAGAAAGCGGAGGTTCACATTCTGGAGGACGAAGCTGCTTCCAGGGAATATCTGTTGCAGGTGTGGGCGGAGGCTATGACCATTTACCGCAGCGGCGAGTATTCTATGAAGTTTTCAAAGGAGATTCAGAGGCAGTTGGTGGAGGTTCAGAAAGACTTCATGCCGGAGGATACTGAGGCCGGCCAGATTCAGGGCTTTCTGGAACACTACACCGGCAATGTGGTCTGCTCCAAACAACTGTTCAAGGAAGCGTTGGGACACGCTTTTGAGGAGCCAAAGCGCTGGCAGCTGCACAACATCAACGAGATCATGAACACGGTGGTGACGGGCTGGAAGCCCTTCTCCAATCCCAGGATGTTTGCTGGATATGGACGGCAGCGTGGCTGGGAACGGGAGATTTTCGGCAACGAACTGCCCGACAACGAAGGTGGATTTGTGGAGCTGAGCGAGGAAGAAGTCCGTCAGCTGGAGCTGCCAAAGGAGTGGATTGCCTGATTTACAGGGCTTGTTGCCCAGTTGGTTGTCGGCTGGTTGCTGACTTGGTTGCTACAAAAACGGGAGTATGAACACGATAAAAGCCCGTAAAGCAAGGCTTTTTTTGGGGGGTATCTGTTCTCTGACAACGAAAGCAACGAGATTTCACAAGAAAATTTGAAAAGCAAGAAACGATGGCCAGACGATAGGTTACAGGTTTTTCGGAGTTCGTTGCCGGACTTCGTTGCCGATGCTCTTTGTCTGGCTTTTCTGATCTATGGAGGTAGCCTATGGAGAAAACCCAAAAGCAAGAAAACAAGCAGAGTAAAAAAGTAAAGTTTATCGTGATACGGGAGTTTTCCGGTGATAAAACCATGCAGGAAGCCTTTGAACAGCTCATTGAACGGCAAACCTGCGAACACTTTGAAGAATGGCTGGAACGCAAGGCAAGCTGAGGGAATTTGTTGAAGAAAAAACAGGGGCATGGTATAATATGTATATCGTGTCCCTGTTCATAGAAGGAGATTACTATGAGCAGGAAAAAACAAGTCAATCAGAAAATCACAGCCCTCTATTGCCGTATTTCTCTGGACGATGGCGGCGATAACGAGAGTATGAGTATCAGCAATCAAAAAATCATGCTTCGGGACTTTGCCGAGAAAAACGGGATGTTCCAGTATGAGTATTATGTGGACGATGGTTACACAGGCCGCAATTTCAATCGTCCAGCTTTTCAGCGTATGATTGCCGATATTGAGGCTGGCAAAATTGGCTGTGTCATTACCAAAGACCTGTCCAGACTGGGAAGAAATTATATCGAAGCCGGCAGTTATATTGAAATCTTCTTCCCTAAACACAATGTCCGCTATATCGCCATTACGGATGGCGTGGACAGTTTGACCCGTCAGGAAATGGACATCACGCCGTTCAAGAATATCCTGAACGATATGTATAGCCGGGATATTTCCAAGAAAGTGCTGGCGGGGCGTATGACCCGTTCCCGACAGGGAAAGTTCTGTGGCGGACAGCCTCCCCTGGGGCTGATGCGTGACCCGGAGGATCGGGGGCATTTGATCCTTGACCCGGAGACTGCGCCGGTGATTCGCAAAATCTATGACCTGGCACTGGATGGCTGGGGCTGTATGCGGATTGCCAAGCAGCTGATGGAGGACAAGGTTCCCATCACAAGAGTAAAAGGAAATACCGCCTGCGATGTCAACTACTATGCGTGGGGCGGCGCAAGAATCAGCCATATCCTGCGTAACCCTTTTTATAAGGGCGCTCATCTGGTTTGCCGGACACACCAGAAAGGGATTCGCTCCAACACCTACGACATCATTCCCCGTGAGGACTGGGAAATCATTGAGGGCTGTCATGAGGCGATTGTGACACCGGAGGAATGGGAGCAGGTACAGGCAATCGTGGATCGCAGGCCACCTATCATGAAAGGCAATGCCTGCCCCTTCTACAACTTGTTCCACGGTATTATCTACTGCGCCACCTGTGGGAAATCCATGCAGGTGCGGTATGAAAAGGTCGGCAGGACTGGCAAAAACCGCTTTACCGGCGAGATGCGGGAACCGATTGACAAGGCGTATTATATCTGCCAGACCTACAACCGGCTGGGCAAAAACGCCTGCACCAGTCATAAGATCGAAGCCAGGGATTTGTATAATCTCGTCCTGAAGGACATTCAGGAACTGGCAGCGATGGCGCTCAAAGATGCAGATGCCTTTTATCAGCGGTTGAGCAGCCGGATGGAGCGCCGATATATGGTGGATGCTTCCGACATGCAGAAAGAGCGTGAACGCCTGGAAGCCAGAAACCGGGAAATCGACGATATGTTCCTGAGTCTTTACACTGACAAGGCCAAAGGTGTACTCTCTGAGCAGCGGTTTGTGAAGCTGACCGCCGCTATGGAGCAGGAGCAGGAAGAAAATCAGAGCCGGTTGCAGGAACTGATGCGAATGCTTCAGCAGTCTGATGCTCAGGAAAGTGAAGTCCGTACCTTTATCCGGGAAATTCGGCAGTATGCCACCATTCAGGAACTGGATGAAACGGTGCTGAACCGCCTAATCAGCCGTATCCTGGTGGGCGAGGTCAAAAAGATAGACGGCCAGAAGATTCAGGAAGTCAAGATTGTCTACAACTTTGTTGGGGAAATCCCAGTAAATGAACCTGTTAGAACTGACCGTTGAGAAATCTTGACATTGTAAAGTGGATTGGGAGAAGTTAATATGAGAGATGAAATTATTCAGATGTTGTCTAATGCACCTGCACTACCAGTTCTTTTTGTTGGATCTGGACTCACACGAAGATACTTAGGGCTTCCTAACTGGGAAGGTCTCTTACGGCTATATTGTGTCAAATCACCGTATGAATATTATTATAGCAAGGCCGAGCGAGAATGCAGAGAGTGCCCGGATATGATTTATCCTAAAATCGCAGATTATATAGAGGCTGATTTTAATGATGCCTTTTTTACAGAGGATAGATATGCCGAAAATCGAAAAACTCATGCTGAAGATATTGCTGCAAAAGTTTCTCCGTTTAAGTTTTGTATTGCAGATTATTTCAAAGAAAAAAGTGAGGCAATTCAGGAAAAATATTCTGATGAGATAACTCTATTCAGGGAAATTGGAAATAAAAATATCAGTTGTATTATTACTACTAATTATGACCTGTTTCTTGAAAACAATTTTGGGAAAGACCATTTTCAACCGTACATTGGCCAAAATGAATTGCTGTTTTCTACAATTTATGAAGTTGCAGAAATATACAAGATACATGGTTGTTGTTCAAAGCCAGATTCTATAGTAATTAACTCACATGATTATGACTTGTTTGTGAGAAAAAGTGCATATTTGAGTTCAAAAATACTAACTCTTTTCTTAGAACGCCCTATTATTTTCCTTGGATATAGTGTTAGCGATCCCAACATTCGCCGCATATTGCGTTCTATTTCAGAGTGCCTTGAAAACAGCCAATTGGAGCAGTTGAAAAAGAGACTGATTTTTATCGAGTGGACAGAAGACCCAAAAGAAGAAGGAATCAGCGAAAGACAGTTCGACTTTGATAACGGAAAAACGATAATTATGGAGAATATTAAACTGTTTGATTACTCCATATTATATTCAGCCATTTTAGATAATACGGTGAAATACGATGTAAAGGCTCTTCGCCGTATAAAAAGTCAGCTGTATGAATTGGTAAAAACAAATAAGCCTACAGAAAAATTATATGTTGCTACAAATATTGAAGACGATAGTCAAGATATTGATTTTGTCGTAGGTGTTGGGGTTTATGGTAAATTCGGAAAAGTCGGCTATAGAGGAATAAAGGCAGAGGAATTGTATCTATATGCCATAGGTCAATCGGATTTGCAGTATGACGATGACATGATTTTGAAGGAGGCAATTCCTTATTTGTATAATGGGCGCACAATCTGGCCTGTAAGACAATTTGTCAGCCGCTGTCAATCAATCGACTGCATAAATGGTAAAGTAAAATTCTCTTTGGACAAAACCAGTAAAGATTTGCTCTCATTTGCTCAAAAGGAGTCCACTAAAAAAAGAGGATATACTCACCTTCCTTGTGTAGTTGATTATTATAGGCAGTATGGATTGAGCAAAACAATTTCAACTATTTTTACAAGCGATTTTAGCAAGATAAATCCGGATGATTTGTTGCAATTTATAAAATTGGCGCTGGAAGATGAACCTGCCTTGCTGTCTATAACTGGTAAAGGCCATCAATCAAGATCAAATTTCAAAAAGTGTATCACCCTTTGGGATATTCTCGTTTATTCAACACCTGCAAAACAAAGAATAGCAGAATTATCAGACGATTCAAATGTGAACTAATAGAATACTGTTATATAGATCCTTCTCTTAACTGAGGAGGATCTATTTTTTATCCATTTTTTAATTCATCACTTGACATTGTGGCAAAGAGCTGATGACCCAAGACGAGATCGCAGTAATGGACGGAGGCAAGTGTATCTTGCAGCTTCGAGGGGTGCGGCCGTTTTTCAGCGACAAGTTTGATATAACCAAGCATCCCCGATACAAGTACCTTGCCGACGCCGACAAGAAAAACATCTTTGACATTGAACGGTACATGAAACGCAGACCGGCCATCGTAAAGCCGGACGAGCCTTTCGATCTGTACGAATTGAAAGCGACCGACCTTCAACCCGACAATTCAAACGAACGAAAGGAACTGTGAATATGAGCTTTTTTACTAATGCTATCGACGTATTGCAGACTTTGGTCATCGCCCTGGGCGGCGGCCTTTGCGTGTGGGGCGGCATCAACCTTCTGGAAGGTTACGGCCAGGACAACCCCGCCTCTAATGCTCATGGTTAATAAAGAAGCACAACAACACAAGAGAAGGACAGCCAGCCCCGCCGCTATTCCGTACAGCCGAGGGCAGATAGCAAAACAGGGAGCGACAGACTAAAGTGCTGTCGCTCCCGCCCATTATACGAAAGAAATACTTGTTGCATTAGTCACTATCAAATTTTGCAAAGAAAACTTGGAAAAAGCATTGACAAGAAAACTTGGCGGCTATATAATAAGAATACGCCAAGAAAACTTGGCAATTCTATTTGGAGGTTTTTCTATGAACAAGGAAGAAATATTGGTGAAAAGCAGAGCAGAAAATAAGAATAAGGACATCTATGAACAAGAGATTTTGAAGCAGGCGAGTTCAAGTGCAGTCATAGTAATGATGGTTCTTGCGACAGTCTTCTTTGCCGCACAGATATTTGTCGGCGGCGGTGCGAATTGGGGCATATGGGCGCTTGTTTTCAGCGCAAACATGACAACATTCTGGGTGAAGTATATAAAACTTCGCCGTAAACACGAGCTTGTGATGGCAATCGCCTACACGATACTTGTAGCCGCATGTTCTGGGTCACACATCTATAATTTGATTGTGTCATCTACGATCTTATAAGGCGGTGATGATTTGGACGATAAGCTCATATTAAAAAACAATCTCAAGGAAGCACGAACAGAATGGAAGCTATCGCAAACACAACTTGCAGAGATGGTAGGTGTATCAAGAAATACTATCAGCTCTATTGAAACGGGACAGTTTAATCCCACAGCAAAATTAGCTCTCGTTCTCTGTATTGCTTTAGATAAAAAATTTGAAGAACTATTTTATTTTTAATCGAAGGCAATATCTAAAGTAACACCCTGCAAGACGCAAACACTAATCAGCGTGAAAGATTTGAATGTGTCTATAATCCCGTAGCAAGTAGCGCAATCAGCCGGAGCAGTCAACGGTCAAGATGAACGGCGCATACGCGCCGCCGTTGACAGCCCCGCCTGTTTCCGCTGATGGGTAATCAAGGGAGCGACAGACTAAAGTGCTGTCGCTCCCCTCACATTATGGAAACGAAAATTGAATATCGACCAAGCGGTAACGCCACAGATTTTTTGAAAATCCGTGGCGTTTTTTTGCGCCCATTTTTGGCAAACCGTACATTCCCGTTGTAGTAGGGAGTGACGGGGAAGTTTGCCCTAAAAAGTTTCGGCGGATTTAGCAAATCGACATGGGGCTGCCGTAGTAGTGATGAAGAAATCAAAAGAAGCGTTTGACATTTCTCCGCTTTTATCGTGGAGGGGAGCAAACAGCGGGTAGAACACGCCACCGCAATCGCTATATTGACGAAACAAGCCAAGCCGCCCCTTGCGAATTGCCGCAAAGTCAGCCGCAAAGGAAAGCGGCAGTTTTTCAGAGCAAGATTCTACCGAGGTGCCAAAATTCGCTTTCCGCTCACTTTGCCCCTGCGGGAATCTTGTTGGGGAGTGCCTTCCCCAAACCCTGCTATGCGGCTTGCGCCGCTTAAAAATCCCTCAAAATATTTTTTCGGATTTTTCAAAAACAGTTCCGCTCCATCCCCTGTTTTTCTCATATTATTGAGAGGACACCACGCACAGAAAGGAGGTCTGCCGACCATGAAACGATATAACACGCCGCACCGAAGCCGGGTAGTCAAGACACGCATGACCGAGGAAGAATACGCCGAGTTTGCCGAGCGGCTCTCTGCTTACAACATGAGCCAAGCCGAGTTTATCCGGCAAGCCATAACCGGGGCAGCCATACGCCC
>ERZ781272.696-NODE-696-length-17997-cov-3.765689_pt1 | contig 17997 bp, 10 predicted proteins | sample MGYA00375850_ERZ781272 | MGnify/ENA primary metagenome ERZ781272 (study PRJEB29790, sample SAMN06051246) | human gut metagenome | host: Homo sapiens | place: USA: Cincinnati, Ohio | collected 2013-06-21 | study: EMG produced TPA metagenomics assembly of the Gut...
GAATATTCAAATGGAATCAAAGGCGCGGCAATCGTGATCCATCAGATGTTCTTTGTGTTGATGGTGTGTTCTCTGTATGGGGTCGGATATGATATCGCACACCATATCAAGGGAATGGCGGGACTGAGTACGCTGATCGTTATTGGATTGGTGGGAAGCTTCGTGACGCTGGCATATCTGACCAGTATTACCGGGAGACATGCAGCGGACGATCCGCAGGTATACCTGAATTTTGTGGATCGGATTTATACGGATATTCAGTTGCTGGTGTTTGGCTTTTTGTTATATGAAGCAATTTATGTGTGCAGAGTAATCGGAAGAATGGATTTCGAATTTTCCGGATTGCTTGTTGCAGCAGGAACGCTGGCGTATCTGGCAGATGTTGTCTTTCTGTTTTTCTATCTGAGTATCGTGCGCAGAGCCAAAAGCAATACACTTTTGACACACAGTCTGATTTATCAGGGCATTATGTTTGTACGGGAAGTGATCGCTTCCAAACAAAGCCCACGGTATTATACCCGCAAGGCAAGGGAGCGTTATGAGATACAGAATGCGATCGAGGAAATCTCCAAAGGCGCATTGGATACCACATTGAATGTGGACGATTTTCAGGGACAGGAGCGGGATATTGCCATTGCAGTAAACAGTATTCGTGAAGGATTGAGTGAGGCTGTCATGGAGCGCATAAGAAATGAGCGCATCAAAGCGGATCTTATCACCAACGTATCCCATGACATCAAGACGCCGCTTACCTCGATTGTCAATTATGTGGATCTGCTTAAGCGGGAAAATTTAGAAAATGAAAATGCGCGGAATTATATCCGCATCTTAGATGAAAAATCCCAAAGACTCAAGCAATTGACGGAAGATCTTGTGGAAGTGTCCAAGATTACTTCGGGAAATGTGCATCTGGAAATGCAGACGATCGATATGGTGGAGCTGATCTATCAGACAGGTGGAGAGTTCAACGAGCGTTTTGAGGCAAGAGGTCTTACAATCGTGACCAAACTTCCGAATCAGGCGGTGCTTGTCAAAGCGGACGGTCGCCAGCTGTATCGTGCAATTGAAAATTTATACACAAATGCTGCAAAATATGCATTGGAGAACACGAGAGTCTATGTAGAGCTGGAGGTCGAAGATACCACAGCCGTATTTACGATAAAAAATATCTCAAAGAACCGCTTGCCGGAGAAACAGGAGGAGGGCAAGGACCTGACAGCCCGCTTTGTACGGGGCGATGTGTCACGTACCACGGAGGGAAGCGGACTTGGCTTATCCATTGCCAAAAACCTCACGAATCTTATGGGCGGCGAATTTGAGATTCAGACGGACGGCGATCTGTTTATTGCAAAAATTCAGTTTGAAATTCTGAACAACTTATAAAATCTGTGGGAATGCTTGATTTCAGAGCGGGCAACAGATATAATTCAAACTAACTGGTTTAGATACGAACAAGGAGGAAAAAAATGAAACTATATGAAAATGGCGCATATCTGATTCAGGGAAAAGATGTAGTGATCAATTCCCCAGAAGCTGTTGCTGCAGTAGCGAGTAAGACCGGAAAGCAGGTTTCAGCAGAAGAAGCAAAGAAAGAAACCATCGCTTACGGCATTTTAAAAGACCATAATACATCTGGAAATATGGAAAAACTCCAGATTAAATTTGATAAACTGACATCCCACGATATTACATTCGTAGGTATTATCCAGACAGCACGCGCGTCCGGACTTGAAAAATTTCCGATACCATATGTACTGACAAACTGTCATAACAGTCTTTGTGCGGTAGGAGGAACCATCAACGAAGATGATCATATGTTTGGACTGACCTGTGCAAAGAAATACGGCGGAATCTACGTTCCACCACATCAGGCAGTTATCCATCAGTTCGCAAGAGAGATGCTTGCCGGCGGTGGAAAGATGATCCTTGGATCGGACTCCCATACACGTTATGGTGCACTTGGAACCATGGCAGTCGGAGAAGGCGGACCGGAGCTGGTTAAGCAGCTTCTGAACAAGACATACGATATTGATATGCCGGGTGTTGTAGGTATTTACCTGACCGGTGAGCCAATGAAGGGCGTTGGTCCACAGGATATCGCACTTGCAATTATCGGTGAAGTATTTGCAAATGGATTTGTTAAGAATAAAGTCATGGAGTTTGTCGGACCTGGTGTCGCAAACTTAAGCGTGGATTACCGTATCGGTGTTGACGTAATGACAACAGAGACAACCTGTCTTTCTTCTATCTGGAGAACAGATGACAAAGTAAAAGAGTTCTATGAGATTCATGGAAGAGAAGAAGATTATAAGGAATTAAATCCGGGTGAAGTTGCATTCTACGACAGCTTTATCGAGATTGACTTAAGCACCATCAAGCCAATGATCGCTATGCCATTCCACCCAAGCAACACTTACACGATCGATGAATTGAATGCAAACCTTATGGACATTCTTGATGACTGTGAGAAGCGTGCACAGGTCAGCTTCGACGGAAAGGTTGATCTGGATTTAAAGAGCAAAGTAAAGAACGGAAGACTTTACGTTGATCAGGGAATCATTGCCGGATGTGCCGGTGGTGGATTTGAAAATATCTGCGATGCTGCCGACATCTTAAAGGGAGCATCCATCGGAGCTGATGAATTTACGCTCAGCGTATATCCTGCATCTACTCCAATTTATATGGAATTAGTAAAGAATGGTGTTGTAGCAAATCTTCTTTCTACCGGAGCAATTGTAAAGACTGCATTCTGCGGACCATGCTTTGGTGCTGGAGATACACCTGCAAACAACGCATTTTCTATCCGTCATTCTACACGTAACTTCCCGAACCGTGAAGGTTCTAAGGTACAGAATGGTCAGGTGGCTTCTGTTGCACTTATGGATGCGCGTTCGATCGCAGCAACTGCAGCAAATAAGGGATATCTGACATCTGCAGCAGATATGGATGTAAACTTCTCGAAACCGAAGTATTTCTTTGATAAGACGATTTATGAGAATCGTGTATTTGACAGCAAGGGTGTTGCAGATCCAAGCGTTGAGATCCAGTTTGGACCAAACATCAAAGACTGGCCGGCAATGAGTGCATTACCGGAGAACATGGTATTGAAGGTTGTTTCTGAAATTCATGATCCGGTTACAACAACCGATGAGCTGATTCCTTCCGGTGAGACTTCTTCTTTCCGTTCCAACCCATTGGGACTGGCAGAGTTCGCACTTTCCAGAAAGGATCCGGAGTACGTTGGACGTGCAAAGGAAATCCAGAAGGCACAGAAGGCTGTAGAGGCAGATACATGTCCTGCAAGTGTTGTACCGGAAGTTAAGGCTGTCATGGATACCATTAAGACAAAGTTCAGCGATGTAAGCCGTAAGAATGTTGGATTTGGTAGCACAATTTTTGCCGTGAAGCCAGGTGATGGTTCTGCCCGTGAGCAGGCTGCATCCTGCCAGAAGGTACTTGGTGGCTGGGCAAATATTGCCAACGAATATGCAACCAAGAGATACCGTTCAAACCTGATCAACTGGGGAATGCTTCCATTTATCATTGATGAGGGAGAACTTCCATTCAAGAATCTGGATTACCTGTTCCTTCCAAACATTCGTACAGCGGTAGAAGAAGGAAAGAGTGAATTTGAAGCATATGTAGTAAAAGACGGTGAGCTGAAACCATTTACACTTAAAATGGGTGCGCTTACTCCGGATGAAAAAGATATTATCTTAAAGGGTTGTCTCATTAACTACTATCGCGGTTAGGAGGATTCTGTGTTGAGTGATACAGAAAAGGAAAAAGTAGCACAGACGCAGGCAAAAGAAAAAATGGACGGCAGACGTGAGAATATCCATCTTGCCAAGATTGGGGTGATGGTGTTTATCACATTTGTCTGCTGCATCCTGTTTTTCTTTAGTGTTTTGCGATATCAGGGATTTGCAAACGGATGGCATAAAGTGATTTCTGCAGCGCAGCCAATTATCATTGGTCTTGCGCTGGCATATCTTTTAAATCCGGTGATGAAGTTTTTTGAGCGACATTTGTATAAGCTGTTCAAAGACAGGACAAAGACAGACCAGAAAGCAAAAAAGATGGCACGTGGACTTGCGATTACATGTTCCATTATTTTTCTGATTGCCGTGATCGTGCTTTTGATTGCAGCTATTGTTCCATCGGTCATTAACAGTATTATGGGAATCGTGGATACTTTGCCGGCAAACGTTGCCAATCTTGTTAAGATGATACAGGAAGGCCGTTTTGGAAATTATGAAGTGGCAGATACGATTGGTGATGTTCTTACAAAATTGACGGATTATGTGGAGAACTGGGCAACAAAGACTTTGTTACCGCAGGCGAGGACTTATCTGATTCAGATTACGTCCGGCGTCATCAATATGGTAAAAGCAATGTTCAATTTTGTTATTGGAATTATTGTGGCAGTTTATGTCCTGATGATCAAGGAACGTCTGATCGGACAGAGCAAGAAAGTGGTTTATGCCGTATTTAAGCCGAAGCAGGGAAACATTATTGTGGAGACCATGCATAAGGCAAACGATATTTTTGGTGGATTTATCATTGGAAAAATCATTGATTCGGCTATTATCGGTGTGATCTGTTATGTGGGATGTTCCATTTTACGAATTCCGGATACAATGCTGGTTTCCGTTATTATCGGTGTGACGAACATCATACCATTGTTTGGACCGTTTATTGGTGCAATCCCGGCATTGCTGCTGGTAGTAATCCAGAGTCCGTGGCATGCACTGTATCTGTTGATTTTCATTATTGTACTACAGCAGGTTGATGGAAATATCATTGGACCAAAGATTCTTGGAAATTCTACAGGACTTACATCTTTCTGGGTAATGTTTGCAATTCTGATTGGCGGCGGTATGTTTGGATTCCTCGGAATGCTCCTGGGAGTTCCGGTATTTGCCTTGATTTACTATATTGTGCGCAGACTGGTAAATCATGGTGTTGCCAAAAAGCAGCTTCCAGTGACTACGGCAGACTATGTAAAAGTCGCAAGGATCGATGAGCATACAGGAGAATTTCATCTGTATGAGGAGACAAAAAAGAAGAAGCACAACACAGAGAAGGAAGAAGACACTGACGACAAAAATATTGAGAAATAAATCGCAAAAAGAAGTGTTGGACAAATGCAGAAATTGCATTTTTCCAATGCTTTTTTTGTCTTTATTTTTTGACACTATATGGCGCCTATGGTATACTAAAAATTAGATAGCCAGACCTATTTTGACTAGAGAAATCCAAGTCGTGAGAGGATTTGGAAGATATTTCGAGGTGCTAATGGATAAATATGAATACAATTTGAAACTGGATCAGATGAAGTCTCTTTATGCAGAAGAGAAGTATGAAGATGCAGCGGATATTGCAGATACAATAAACTGGAACAAAATAAAAAATGTAAACGCTTTGGTGAAAGCCGGAGAGATTTACGAGAAGACAGAACGTTACGAAGACAGCCGGGAAGTATTGCTGCTGGCATATGACCGTTCACCGATTGGTCGTATGATCATCTATCGTCTTGCAGAAGTCGCAATCAAGATGGGCGACTACGAAGGTGCAGAAGATTACTATCAGGAATTTGTGGAGATCGCTCCACGGGACAGCCTGAAATATGTGCTCCGATATGATATCAAGAAGGCGGAGGGGTCTTCTTATGAAGAACTGATTCCAATCCTTGAGGAACTGAAGGAGCAGGAATACACGGAAGAATGGGCCTATGAGTTGGCTTATCTGTATCACAAAGCAGGTATGAGTGACAAGTGTATTGAAGCCTGCGATGAGTTGATACTCTGGTTTGGCGATGGCCCATACGTGGAACGCGCGCTGGAATTGAAGATGCTTTATCAGCCGTTGACGAAAGCGCAGGAAGAGAAATACCGTACGTTCCGCAAAGCAAAAGAGTCCAGAGATGGACTGACACATATTGATGTGGAGGAGATGAAAAATGCTGGAGAGTACGAACATGAACCAGTAGCAATTCCACCGGTCAAAGTAAATCCGGAACGATTCAATACGGTAAATCTTCAGCAGGAGATTGCCAAGGGCATGCAGCAGATCATGGAGGCTACGGAGAAAGAGACCGTAACCGATGCCATGGACAACATCAACAAGATCGTGGAGGAGATTCCATATCTTAAGCTGCCAAAAGAGGAAGAGAAACAAGAGCAGGCAGACGAACATATTGAAACCGATGAGGAAATCGATGGCTCCCTCAAAATGAATTTTAAGGAGATGCTTGGAGAGGATTCTGATGGTCAGATGAGCATGGTCATGGATGATAAGACATTGGTGGAGCACCAGATTACAGGTCAGATCACGATTGAAGAGGTTCTAAGTGAGTGGGAGAAAACCAGACGTGCAGCAGAAGCCGCTTTGGAAGAGGCAAAGCAGAGAAAACTGGAATCTGCAAAGGCAAGGGCGCTGCAGCAGGCGGGCGATATTATGGATCGTCTGACAGGAGTGATTCCGAAGCTGGATGCAGGTGTCACACCGCGTGAATTGCTGGAAGAAGAGTATTTACAGGATCAGCCGCAGACAGAGACTTCGGAAGTCCAGACCGCGGAAACAGTGACAGAGCCTGTCGTCGAAGAAGATGCGGCAGAAGTGCCGGAGACTGAGATCCCGACGGAGGAGATACCGGAAGAGGTGTTGGAAACGGATATTCCAACCAGGGAGATGCCAGAAGAAGTGTCGGCGGAAGAAATCCTGCCGGAGCAAACCGAAGAATTGGAACCTGTGGATGATGCCGTTGAAGCGGATTCCGAAGAGCTGCCAGCGGAAGAATTAAATGAAGTGGAAGATGGCGAGTTTCGTGCATTGCCGGAAGACCTGGTAAACGATGAAGATGTAGAAGCAGAAGGGAATACGTTAGAACAAAATGTAGTGCCGGCAGAAGATGAATTCCTGCCGGAAGAGCAACTGGAAAGCGAGGCAGAATCAGAACAGAATATGAGTAATTTTGAAGAAGAGGACATAGATGAGGCAGAAGAAGAACAATTAATTGTAAAACGCAAAAATCAGATAGAACGTTCTTTCTGGAAAGGAAAGACAACGAAACTTCCAGAGATTTCAGAGCCGGAGAATTTAGGCAAACAGAGTGCAGTTCAGCCGGAGGCACCGCTTATGACACTGACAGAGAAAGAGAAAACGATATTCTCTTACTTTATGCCAGTTAAGGGAATGGAAGCACAGCTTCGTCAGGCACTTACTGTGGCATCCAGACATTTGGAACAGGATAAGACCGCAGCCACCGGAAACCTTTTGATTTTAGGAGGACACGGAACGGGAAAGACAACACTCGCAACATCCATTATTAAGGTGTTACAGCAGGAGACCGGACGGATTGAAGGAAAGGTTGGAAAGATTCAGGCAGAGACTTTGAACAAAAAGAATGTCGGCGAGATTATCCGACAGGTAGAAGGTGGATGCCTGATCATTGAGAATGCAGAGGAACTGACCAAGGAATCTGTGGTAACGCTTTCCCTGCTATTAGAACAGGAGTCCAGTGGATTGTTCGTCATTCTTGAGGGAACATCCAAGGGAATCCGCAAGCTGATGGCGTCAGATGAAGGATTTGCAAGAAAGTTTACGGAGAGTATTTCTGTTCCGATTTTTACCAATGATGAGCTGGTGACATTTGCAAGGTCTTATTCCAGAGAGCTGGGATACAAAATTGACGATATGGCAGTACTTGCTTTATATAATCGAATCAGTAATATCCAGAGACTGGATCAGGCAACAACACTGACGGAAGTAAAGGATATTGTCGATGAAGCCATTGACCGGGAGGCGCATGGTGGTATTAAGAAAGCAATCAGCATTTTGACAGCGAGTCGCTATACGGATGACGATCGCATCGTACTACGAGAGAAGGATTTTGAATAATATGTACTGATTCATACAAACAGAATGGATCAGTTATCATAAAATATAGAATGTGGAGGAGAGTATATGAGTAATTTTACAGAAATGGACTGTTATCTGTTCGGACAGGCAACACATTATGATATATATCGCAAAATGGGTGCGCATGTCATGACAGAAAATGGGGAATCGGGTGTGTGCTTTGATGTGTGGGCACCGCATGCAGACAGAGTATATGTTATTGGAGAGTTTAACGGATGGAATGAGACTTCCCACGAGATGCATCGTGTAGATCCGGATACCATGGGTGTATATGAGCTTTTTGTACCGGGAGTAAAGTCTGGATGCATGTACAAGTATCTGATTATTGCAAAGGATGGAAGACATTTGTACAAAGCAGATCCTTATGCGAATTATGCGCAGCTCCGTCCGGAGACAGCATCAATCGTAACAGATATTTCACATTTTAAATGGACAGACACGACATGGATGAAGCACAGAGCAACGCTCACAAAGGAAACGATTTATGAGCAGCCGATGGCAATCTACGAAGTACATCCGGGTTCCTGGATGCGTCATCCGGGCAGAGATGACGATGGTTTTTACAGTTACCGTGATCTGGCAAAATCTCTGATTGCATATGTAAAAGAGATGGGTTATACCCATATTGAGCTGATGGGAATTTCAGAGTATCCATTCGATGGTTCATGGGGGTATCAGGTAACGGGCTACTATGCACCGACTTCCCGTTATGGAACACCAGAGGATTTTGCTTATCTGGTAAATGAATGCCACAAGAACAAAATCGGTGTTATTCTTGACTGGGTTCCGGCGCATTTTCCAAAGGATGCACATGGTCTGGCAGAGTTTGATGGAACTGCAACTTATGAGTATGCAGATTCAAGAAAAGGCGAGCATCCGGACTGGGGAACTAAGATTTTTGATTATAGCAAGAATGAGGTTAAGAACTTCCTGATTGGAAGTGCCCTGATGTGGGTAGAGAATTACCATGTGGACGGATTGCGTGTAGATGCGGTTGCATCCATGTTGTATCTGGATTATGGTAAGGAAGATGGTCAGTGGGTTCCAAATATCTATGGTGGAAATAAAAACCTTGAGGCGATTGAGTTCTTTAAACACATCAATACATTGATTCTCGGTAGAAATCCAGGCGTTGTAATGATTGCGGAAGAGTCTACTGCATGGCCGAAGGTAACTGGTCCGGTCGAAGATGACGGATTGAATTTCAGTTATAAGTGGAACATGGGATGGATGCATGACTTCCTGGATTATATGAAACTGGATCCATATTTCCGTAAGGATAATCACAATAAGATGACATTTGCCATGAGTTATAACGAGAGTGAGAAGTATATTCTTGTTCTCTCACACGACGAGGTTGTACATCTGAAATGCTCTATGCTGAACAAAATGCCTGGACTTGAGGGAGATAAGTTCAAAAACCTTATGGCAGGTTATGCATTTATGATGGGACATTCCGGCAAAAAGCTTTTGTTCATGGGACAGGAATTTGCACAGGTACAGGAGTGGAGCGAAGCGCGTGAACTCGATTGGTATTTGTTGGAAGACTCGAATCATAAGAAAGTACAGGATTGGGTAAAAGAACTTCTTCATTTATATACCTCAAACCCATGTATGTATGAACAGGATACAAGCTGGGCAGGATTTGAGTGGATCAATGCAGATGACAGAGAACGTAGTATTTTCAGTTTTGTTCGAAAGAGCAAAGACGGCAAAAATAATTTGTTGTTTGTTATTAACTTTACGCCAGTAGCGCGTGAGGATTATCGTGTAGGGGTACCGAAAAAGAAGACATACAAGCTGGTATTGAACAGCGAGGATCCGAAGTTCAATGGAACCGATAAGGATCGCAAGGAATCTTATAGGGCAGTGAAGAAAGAGTGTGATGGAAGAGAGTATTCAATTGCATATCCACTTCCTGCATACGGCGTTGCAGTGTTCAAATTCTAAATTTGTTTGAGTAGTTAATTGGAAGGAAGAAGAGACCGTACCGGTTTTATCGAAAGGATAAAATCGATACGGTTTCTTTAGTTTTACGGGGAAGTGGCCGATATAAAACATAGAGTGTCAGTCAGTAAAAGGACAGGGACTGACGTATAAGGATGGTGGAGAAATGCAGGTTGAACAGAAAAATTTGTGGGATAATGTAACACGCAGTCTGAGTGACGATGCAGCAGCAAAAGGAATCGCGGCTTATCAGGCAAATGTTGCAGAATATAGTAAATCTACCGCGATACAGCAGGAGCATTTTGAAAAGACGGTGGGTGTTTCTGACAGCGGAACAATCGATATGGCAACCTATGAAAAACCGGGAACAAATCGTACCGCAGCGCAGGAGATTGAACAGCATAAAGAAAAGACCGCCGATGCCCGGAAGAATGAGATTGCCGTGCTGGCGAATACAACTTCAGCCGCAGATTATAAGGCGATGGAGGAGAATGGATTTTCCATTAACGATACAGACAGCCACACGATCATAACGGTGACGGACAAAATCAAGGCTGTACTTGCGAAGGCGGGCGTTGACATATCAATATACGGAGATCACCTGACCGAGGAGCAGTTGCAGGACATTACAGGAAATCCGGCAGTGGCGCAACAGATTATGCGTACCTTAGAGGGCAATGATCTTCCAGTCACAGATGCCAACATGCAGGATAGTATGGATGCGCTTTCCCAGGCGGTATCATTGGATGGAATCAGTGATAAAATGATGAGCTATCTGCTGAAGAACCAGATTGAGCCGAGCATCAGCAATCTGTATATGGCACAGTATAGTGGTGCGGCCAATGGAGAAACGGTGGGAACCGGTATGATTTCGGACAGTGATTTTGCGGATATGCAGGACCAGATTTCTGCAATCATTGAAAATGCAGGGCTGGAAGTCAATGAGGAGACACTTGCAGACAGCAGGTGGTTGATTGAAAACCAGATTCCGCTGACGGAAGAAAATTTGCTGTCGTTTCGTGATTTGCAGGAATTGTCACAGCAAATAGAAAATGGCGAAATTGACTGGAATCAGTTGATCGATCGCATGGCAAAAGCGATAGGGGAAGGAAAACGGCCGGGAGATGCCAGTATGATTACTTCCCAGCGGCGCATGGAAGAGAATCGTCTGATCATGACGACAGAGGCCGGTTCCACCATGGAGAAACTTGGAGTGGAAGCCGACATTCAGTCTATGGAAGATACTGTCGAGTCGTTAAAGGAGCAGGAAAAACAGTATTATCGTGACCTGATGGACAGCATGGGTATTCCATCCACAGAAGAGAATGTGAATAAAGCGGTAGACACAATAGCTGTTTTTGATGCATTAAAGGGACAGCCGGCGTATGTAATCGGACAGATGGATGCCGAGACAACCATTCAGGAAATTTATGATCATGGAAGCCAGATGCAGCAGGCACTGGAAAAGGCAAATGAACGATATGAAACGTTGATGACTGCTCCGCGTCGAGATATGGGAGATTCCATACAGAAAGCTTTTTCTAACGCAGCAGAGTCGCTGCTAAAGGATATGAATCTGGAAAACAGCGCAGCAAACCAGCGAGCAGTAAGGATTCTTGGATACAATGGAATTGATATTAATGAAAAAAATATACAAAATGTAAAAGCATTGGATGAGCAAATGCAGCGTGCGTTCAAAAATATGACACCTGCAGTAACCCTGGAGATGATTCGCAAAGGAGAAAATCCACTGGATATGTCAATGGAACAGTTGAATCAGGTTGCGGAAGACATCAAGCAGGAAACCGGAAATGAAGATCAGGAGCGTTTTAGCCGCTATCTGTGGAAGTTAGAGCAGAATCATGAAATTACGGAAGAAGAAAGAAGCGGATATATTGGAATTTATCGTCTGATCGCACAGGTAGAGAAGACGGATGGAGCTGCGTTAGGGGCATTGATGCAGCAGGGAAGTGACATTACCATGCGCAATCTTCTGACAGCAGTGCGCACCAGCAAAAAGGGTGGAATGGATTATGAAATCAGCGATGATTTTGATGGTGTGCAGGCAAAAAATAATGGACCAAAAATCGACGACCAAATCGAAGTTGCATTCCAGACCAATTGTGTGCGGGATATTTTAGATAACATTAGTCCGGAAAAACTGCAATCTCTGGGAGAGGATAAGTGGCAGAATATGACGCCGGAACAGTTGGCGGAAGCACTGTCACAGATGGAGGAAACACCGGAAACACAACAGGAAGCGCAGCGTTATGCACAGGAGCAGTTACAGGAAGTGCAGCAGGCACTGAGTGCATCGCAGGAGGTATATGAATATCTGGATCGATACGATATCAGCAACAGTGTGGCAAACATTCTTGCTGTCAACAATATGTTGCGTCATCCGAACCAGATGATGGAGAAATTGTGGAAAGACTATAACTTTTCTACCGAATCTGTGGATAAAATCGAAGACTTAAAGCAGCAGGTTCTCGATGCATTTGGAGAAGCTGTAAAAACGCCAGAGGAACTGGCGGAGGCGCAGGAGACACTTGCAGAAGTGGCTGCACATGTAATGGAAACAATGATTATCGAAGATCCGCAGGCCAATACCGTAGATGTGCGTGCGATGAAACAGGCAACCATGCAATTTCAGTTATGCGCAAAGAAATCCAAAGAGGAAAGCTTTATGATTCCGGTACAGACAGGAGATGGCGTTACGGCGGTATCACTGAAAGTTGTACGTGGAAAACAAGAAAAGGGATGGCTGGACATTCTTTTCGACAGTGACCGGCTGGGCAAGGTTGCTGCTTCATTCCATGCAAAAGAGGATGGTGTATCCGGAATGATTGCAGTGGATGATGAAGAGACACAGAAGTTTTTGTCCGGGCATCTGGATATGTTCACGGAAGCATTCCATGAAGATACCGATGCCGGAACAAAAACGGCAGATATTAAAATTGCATATGTAAGTGATCTTTCTTTGGAACACTACGAAACATCACAGATTACCCGGGAGGCAAAGATGAAAAAAGAAGGAGAACTTGCGACGAATTCTGACAATCCGGTGCAGACAAAGCGACTGTATCATATTGCGGAAAGTTTTATTCAGTCGATGCAGCAGTTGCAGAACTTGTAAGATAATCCCAGGCACCGGAATAAATTGCGCGGGCAAGTTTTTCCTGATAGGACTCATCGGTTAACTGTTGCGCTTCTGCTTCATTACTTAGGAACCCACATTCTACGATAACCGTAGGTGTGGGTGTTTTTTTTAGAATATAGTATGCATCGTTCGCTTTGCATGCGCGTGGCTTTGGTGGATTGAGCGCGGAGTTTAAACTCTCCTGTAGTACAGAAGCAATTTCTGCGCCTTCTTTCGATTGTTCGCAATAGAAAACCTGTGGACCGGAAATGGATGCATCCGGAAAGCTGTTCTGATGAATACTGATGGTCATGACCGGCATGTTTTCCGTAATGAGCGCAACACGTTTTCGCAGATCTTCAATTTTGACATTTTTGGAATTTTCATCTGCAAGAACAGTGTCATCTTTGCGGGTAAGTACAACATGGAATCCTTTGTTTTCAAATAGAGTTTTCAACTTGTGGACAATGGACAGATTAACATCTTTTTCTAAGATATCGTTGCATCCGACTTTGCCTGGATCAGCGCCGCCATGACCCGCGTCGAGGACAATACAAAGATTTTTTGTATTGAGATTTTTGGCGCAAACATATGCAGCGCCGGCACGGGCAAGAAAGAATGAACAGATAAAAAGACAGGCAACCATGAGAATTTCAAATTTTTTTTGCATACTGCTCCCAATAATTGAAGTAAAAAGCCTTTTGCGTATTTGCAAAAGGCTTTTGTATTAGTTAATTCAATTTATGCAGGAAAACTAGTTCGTATACTTAATAATTGTATTCCACACATCACTGGTTTCAAAACCAAGCTTCCAGAAAGATGCACCAGCAAGTTTGTTATCCTGCATGACTTTCAATCTTTCTTCTGTGGAACTTGCATCTTCCAGCCATACCTTAAAAGTGGAATCTCCACTGGTAAATTCTGCGTAATTCTGACCGCTTTCTTTGTCCCAGGTCTTGGTTACACCATTATCTGCAAGCAATGCATCTGCAGCACGCATGCCATAAATTTTGGATGATACATCGTAGTCGCTGGTATTGTCATTGTCCTTCGTATCGTTGTTATCTTCGCTGTCAGTGGAATCTTTGGAAGAGGTAGTATTCTTGGTCAATTGCCATACTCTTGTATAGAATGGCATACCAAGGATTACCTGATCTGCAGGAACTTCTGCAAGTGTATCCGCTACTCCTTGTTTTACCCATCCGATGGAAGATACAGAACCGGCATCACCACCGGCATAATGTTCATCATATCCCATGATTACGACATAGTCCGCAAAGTTCGCCTGCTCCACGCGGTTGTAAAAGGCAGTATAACTTGTTGGAACATAATTGTCTACGGAAAGAACAATTCCATTGTTGGCACATTTGATGGAAAGTTCACGTACAAATTCGATATAAGCATCCCCGACTTTTGACTGGTTCAGGGATTCAAAATCAAGATTGATACCGTCAAGGTTGTATTGGATTGCCATGGATACAATCTGGTTTACAAGATTCTGTCGTTTGGAAGTGTGTGTCAATACTTCCGCAGAATCAGCATCTTTATTTTCAAGGTTGCTGACGAGTGCCCAGACTTCCACACCTTGTGAGTGACAATAATTTACATAGTCCAGACTTGCCAGGTTCGCCAGATTACCATTGTTATCGTTTAAATAGAACCAGGTCGGAGAGATTACATTGACTCCCTTGGTAGATGAGAGAACAGATGCAATATTTGTATTCGCAGAGTAATTGGTTACCTGATGCCATGCCATACAGATATTAAAGTCTTTGGTAATATGTGCAAAAGTATCCGGCGTAAAATCGCTGGTACGTGTTTTGGTAGATATATCCGACATCCGTTTGTTCTGTACATAGCCGATGATTCCGTCGTCTGTGAGGATCTTTGACCATTTATCGCCCTGTTCAATAACGGTAACATCACTGGCTTCTGTGATATCTTTTAAAATAGGACTTTTGATTCCGCCTTTGACACGAACAGCCGTATTCTTTTTGACGGAGGCTGTATCGTAGTCTCCCCATTGGTTGGTAATGACAATGCGGTTTGGGTCCTTAATATATTCGTAAGTCAAATCGGTATATTCTTTTACAAAATCCAAATCAATATATGCAGAATCGGAATTGGCCTTTACAACAGGTCTGCCATAATCTACAGATGATTTGGTAATCAAATATTTGTTGCTGTCTGCTTCAGCCGAGATCAGATCCCGGGAGGTAGCATAAAGAAGAATGTTTTCGTTATGATCCCAGTAGAACCGGGAATTTAAAGTGTCATGAACGAAATTGTAATCCACGTAAATATGGCCATCAATCAAAGTGGCATACGAGGAGGTAAGTTCATTGTTCAATACAATTGCAACCTGATTATCTGCGGTAATATTATAATATGAGGTTAAATCTTTGTGTTCCTTGCTTGGTGAATATTTGCGAAGAAGCACAGAACCGCCGATGATGGCTACAATGATTACGATAAGAGCACAAACAGTTAAAATCGGTATAGTTTTTTTCTTCATATGTAATCCTTCCTTATGTGTAATCAGTTTCCAATCCGATTATAGCATTGTGCTTATATAGATTCAAATGATATAAGGGAAAATTAAGAAATGTGAAACAGTTCTCTTCCTAATATATAGTTAATGAAGGTATAGGGGACAGGGTATTTCTAAAATACGCCGGTCCCCCGGTATCTTTTTTCATTCAAACGATTAAGAGTCTGATTTGCATTGAGACCCCTGCCTGAATCTTTTCCATGTTTATATTTTTGTTTATAATTTTGAGGACCAATTGTTAATTGTTATTTTGTATCTGGTAAAGGCACATCAGATAATGTAACAACAAGTGCCTGATATACCTCTGGCCGAAATTCAATAAGCAGCTGAAAGTTATTGTTTAACATTGTGATAACTATTCTCCTTTCATAAGTTGTTCAAAAAAGTGAAAACATCCAGAGGTAATGTGAAATGGATCACAGAGAAGAGGGGCAGGATCAACCCGGATGCCATACTGTTTGTAAATCTGTTCCTGATTTTTCTTTATCATATCCCCATATGTATTTACAAATCTGACCTCCTCCAAAGACAATTTATATTTTTTTAGTTCCTGAACAAATTTATCAAATTGTGTGGTTTTCCATGGGCTGACATTACATAAGACAATCCGTTTGTCACAATGCAGAAATTCCAGCCGGGTATGCGGCGTCAGGACTCCGAAATCCAGAATGGAATATTCGTAGTCTCTGTGAAGAAGTTCTGTCATCTTGCGAATGGTAACGTCCGGGCAATAGTCGACACCTTTTTTCCGGAAATAGAGCTTTGAGTCGCTTGTGGCTTCTCCTCTTTTATTGAGAAGAGCAATTTCGTGACTGGCATTCATTTCCATATAGGCGGTGGAAACAAGGTATCTGCTATGTAAAAAATTAGACAACGCAATACATAAGTGCGTGACTCCGGCATTTGCACTGACACCACAGATTCCTATGGTAGCAGGTGTCGGAAAAAACGGTTTCTTCTTATTAAATGTAATAATGAATATTTCCTGCCTTTCTCTAAAGATAGCCAGTGGACAAAGTCCAATTTATTCTCATTCGCCTGAAATATCCCGGTATCAAACGGATATGGATATACGGGAGCTGAGAATTTTCTGGCGTAATAGACAGCAGAATTGTGATCACATAAATTAGCAACGAATTTCAGGCGTGCTCCCAAATGTTCTATTATCTGATCTTCGATCATTGCATTGGCCCTGTGCCAGAGTGCACCACCACAGACATAAAGAACAAGGTCTGCAGAGACAAGATCCTCAAGAGTATAAGTACATCCGTAATCCATTACACAAAGTGCACTTTCCGGAGAGGGAATCTCGATGCCCGTATCATATTTGGGATAGCCTTGAAAGCATTGGTAATAATAGCATCCGTTGTGTTCCTGAATGTGTTCCATCTCAACCAGCGCTTTTCTCAGGCAATTGGTCCAGTTTTCTTCCCGATATACAGCGGGATGACCGAGATAGTTCAGCATGGAGACTAAGGATATTGCTATATGTGTGCAGCCGCATCCGGAATGGCTTCCGATCACGGCGATATTCTGCGAGAGATGCGTTTTACCCAAACTTTCTTTCAATTTATTGAGTGCATCAGACAGTTCATAAACAGTCTGATAACGGAACGCGGGTTCCGGATTTGTTGCTTTTTGGGTAATATACAGAATATTTCGGGAAAGAGGGGCATTTACAAAAGGGAGCATAAATTGAATTATTTTCCCAATGCTGTAAATATCAGACACGGCTGTAACTGGCCCGGCCAACGCAAGTTCGGGGGCCGAAAACGTGTGATTTCCCAAATGATTGAAGTCATTTCCAGAGTTGGCAATAAATGATGCGACGCTAAAATCGATTAATTTAATTTGTAATCCACATACTATAATATGCTCTGGTTTCAAATCCTGATAAACAATCGGGTTTGGGCATAAAGTGTGCAGATATGCAAAGATATCGCAAAGCTGTTCACAAAAATTAAAAAATAAATTCTGGGAAATAGACTGTTGATGGAGCAAAAATTCTTCTAAAGAAACACCCTGGATATATTCTTCCACAAGATAGAAAAAAGATTCATCTTCTTCAAAATCATAAATGGTTGGAATTCCCGGATGCTGAATAGTCTTTAAAATTTTTGCTTCCGAAATAGCGAAGAGTGAAGGTGCGTCTCTTTTGGGAAATTGCTTCAGCGCACGGTTCAACTCTAAAGATCGATGTCTGACCAGATAGACAATTCCGTCATTCCCATGGCCAAGGGTATCTAGAATTTCATATCGTCCAGACAAGATTAAATTTTTATTTTGCATACGTTTTAATGGGGGTAAAACGCATCTCATGCATAAACTTATAGCATACTTGTTTTTTAAAAGCAAGCATTATTTTAAAATTATTTTTTGACTTATGAACCATTTTTGATAATGTCCTATTATACCACAAGGGAAAATGTCCCAAAGT
>ERZ781272.699-NODE-699-length-17904-cov-3.196033_pt1 | contig 17904 bp, 17 predicted proteins | sample MGYA00375850_ERZ781272 | MGnify/ENA primary metagenome ERZ781272 (study PRJEB29790, sample SAMN06051246) | human gut metagenome | host: Homo sapiens | place: USA: Cincinnati, Ohio | collected 2013-06-21 | study: EMG produced TPA metagenomics assembly of the Gut...
AGCGAGAATTAGAAAATACCAGTTTTTTCGCATTTTCAAAGAAAAAAGAACTAAAGGAAACAGTTGCAATTGAATTGGCAGAATTAAATAAACTAAAGGAACCGAGTGACTTAAAGAAAGCATATTATGATATGTATAAGTGAGAAGGAGAAAGCATATTATGGCAGATTTTAAATATGAAATAGTAGAACATATTGGAACACTTTCAGAGAGTGCCAAAGGTTGGACAAAGGAACTGAACAGGATTTCATGGAATGGTGGAGAACCTAAATATGATATCAGAGACTGGGCACCGGAACATGAGAAAATGGGAAAAGGTGTAACTTTGTCAGAAGAGGAAATGATGAAGTTGAAGGAATTATTGTAAAGAGGTGAGAAGATGGATACGAGCAGGCTTATTGGCATGCGTGTTGTTAATGTTAACACTCATGCTATAGGGACAATTGAATATATAAAAGATGGATATATTGCAATTGATTTCCATGGAGATATAAGTAAGTATGCGTATCCATCTTCATTCGCCAAAATGTTTGAACTCGAAGACGAGGTGCTTCAAGAACAGATACAAACTGAAGGAGTTGGAGCATCTTTTGAGATGTTTAAGAGAGATTGTAGATTTGCTATTAATAGTGAAATAGAGTATTTGAAAGTAACTGGTGGGAAGAAATATAGAATTATTGATGGAGAAAAATTACCATCTAAAAATGGTGAATATTTATATGCGTTTGATACAGATACTGAAATGCATTATCCAGATGGAACAGCTATAAAATTATGGTTTCCAGATAATATTGTAACAGCTTATGTAGTATCATGTGAAGATTTTACAATACTTATTAGGACAATGGAGTATATTGGAGAATTTGTAGAGAGTGTAGAATTTACTTCAGAACAATGGCAATTATTAGAGTCATTGATGGATAGGCTTGATGAGATGGAGCCGAGATCTGATTCTATTGCATATGAAGTTGCATGTAATGGAAGAAGGCAAATTTCACAATGGAATAGTATTAGAAGTGGACAAAATTATGCTTTTAATAGAGCTACCACTGAAAAAATCACATTTATTTGGGGACCTCCGGGAACTGGAAAAACAGAAACTCTTTCTAATATAGCAATAGAACATATTTTAAAAGGAAGACGAGTCCTTATGCTTTCATACAGTAATGTTTCAGTAGACGGAGCACTGCTTCGTGTTGCAAAAAAAGCGGATCTTCCAGATGGCATGGTTATCCGATATGGATATCCTAGAACAAAGGAATTGGTCTATAGCAAAAGCTTAACCTCGTATCAGTTTGTATTACAAAAAAAACCCAGTTTAGCGCAGGAATATCAAGAACTTTTAGAAAAAAAGAAAAAATTAATAAGAAGATCACCTGAAAGACTTGAGATAAATAATAGAATTAATAAAATTAGAGATTATTTATCAGAGCAGGAGAAAGAACTTATTCATAGGTCAGCATTTGTCGCAACAACAGTATCTAAGGCCACCGTTGACAAGGCAATATACACACAAAAATTTGATGTTGTCATATTTGATGAGGCAAGTATGGCATATGTTCCACAGGTAATATTTGCAGCAGGAATTGCCAAAAACTATTTCGTATGTTTAGGGGATTTTTGCCAGTTACCTGCAATTGTACAGAATAAAATTGATGATCGATTAACTAAGGATATATTTGAGCATACAGGAATTACATCGGCTGTGGAGAATAATGAAGGACATGACTGGCTTGTCATGCTTGACTTACAATATAGAATGCATCAGGAAATAGCTGATTTTGTAAGCAAAAATATGTATCAGGGAAGGTTAAAAACATTTAATAAAATAATGGAAAGTCGCAACGAAATTGCTGCACTTCCGCCATGCCCGAATGAGGCTATGACTTTGATAGATTTGAGTGGAATGTATTCTGTATGCACTAAAACAAAAGACAATTCCAGAATAAATTTGTTATCAGCGATGATGAGTATGAGATTGGCTGAAAAATATATAGGTAATTATGAAGTGGGAATTGTAACTCCGTATAGTGCACAATCCAGATTAATAGTGGCAATGCTTCGAGATATACAGGCAATAGATAAAAGGTGGGAAAAAGTATCTTGTGCCACGGTGCATCAGTTTCAGGGTTCAGAGAAGCCTGTAATAATATATGACGCAGTTGACTGTTATAGAATGCCATATCCCGGCACATTGCTGACATCTTTGAAAAATGACACTGCGAATAGGTTATTTAATGTAGCTGTAACAAGGGCAAAAGGTAAATTTATATTAGTAGCAAATGCTGATTATTTATTAAAGAAGAAAATATCTAAAAATCTTATTTTTACTAAGGCTATAAATATGATGAGGCAATCAACTAAGAAGAAAAAAGGTTTTGAAATATTAGATGAGTTAATGCCTGAATTGAATGAAAAACCAAGCATATACCTTGAGGATAGAGAGACTAGTTGGGAAACTTTTATCAGGGATATTGAGGCTGCAAAAAAGATAATTCATATAGACATGCCGGATATAATGGATGATTCAGATGGTAGGATTAGTCAGCTTAGTAAAATCTTAAATGAGCAATATGAAAAAAATGTGGAAATTTGTATAAGACATTCGGAAGAGATTGATTTACCAAATGATTTGCAAAAATTCCAAAAGATATTTGAGTATGTTACTACACCGGTAACGATTGTAGATAAAAGTATAATATGGTTTGGACAACCTCTATATGCAGCTGATTTTATTTCAGAGGGAGAAATTTTGGATACAGAATATTTTCCATGTGTGCGGTTTGAGGGGAAATATTCAGCACGTTTGTTGCAAGCTTTTTTGGAAATGTAATGGGAGGTAATAGGATTGAACATAAATGAACATGCTGAAGAATTAAAAAAAGAGGAACAACAAGTACTCGATATTTTAATTACTAAAATGGATAAGGTAATTAAAAATCTTGATCAAAGAATGCAGAGCTATGTGGAAGAGGCGAGGAATACAGATATATCCATTAATCCAGATTCTTATTTAGCAAAAGTACTGGCTCAACAGGGGCTTAAGGATACTCATGAAAACAGAAAAAATTTTCTTCAAGCAAGAGATGAGCTATATCATACACGTTTATTATTGCATTATAAAGACGTTGATGGAGAAGGATTAGATGAAATTAAGGTTGGACTTCATTCGTGTAGTAATAATGCAGAAAATTTTGTTACATCTTGGAAAATGCCTTTATGTAGACATTATATATTGAATAATTCATCTATAGAATATGAAAGTGTAGTAAAAGATAAACATGGGATAGAACATCATACAGATTATACACTTATTGTAAAAAATCAAGTAAAACTGAGATTTACAAGAGTTGTGAGTGTGTTGAATTTGGTGCCGGGTGTGTTTGATGATGTGCTAATGAATCAGATAAAGGGAACAGGATATTTCAGTGATTCTTTCTTGGAGAAAATGATACAGGAATTTAATCCAGATGAATATGATCCTAATGCAGCAGCAAAGATAATCTCAGATGAATTTCTTCAAGAATTATTGGAAAGGCGATCTACACCAGAGTTTAAAAATATTGTATTTTCTATTCAAAAGAAGCAGGGCGAAATTATTCAAGCACCATACAATAGAAATATGATTGTACAGGGATGTGCCGGTTCAGGTAAATCTATGATTATGTTACATAGGTTACCGATTATTTTATATGATAATCCGAAAAGTTTAAATAGAAGTAACTTGTATATAATTACACCATCTCAAATGTATATTGATATGGCAGAAAATATGCGTCATCAGCTTGAAATCTCTGATATTAAGATGGGTACAATTGAACAATATTTTGATTATTGTATTCAAAAATATGCAGGACACAAGGCTGGCGAATATGGAAAGATAAGCTATCATACAAAACTTACCTCTGAAAAAGAAAAGTATATTTATTCAAAGAAGTGCATAGAAGACATTAATTCTTTTTTAGATAAGAACTGTAAAATGGATATGTCTTTCCTTGAACCAGCATCACAGACATTGTCAGTGCCATTAAATTTGCCGGATTCAGAGGAAAAATATTTACTGCAGATAAGAAGTAGAGTACTGAATTGTCAGAAAATAATTAACGCTAATAATGTTATTCTTTCACAGTATTATGCAGAAATTAGAAATACTTTGGATGCTCTGGATATGCTTGGTACAGCGTTAAGACATCGCAAAGATAATACAATAAGAAATATTAATAAAGCTATTTCTAAAGAAAAAAAGATAGTAGTGGATGCTCAAAAGAAAACGGAACATTTAGATCCTGTAGTAAATGTGCAAGCAATTGAGAATAGAAAAATAAAAATCGTTGAGTCAAATGATAAAATAGAAATTTTAAAATCTACACTAGATAGTGTGTATGAAGATGAGGGCTATTTTAAAAATTTAATGGATATTGGTGAAAAACTGCAAGAAGCACTGATTATTTTTAAAGATGTGAAAAAAGAGTTTGCACAAAATGACGATGACACAATAAATGAAGCTATAAATAATATCGGAAAAATCATTGGAGCATACTTTATGATATCATGGGATTTATCTAAAGTAGAAGATAAGTATTCAGATTATCAGGAATCCATTGCTGAACTTTTAGGTAAGGCTCAAAGCTGCGTCAATATACTACAAAATGAAAATAAAAAGTATTTAGAATATAGTTATTTTACTCAGATAAAAAATAAATGTGATTTATTGATTCAAATGAATGAAGGTATTGTAAAAAATGCGTATGCTTTCATTATGAATAAAATTGGCATAAAGGAGAGCGACAATGGAAAAATTCGAGCACTTAGTTGTTCACCATATTTGTACTTGCAGATTTTATACCAATTTCAAGGACGTCCGAATAATGGCTTTGAGTCATTTCTATCAATTGATGAAGCTCAGGGAATTGCGCCAGAGGAAATAAGATTACTGTATAATGTTAATGATGGAAAAACTGTATTTAATATGTTCGGAGATGTGTATCAACATATAGAGGGCACTAAGGGAATTGATAGCTGGTCAGAATATGCTGATATTCTAACTTCTGATATGTATGAAATGCAGGAAAACTATCGTAATGCTTCACAAATTACAGATTTTTGTAATAAGCAATTCGGTATGAATATGTCAGCAATTAATACACCGGGAAAAGGTGTTCATGAAATATTGTCTGATGAAGAATTTTACAATGAAATGATATCACAGCTTGTTGATACGCAGAGAGTGGGATTAGCTGCAATATTAGTTGGAGATGATAAAGAAGCAAGATATTTATTGAATCGTTTTGGAGCATACGAAAATAAATTCCATGATATGACAATTGACGAGTTCAGTCTTCATCGTACTAGATGGAATATTATTAATATTGATGATGCGAAAGGATTGGAGTTTAGTACAGTAATTGTATTGTCCGGAAGAATGAGCAGAAATGAGAAATATATTGCTTATACTAGGGCGTTAGATGAACTTTTTGTATATTCAGATGTTATAGATGTGACTGGAATTGAAGGTAAGACAAAGAAAGCCAAGACGAATAAAATAAAGGAAAATGTTGTTTCCAATACAAGTAATCGACAAGTTCATGGAAAACACATTTCTGAAAAAAATAATAATGGTGAAAATAGTGCAGTTAGAGATTTCTTTAAAAATTGTGGTTTTGAGGTGATAGACAATAGGCGGGATGGAGGTCGTTTATGGATAATTGGGGAAAAGACAGATATTCGTGATACTGTAAATTCAGCAATCACTCAATTTGGAATATCAGGGAAATATGCATCGAGTAAGGAAACTAATTTTAAAAATGGATGGTATACAAAAACTGATAAATAATGAATGTGTGAAGGATAGAGAGGGCTGATACCTTTACTAGACAGAGAGGGCAAGCCTATTATTTCATCAATTGTGAATAGCTAAATTATTTCTTAAACCTGGAATTGGTGAAGAATCTAAAACAGCAGTATGAGATTTGACAATTATACTATATGGATGCTTAATAATAACATATGCAGTATTTATGCATACTTGCAAATTATGCTTAATTACTGCATAATACTTAAAACGGGGGAACAAATATGTATTATGCAATTATATCTACTGAAATTAATCAAAAGGCTGCAATAGGCGCTGACGGTTCGGCTTTTTATGATGCCAGAGAGATTATAAATTTTTGAATTACATGGAGGATCAAAATCATGAGCAAAGTATTAGAAGAAATGAAAACCAGAAGAAGTATTCGCAAATTCAAACCGGACATGATTCCGCAGGACATCCTTGACCGGATAATTGAAGCCGGAACCTTTGCGGCAAACGGCAGAGGTGCACAGAATACCATTATTATTCAGGTGACAAATAAGGAAATAAGGGATGAAATCGCTAAGAAAAATGCCGACATAATGGGAAGTAATACTGATCCATTTTATGGTGCTCCGGTTATTCTTATCGTTCTTGGAAAGAAGGACTGGCCTACACATGTCTATGATGGCAGTCTTGTGATGGGAAACCTGATGCTTGCATCACATGATCTTGGTATTGGAAGCTGCTGGATTCACCGCGCGAAGGAAGAGTTTGAGTCTGACTGGGGCAAGAAGCTTCTCAAATCACTCGGTATTGAGGATGAGTATGAGGGAATCGGACATTGTGCTCTTGGATATGTCGATGGAGATTATCCTGACGTGATTCCGAGAAAAGAGAATCGCGTATTTTACATATAGGAGATAACCACCATGAATTTTTTATTTGTAGCATTGGGTGGCGCCGTAGGTGCAATGGCCCGATATGCCATCAGCCTTATACCTTTAAAAACTGAGTTTCCCTTTTTGACTTTAATCACCAACGTAATCGGGGCAATTCTGGATAGCTGGAAGGAGTTTTTCAACACAAGCACGAATTGGAAGGACTTGGATAAAGGGATTACATATCAAGATTACCTTGCAATTTTAGACAAGGAACATGTGAAGAAAATTATGCAGATGCCGGTGCATTTTCTGTTGAAATCAGGAAATGGATTCTTTGTGGAGAAAGATGGTGCGGCACTGGCGTTAAGTGAGAATCTGCGAGAGGTAGTTGGTGATCCGATGTTTGCGGAGCATATGAGAGATGCAATCGAGTATCGTGCGATGGATTATTATCAAAGAAGGTATCAGGAGAAGAATGATGCTTAGAATTTTTGAAATATCATGAGGAGAGATATATGAGCAGATCGACAGAGTTTGTAAAAAATGCAATTGATGAATTGCAATATTATGTATACATATATTCAGATCCGGAGACGAAAATTCCTTTTTACATTGGGAAGGGGAAAGGTAATAGATGTTTTAATCATTTGTTTCAAACTGGCGAAAGTGAAAAAATAAAAAAGTTACAAGAGTTAAAGGCAGAAGGCAAAGAACCTGTAATTGAAATATTGGTGTATGGTGTCGATGAGGAGACTGCTTTTAAAGTCGAGGCGGCTGCGATTGATTTAATTGGAATTGATAATCTTACGAATATTCATAGAGGTCATCATTCCGGAACTTATGGACGAATTGATGTGGATGAATTAAATGCACGTTTTTCAAAGAGAATATTACATAGAGAAGATATTGATGAATATGTGTTGCTAATAAGAATTAATCAACTATATCATTACGGAATGTCTGATATTGAACTTTATGATGCTACTCGTTCGTCGTGGGTAATTAATCAAGAACGAGCTGAAAAATTACAATATGCGTTTGCAGTATATGAGGGTATGGTAATGGAAGTTTATAAGATTACAGCGTGGCTTCCAGCCTATTCTACTATGAATACCAGAAACATTAGTGAGGAGATTTTGAAAAAGGACATTGAGGACAAACGAAAAGAGTTTGTTGGAGTTGTTGCACCTCCAGAAATAAGAGAAAAGTATATTGGAGCTATAGTTTCGGATTTATTTGTTAAAGGAAATGCAAATCCGATTATGTATTTGACAACTTAGGAATTGTTAATTATAAAGAAAAGATAACAACCACAAAGGAGTTCTTATGAATATTATTGTAGCAATTGATTCTTTTAAAGGCAGCCTTACCTCCCTTCAGGCAGGCTCCGCCGCAGAGCAGGGAATTCTCCGTGCGCTGCCGGACGCAACTGTATCCGTCAAGCCGGTGGCAGACGGTGGAGAAGGAACCGTGGCTGCTCTGGTATCCGGTCTTAAGGGAAAATATGTGACGATTCCGGTTACCGGTCCGCTCGGTCAGCCGGTGGAGGCGACCTATGGAATTCTGCCGGATCAGACAGCTGTGATCGAGATGGCAGAGGCCGCTGGGCTTCCTCTTGTTCCGACAGAGGCGCGCAATCCAATGAAAACGACAACCTACGGTGTGGGGGAACTCATTCGTCATGCGCTGGATCAGGGGTGCCGGAATTTTATCATTGGAATTGGCGGCAGTGCGACCAACGATGGAGGCACAGGTATGCTGCATGCGCTGGGCTGTCATTTCCGCAAAGCGGATGGAACGGATATCGCACCGGGAGCCTGTGAACTGTCGGAACTTGCATCGATTGACTGTTCAGAACTTGATCCGCGTCTTGCCGAAAGTCACTTTGCAATTGCCTGTGACGTGACCAACCCACTGTGTGGACCGCAGGGGGCAAGTTTTATTTTTGCTCCGCAAAAAGGTGCAGATTCCGGTATGGTTTTAAAGCTGGATGCCGCACTTTCACATTTGGCAGATATTTCTGCGGAAGCACTTGGCAAAGATTTTCGTGACCAGCCGGGTGCCGGGGCGGCAGGAGGACTTGGATTTGCGTTTGCTGCGTATCTGCAGGGCTGTTTGCGGCCGGGCGTGGATATTGTATTGGATGCGGTATTGCCGGAGGAACAGTTGCAGGATGCCGATATTGTTGTAACTGGAGAGGGACGTTTTGACGGACAGACCGCGATGGGAAAAGCCCCTGTCGGTATCGCACGCCGTGCAAAGGCGCATGGCTGCAAAGTATTCGTGCTGGCAGGCAGCGTCGAGCCGGAAGGTGCGCATACTTTGCAGAAGGACAGGCCGCTGGTGGATGGTGTATTTTCCATTCTTCCGGGCGTGCTTTCGCTGGAAGATGCCATGCGTGAAGAGACTGCATATGAAAACATGCGTTTTACGGCGGAACAGGTATTCCGGATTGTTGCGGACCGGTAGACAAAGATCACTTTAAATGAGCGGAACAGGGAGGACAGTACATGGCAGAATTAAAATGTCCGCATTGTGGACAGGCATTTACCGTGGATGATACAGAGGTTAGTTCTATCATTCAGCAGATCAGAGATAAAGAATTTCAGAAGGATTTGAAGTCACGAGTGGCCGAAATGGAAGAGCACATGCGTGAGAAACATGAACTTGAGCTTGAAGCAAAAGAGAATGAGATTAAGACAAAAGATCGCGAGGCATACGAAAAAGAGATTAAGAAATTGCAGGAGCGATTGAAAAAAGAGGAAGCGAAAGTTACTTCTTTACAAAATGATCTAAACAGCAGTGAAGATAAAAAGAAGATTGCGGTAATGGAAGCTGTAAAAAAGGTGGAAGATGAAAAGCGCGATCTTGAGGGAAAGCTCACGCAGGAGAAGAATCGGGCACAGTTTCTTCTGACGCAAAAGGATGATGAAATTGCATATTATAAGGATCTGAAGACACGTATGTCAACCAAGATGGTCGGGGAAACATTAGAGCAGCATTGCGAGATCCAGTTTAATCAGCTGAGAGCCACTGCATTCAGAAACGCTTATTTTGAGAAGGATAATGATGCAAGGAGCGGCAGCAAGGGTGATTATATTTACCGCGAATGTGATGAAAATGGCGTAGAAATTATTTCCATCATGTTTGAAATGAAAAATGAGATGGATGAGACTGCGACGAAGCATAAAAATGAGGATTTTTTCAAGGAACTGGACAAAGACCGGAGAGAGAAAAAGTGCGAGTATGCAGTCCTGGTATCGCTGCTCGAAGCAGACAGTGAGCTATACAACGGCGGAATCGTAGATGTTTCTTATAAATATGATAAAATGTATGTTGTGCGTCCACAATGTTTTATTCCGATGATTACGTTGCTTCGGAATGCTGCCATGAACGCGCTGGCCTATAAGCAGGAGCTGGAAGTGATCCGAAATCAGGATATTGATATCTCCAATTTTGAAGATAGCTTAATGCAGTTTAAAAATGATTTTAGTAGAAACTATAATATTGCGCATACTCATTTTGACAAAGCCATTGATGAAATCGATAAGACCATTGACCATTTGCAGAAGGTCAAGAAGGAACTTCTGGGATCTGATAATCAGCTTAGAATTGCAAACAATAAGGTGGATGAAGTCAGCGTAAAGAAGCTTACTAAAAATAATCCAACGATGCAGGCGAAGTTTAAGGAATTATGATTGCAAAGGATAGAAAAATACATTTTGTATTTATTTTTCTATCCTTTTGTGCTATATTGGAAACAAAGATGGAGGGCTGCCGGAATGAAGGATATTTATTTGACAAATTATTCCGTTAAAGGAATTAAGACTTTGGATAAAACGGTTTCGTTGTCTTTTTATAAGAAGACAATCAATAAGGAGCCGGACACACAGGAATATAACATTAAAGGAATTTATGGTATGAATGGATCCGGTAAGTCTGGAATTGTGACTTCCGTGGAGATTTTGCGTAATCTTATTATTGATACAGGGTATTTGAATAATCCAATTACACAGAACCATTTAGATGCAATTGTTAACAAAAAAGTCGGAGAACTTTCGCTGGAAGCAGAGTTTATGGCAAAGAGTGGTGGAGAGTTGCTTCTTTATCAGTATGAAATCACTTTATCAAAAAATAAAACAGGTAAATTTACGATAGCACAGGAATGTTTGAAAGGAAAAAAAGCAACATCAAAGAGCAGTTCTTTGGAAAAAATTTATGAAGTTTGTGATGGAGAAATCCTCTTTATTTATGGTTCGGAAGAAGACAATGGATTTGTGGCTGAAATTAGAAATAAGACAATGAATTTGTTGTCCACAGGATCTGTGTCTGCATTAATTTATGATAAATTGTTATGTGCAGGGAGCGATAATTATTTCCTTTACAGGAAAGACAAAGTGGCGCAAGTAATAATGAATGCTGTTGGTATGCTATTTGCCTTAGGGCATAAGTTACATGTGTACCTAGATGAATCTGACGATCATAAACCATATATGATCCAAAATACTATTCTTTCTTGTGATGATGCTGATTCACAGAATGCAAAACTGTATTCATTGATAGGTAATATTTTTGAGTTACAGAATGAAAACATAAGTGTAATATTCAGTAGCCGAAATATGATCACAAAACCAAAATTCGAAAAATTTGTTGATACAATCAATAAATTATATGAATTTCTCCATATTTTTAAATCCGATCTGATGGGGATAGAAATTGATAAAAAAGAGAATGGTGATTTTTGGATGAGTGATTTGGTTATGGTGTATGATTCCTACAAAATTCATGCAGAATTTGAAAGCACCGGAATTAAGAAGCTGATTAAATTATTTGTGTATATAAGAGAAATGGTTCGCGGTGGAATTGTATTTATTGATGAATTTGATTCGAACCTTCATGATGTTTATTTGTGTGCATTGTTGGAATATCTGATGGAATATGGAGAAGGACAGCTCTGTTTTACAACACACAATGTTGGACCGATGGATGTTTTGAAGCAGCATAAAAAGTCAATTGACTTTTTATCAGAAGATCATCAGATTTATCCATGGAAGACAAATGGCAACTATTCGCCTTCAAAATTATACAGAAACGGTATGATAGAAGGCTCTCCATTTAATGTGGATGCAATTGACTTTATTGGAGTTTTTGGTACAGGCGAGGAGGACGAATAGTGGGGAGCCAGTTTGTTTTTGTTGTTGACACAAATGCTGACAAGCTATTAAAAAAGAATTATTGTGTGAGTGCAAGCAATTTTATGAATATTATGGATCAATTTGAAGAATTTACACGGAAGTAGGATTTCAGAAAGGAGACTCCTATGAATATATATGATGAACTGGAAAATTTGAAAGCGCAGGCCCGTTCCAATCCGGCGCTGGCGCAGGCTTTACTTGACACGAGAACAGTTTCCAATCCGGTTACTGCATTCTGTCGCATTGCGCAGGAGAACGGATGCACATTTTCGGCAATGGACCTTATTTCGGCAGGGGAGGATTCTTATGCGGCGATGCGGCGTTCCACGAATGGTGGAGGGGAGAATTCTCCGCTGTTGCAGGGGGAAGATGATCTGTATGAGATGTTTCTGGTGGAATTACTGTAGTGTTTGATTCCGGCAGAAGAACTTGATTTTTACATAGCGGGAGGACTATATGAAACCCAGAACACCCAAAAGCATAGAATTATACAACAAACTGCTCGACCGTGGTTACCCCAGGGAATTTTGCGAGCAGGTTTCCCTGAATCTGAACACGGACTGGACTGCGCAGCGCATGCTCGGTTATCTTTCCCATTACCGGAAGCTTCCGATGGAGGAGATTGCCGATGAGATGCTGGCGATTTTAAGTGACCGGAACCGGATCATGCAAAAGCATGAGCTTGAGAATACGAATGCGAAGTGGAACCAATTTATGATACAGGGATTTGAGGATTCGTCACAAAACGACGAAGAGGAGTAGATAGACAAAGGAGTGCAGAATGCATACATTAAAGAAATTTATCAGATATTACGGGCCGTACAAAGCGGTCTTTTTTATAGACTTATTATGTGCGACGATCATCAGTCTTGTGGATCTGGCGTATCCACAGATCTTGCGTTCACTGACGAAGACGCTGTTCGCGGGAGAGTCAAAGCAGATTCTGTCTGCGTTAGGACCGATTGCAGCGGTGCTTTTTGCGGCATATGTTCTGCAGACACTTTGCAAGTATTATGTGACATATGCGGGGCATATGATGGGTGCGCGCATGGAACGCGATATGCGCAAGGAGCTGTTTGACCATTACGAAAAGCTTTCGTTTTCTTATTACGATCAGCACAATTCCGGACAGATGATGAGTAAGCTGGTATCGGATCTGTTTGATATTTCCGAATTGGCGCATCATGGCCCGGAGAATCTTTTTATTTCTCTGATCAAGATCGTGGGATCGTTCCTGTTTTTGTTTGTGATCAACTGGAGACTGGCGATTCCCATGCTGGTGCTTGTAGTTGTTATGTTGATTTTTTCCTATGGACAGAATCGCAAAATGCAGGAGACATTCATGGACAACCGCAGAAAAATCGGAGATATCAATTCCAGTCTGCAGGATACATTGTCCGGTATTCGTGTGGTGCAGTCTTTTGCGAACGAACGTATCGAGCAGGAAAAATTTGAAAAAAGCAATGAGGGATTTCTTGTTTCCAAGGATGCGAACTATCGTTGCATGGGAAGTTTTATGAGTGGAAATCTGTTCTTTCAGGGAATGATGTATCTCACGACACTGGTGTTTGGCGGATGGCTGATCGCGCATGGAAAGATGGCGGTCGGTGATCTGGCAATGTATGCACTGTATATCGGCATTTTCATCAGCCCGATCCAGATTTTGGTGGAGCTTACGGAGATGATGCAGAAAGGCCTGTCCGGTTTTCGTCGTTTCCTGGATGTGGTCGAGACGGAGCCGGAAATTGAGGATGCAGCAGATGCGCGGACCTTGTCTAATGTAAAAGGCAATGTCTGCTATGAGAATGTTTCTTTCCATTACAGCGATGATGATACGCCGGTTTTGGAACATGTTTCTTTTGAGATACCGGCAGGAAAATCGATTGCGCTGGTCGGTCCGTCGGGAAGCGGAAAGACGACGATCTGTTCGCTGTTGCCACGCTTTTATGATGTGACAGGTGGCAGGGTTACGATTGATGGAATTGATGTCAGAAAGCTGACGCTTGAAAGTCTGAGAAACCAGATTGGCCTTGTACAGCAGGATGTGTATCTGTTCTGTGGCAGCATAAAGGACAATATTGCATACGGCAGACCGGATGCGACGATGGAGGAAATCGTTGATGCCGCACGCAAAGCGAACATTCATGACTTCATTATGGAACTTCCGGAGGGATATGATACCTTCGTGGGAGAGCGTGGTACACGTTTGTCCGGTGGACAGAAGCAGCGTATTTCGATTGCACGGGTGTTCCTGAAGAATCCGCCGGTTCTTATATTGGACGAGGCAACCAGCGCGCTTGATAACGAGAGCGAGCGCTATATTCAGAAGAGCCTTGAGGAGCTGGCAAAAGACCGGACGACGATTACCATTGCGCACAGACTTTCTACGATTCGGAATGCGGATGAGATATTGGTTGTGGCGGAGAATGGAATCGCCGAGCGGGGGACGCATGAGGAAATTTTAAAGCAGGGGGGCGTTTTCGCACACTATTTTGAGATGAGTTGAATAAAAAAGCCGAATGCAGCGCTTAATATTGCATATTGTTAATTTTACAATGTATATTATAATCTTTTGCTATTTTTATGTAGTGGGGAGCATTTGCTGTATCTAATAAAAGATTGTTATTATTTTGTTCACATGATTTTAGAATAGTTTGTTTTTGAAATTGACTGTACAAATATTCTTTTTTCCTGATTAGTTCAGCATTTTCATTGAATGCGAATATATAACGTATTAATTCGATCGTTTGATTAGGCATATATTTGGTTTTGTTTTGCTGAGAGCCGGAGCTTTCGTCAATCCATGTGCAAATGCAAAATTTCTCTAAATTTATATTAGCATTTATAGCAACTTTGTTGTTAGACACCCAACCTAATATGTATCCAGTATTGATATCTGTTAAAAGAACATCAACATTATTTAATTTGGTGTTGCTAAGAAGGGGATTGTAATTGATTGTTAATGGTCCGCTGTTTTTCCAGAAAATATCGGTACTATTAGTGAAATTCAATACTTTTTTATACATTTTCGATGTAGGGGATATATGATTCGGGATAATTTTTGTATTGATAGGGGTTCGTCCGATAATGTCATTGAAGAGAAAGTGTGGTTTATTGTAACCATTAGACCTGTATGTATGTCTTGGTATTCCCATAAGGTGGGGAAAATTTCCTTTTTCACCAACAAGAATAAAACTTTTGCTGTTGTATGTGATTACAAGATAAAATGTCTTCAAATAATTTTCGAGGAAGAAGTCAGCACATTTTTGAATGTCTTTGATATTCATAAGCGTATTAGTTCTCCTTTGTAAAACAAAAGCTCTTGGATTTCTCCAAAGAGCTTTGCTATCGGCAAATCGTTCACGGTTATTTTTTTAACAGGGGAGTGCCCGGATCAGCCGATATGATTCCCTCAGCAAGTGAGCCTGTAATTTATATGTTTATTATAAACATTTTCAAAAAAATGTCTACTAAAATATATATAAATTTTTTATAAAATCTTATTGTTAAACAAAATTAAGGGGATTAATTTATGAAATTAAAAGAGAAATGGAAAAAGAAATACATCGGCGACCGCAGCTTTTATCGCAGATATCTGCTGCTTGCAGTTCCGATGATCTTACAGAATGCGATCACGAACCTTGTGAGTTTTCTGGATAATATTATGGTCGGACAGTTGGGAACGGAGCAGATGTCGGGAGTTGCCATTGTCAATCAGTTGATTTTTGTGTACAATCTTGCGATTTTTGGTGCGGTGTCTGCGGCAAGTATTTTTGGTGCACAGTATTTCGGACAGGGAAATCATAAGGGACATATGCATTCGTTCCGCTTTAAGCTGTATGCGGCACTTTTGGTAACCATTCTGACCATTGCGTTGTTTGTGACAAAGGGTGCGGATCTGATTTCATTGTATTTGACGGATACTGCCGGAAACGGTGCGACGGAGCTTGCTTTGCAGTATGGACAGAAGTATCTGGCGATTATGATGATTGGTCTGATTCCGTTTGCAGTCAATCAGGCGTACGCGACGAATATCAAAGAGACCGGTCAGACGTTTGTTCCTATGATCGCGAGTTTTGTTGCGGTAGGAAGCAATGCGCTGTTGGATTATCTGTTGATCTTTGGTGTGGGTCCAATTCCGAAACTTGGTGTGGAAGGAGCGGCGATTGCTACCGTGATGGCGCGTTACATTGAGGCTGCAATCGTTATCATCTGGGCGCATGTGAAGCGGGAACAGAACAGATATCTGGAAGGGGCTTATGCAGGATTTGGTATTCCCTTGCAGGAGTTGAAAGCGATTATCATCAAGGGACTTCCGCTGATGCTGAATGAAGTGCTGTGGGCGGCAGGAATGACAACAGTTACCCAGTGCTATTCGGTGCGTGGACTTGATGTTGTGGCGGGGCTGAATATTGCCACGACTATTACGAATCTGTTCAATATTGTTTACATACAGCTTGGTGCATGTATCAGTATTGTGGTTGGACAGTACCTGGGTGCAGGACAGTTGGAAGAGGCAAAAGATGCGGATAACAAAATGATTGTGTTCAGCGTATTCTGTTGTGTGATCATGGCGTTGATTATGCTTCTTGTGGGAGGATTTTTCCCATCTATTTACAATACTTCGGAGGAAATCAAGACGCTGGCGACAAGCTTTATTGCAGTGTCGGCAATCATTATGCCGTTCTGTTCGTTCAGTCATGCTTCGTATTTTACATTGCGTTCGGGCGGAAAAACGCTGGTGACATTCCTGTTTGATTCCGTGTTTACATGGATTATTGTGGTACCGACAGCATTTTTACTGGCGCATTATACGGGGCTTGGAATTGTAAGCGTTTACTTTTTGGTGCAGGCAACGGAACTGATCAAAGTTGTGATCGGATACTGCATGGTGCGCAGTAATGTATGGGTTGTTAAAATTGTTTAGGCAAATATAATATATTTTTTCAACATTAGCCGATTATTATGATATAATTTATACATTGCGCTGACTTTTAGCAGCGCGCGAAACCAATGAGAAAGGGATTAGAATTATGTTATCTTGGATTGAAACCGTTAACAGTGCGGTGAACAATTTCATCTGGGGTGTACCTGCCATGATCTGTATTATCGGTGAGGGGCTGGTATTGAGCTTTCGTACCGGATTTTTGCAGATTCGCAAGTTTCCGTATGCAATGAAAGTAACCCTGGGACGTATGTTAAAAAAGAGAGAGGCGTCCGACGGTGCACTGACTCCGTTTCAGGCGGTATGTACGGCGCTTGCCGCGACGGTAGGAACGGGAAACGTTGCCGGAGTTGCCGGAGCGATCGCGATCGGAGGACCCGGTGCGGTGTTCTGGATGTGGATTTCTGCGATTCTTGGTATGTGTACCAAATTCTCGGAAGTAACACTGGCACTGGCTGGCATATCTGTTTTCAGTATTTGGTGTGCTTACGGTATTCGGAACCGGTAATGCCACACAGGTAAACACCATTACCACGGCGATCGACTCTGCTTTATTTAATTATAACCTGATTTCGAAGGATTCGGTTTCTACGTTGAATCTGATCATCGGAATCGCACTGGCTGCACTGATTGCATTGATTCTGCTGGGAGGAATCAAGCGTATCGGACAGGTAACGGAGAAACTGGTGCCGTTTATGGCATTAATGTATATCGTGCTTGCGCTTGGTGTTGTGATACTGAATATTGGAAATGTTCTACAAGTATTTGCTTCGATTTTCAAGGGGGCTTTCTCGCCGGCATCTGTGACAGGTGGCGCGGTAGGAAGTCTCTTTATGAGTATGAAAAAGGGGGTGTCACGCGGAATTTTCTCCAACGAGGCAGGTCTTGGAACCGGTTCGATCGCACATGCCTGTGCGGATACAAGAAAGCCGGTCAAGCAGGGATTTTTTGGAATCTTTGAAGTGTTTGTAGATACAATCGTGATCTGTACATTAACCGCGCTTGTTATTTTGTGCAGCGGTGTTTCTATCGGATATGGAGATGCAGCAGGAGCGGAGCTTACCATCAGCGGATTTACTTCGGTAT
>ERZ781272.701-NODE-701-length-17871-cov-3.356028_pt1 | contig 17871 bp, 14 predicted proteins | sample MGYA00375850_ERZ781272 | MGnify/ENA primary metagenome ERZ781272 (study PRJEB29790, sample SAMN06051246) | human gut metagenome | host: Homo sapiens | place: USA: Cincinnati, Ohio | collected 2013-06-21 | study: EMG produced TPA metagenomics assembly of the Gut...
GATCATTGGAACAGCGGATCAGGAATTGCAGCTGACAGGGCACTCCTTTTTGGAAAGAGTATGCAGCCTGCCGGTGCTGATCAAAGAATTTTCCGGCCTGAATCAAATCGTTGGACGTTGCCGTCTGGGGCAGGAAAGCGAAGAAGATGCTGCATTTATTAAGAAATATGGGATCAGCCGCATTGCAGCAGAAGTGGCGGTATGTATTCTTCCGATGGACGAAAAAGAAAAGGATACACTATTGCAGAAAATAAAGGAGCATTATTTTGCATAATTGCCGGGCGAGATGCCGGTTTGTGCGGTGAATGCCTTATAGAAATTGGAATATGTGGAAAATCCGCATTTTTCGCATACAATTTGAGGAGAAATACCGCTTCCAAGATATTCTTTTGCAAGATTGATCTTTTTCATTAATATATACTGGTGAATGGTCGTTTGCGTATATTCTTTGAAGCGATGCGACAAATAGTATTTGGATACATAAAACTTTTCTGCCAGATCATCCAGAGATGGTGCATGTACAACATTCTGATTGATATAAGCGATGACATCCCGAATAAATTCCGGATTTTTTTCTGAAATCTGTTCCTGCTTTGTGAGTGCCAGACGGATGGTGTTTAAAAGCAGGACCATATAGCTGTCCGCCAGATAGGTGGAAAACTTGTGCGAATCCGAAAACTGAACAAGAAGCGCATCAAAAAGAAAAGTGATGCCGGGTGTTTGCAATCATCCGGAGAAAAGGAGCTGAATTGATGGAAAAGTATATGCAGGAATATATGGATAAACTGGTTACCGCAGAACAGATGATTTATGACCGGTTCCGGGACAGAGAGTTGCTGAATGGACAGTGGCATTACGCGGTCGATCAATACGACAGTTGCATCCGGCAGAAATGGTTTCACGAAAATTATTATGATGACAATGGAAATACCCTGCCGGTTGATTTTTCATTTGACGAATGGGAGATCATGCAGCTTCCGTGTTGCTGGAATAATTTTGACCGCCTGTTTCAATTGTATGATGGTGCAATGATCTTTACGAGAAAATTCTTATATGCGGCACAGAAAGAAAATGTAAAAGTTTTTTTGAAAATTGGTGCAGCGAATTATATGTGCAGGGTTTTTCTGAATAAAAAATATGTAGGAATGCACAGAGGCGGTTCAACGCCATGTTATTTTGATATTTCAGAATATCTGGAACATGAAAACCGGATCATGATTCAGGTGGATAATACAAGGCGTTATGACCAGGTACCGGCGCTCGATACCGACTGGTTCAATTACGGCGGCGTTTATCGGGATATTGAACTGATACGTGTTCCACAAATTCACATCAAAGAGTTTCAGATCGCTTTGAAGCCGGATGGAAATTTTCATACGATATATGGAAATATAAGACTGTCGGAAAAAGTCAATGATGAAGCACAACTTCATATAGAAGAGCTACATATTTGCCAGAATATCAGTATCCGGGATGGATATGGCGCATTTTCCTTTGAGGCAGCGCCACAACTGTGGTCACCCGAAAATCCAAAATTGTATGATGTGACGGTAGCATGTCTGACCGATCAGATAAGGGATCGTGTGGGATTCCGCGAGATTCGCGTGGAAGGCATGGATATTCTGCTCAATGGTCAGCCGGTGTTCTTAAGAGGCATCAGCTGTCATGAGGAAAGTGTGTCGAATGGAAAGGCACTTACGGATGAAGAGCGCATAGAAAACATTCAACTGGCAAAAGAGCTGGGCTGCAATTTCATGCGCGTTGCACATTATCCACACAACGAGAGAATGGCACAACTGGCAGATGAACTTGGAATGCTTTTGTGGGAAGAAGTACCGGTATACTGGATCATTGATTTTGCATCCGAAGACACTTATCAGGATGCCGAAAATCAGTTAAAAGAATTGATTCACAGAGATTATAACCGTGCCAGTGTGATTATATGGTCAGTGGGAAATGAAAATCAGGATACCGATGCCCGTCTGAAATTTATGGGAAGTCTTGCACAATGTGCACACAAAATGGATGCAACGCGGGCGGTATCAGCGGCGTGCCTTGTCAATTATGAAAAGAATGCAATCGAGGATCGGCTGGAGGACTATCTGGACATTATTGGACTTAATGAATATTGTGGATGGTATACGGCAGACTGGAACCGGTTCCCAGAATTATTTGAAAACAGTAAACCGCAAAAACCAGTGATCATCACGGAGTTTGGAGCCGATGCGCTGGCGAATGAGCACGGTACTTATCTGGACAAAAGCACAGAGGAATGTCAGGCATATGTCTATGAACGACAGACGGCACTGATAGAAAAGACAGATTATATCAAAGGCATGACACCTTGAATTTTGTATGACTTCCGGTGTCCGAGAAGAACTTCAGTAAAGCAGCGGTATTACAATACCAAGGGGCTGCTTTCCGCAGACAAGAAGCATAAAAAGTTAGCATTTGAAGTTCTGCAGAAGTTTTATCAAAAAAAGAAAACACAGGAATAATACCTGAAATACGCACAAAAAGGAAAGCAGCTGTTTTGACAGAATGCTTTCTTTTTTTGTGGTAAAATTAACTAAATAATGTTATAATTTACTTAACAAAATCACTTAATCACAGGAGGATGGAAATTTGGCCAGACATATCTTAGAAAATGAAGAAATACGTATTGAAGTAGATACACATGGTGCGGAGTTAAAGTCACTTGTCCGTAAAGATACCGGTGCAGAATATATGTGGAAAGCAGATCCGCAGTTCTGGGGACGCACATCACCGGTGCTTTTTCCGTTTGTAGGAAGTGTTAACAAAAAAGAATTTCGAACCAAAGGAAAAACATATGCCATGAATCAGCATGGCTTTGCAAGAGATATGGATTTTGAACTGGATCATCAGACAGCGGATGAGATGTGGTTCGTTCTTTCGTCAAATGAGGAGACTTTGGAAAAGTATCCTTATGCATTTGTACTGAAACTTGGATATCGCATCAGTGGCAGCAGTGTTGAGATTATCTGGCAGGTGGAAAATCCTTCGGATGAAGAACTTCCATTCTCAATTGGCGGGCATCCTGCTTTTAACTGTCCAATCGATCCGGCCAAAAAGCAGACCGATTATCAATTGCATTTTGACGTGGAGGGACCGCTTGTAAGTTCCCGTCTGGAAGATGGACTTACCGGAACCATCAAGGATACCTATCCGCTGCAGAACGGATATCTTCCATTGACGGAACAGTTGTTTGACAATGATGCGCTTATTATTGAAAAGCAGAATGTGAAGAAAGTAGAAATCTGCGACAAAGAAGGCAAGGCATATCTTACCGTAAGTATGGATGCGCCGTTGTTTGGCATCTGGTCTCCGACAGGAAAACAGGCACCGTTTGTGTGCATTGAGCCATGGTATGGACGATGTGACAGCAAAGATTTTACAGGAGATCTGAAGGAACGTGCATACGGGAACCTTCTGGAACCGGGAAAAGTCTGGAAAAAGGGATTTACCGTTACTGTATAGTGTTGGGCATTTTTGCTAATCGAAATGCGCTGTAGAATGCATAAAAAAACTTTTTTCGTTCATGTTGCACAAATAACTTAAAAAAGATTAAATTTAAGTAAAATAAGTTAAAAAACACTGTACAATTGATTTCGATTAATGCTATACTAGTGGTATGAATTGTGTAAGTTTTTCATAAAGAAAATGTTAAGAAAAGGAGAGGAATCATGAATTACAAGGAAGAATATCAGAAATGGTGTACCGATAGTTACTTTGACGAGGCAACAAAGGCAGAGCTTAAGGCGATTGAAGGGGACGAGAACGAAATCCAGGACCGCTTTTACCGTCAGCTTGAGTTCGGTACAGGTGGACTTCGTGGTGTAATCGGAGCCGGAACCAACCGTATGAACATTTATACTGTACGTCAGGCAACACAGGGACTTGCAAATTATATTATTTCTCAGAACGGACAGGAGAAAGGTGTGACAATCGCTTATGATTCCCGTATCATGTCTCCGGAATTTGCAGATGAAGCAGCACTTTGTCTGAATGCAAATGGAATTAAGGCATATGTATTTGAGAGTCTTCGCCCGACACCGGAGCTTTCTTTCGCAGTACGTGAACTCTCCTGCATCGCAGGTATTGTTATCACAGCAAGCCATAATCCTAGAGAGTACAACGGATACAAAGTATATTGGGAGGATGGTGCACAGATCACACCACCTCATGACAAGAACATCTTGGCAGAGGTTGCAAAGGTTACTTCTTTTGATCAGGTTAAGACAATGGACAAAGAGGCTGCAAAAGCAGCAGGACTGTATCAGGTAATCGGATCTGAAATTGATGACAAATATATGGAACAGTTGAAGAAACAGTCCATTCATCCGGAAATCATCAAAGCAGTTGCAAAGGAAATCAAGATTGTCTATACACCACTTCACGGAACAGGAAATCTTCCGGTTCGCCGTGTGTTAAAGGAACTCGGATTTGAGAATGTATATGTTGTACCGGAGCAGGAACTTCCAGACGGAAACTTCCCGACCGTTTCTTATCCAAACCCGGAGTCTCCGAAGGCATTTGAACTTGCACTCGCTCTTGCAAAGAAAGTGGATGCAGATATCGTTCTGGCAACTGACCCGGATGCTGACCGTCTTGGTGTATATGCAAAAGATACAAAGACAGGTGAGTATGTAAGCTTTACAGGAAATATGTCCGGAATGCTTATTGCCGAGTATATTCTTCGTGAGCGCAAAGCAAACGGAACTCTTCCGGCAAACGGCGCACTTGTTGAGACAATCGTTACAACAGATATGGCAAAAGTTATTGCAAAGGCATATGGCGTGAAACTGATCGAGGTTCTTACCGGATTTAAGTTCATCGGTGAGCAGATCAAGTTCTTCGAACAGCAGAATACATATGAGTACGTATTCGGTCTGGAAGAAAGTTACGGATGTCTTGCAGGAACCTATGCAAGAGATAAGGACGCATGTGTTGCAGTTATGATGCTTTGCGAAGTTGCTTCCTGGTGCAAATCAAAAGGAATTACTCTGTGGGATGCAATGGTTGATCTGTATGAGAAATATGGATTCTACAAAGAAGGTCTTGAGACAATGACCCTTAAGGGAATGGATGGAGCAGCTCAGATTCAGGCAATGATGACAAAGATGAGAGAGAATGCTCCAAAGAAGATCGGCGACCATGAAGTTCTTGCACTGCGTGATTATAAGAATGACGTACGCACAGATCTTGCTACTGGAAAGACAGAGCCGACAGGCCTTCCAAACAGTAACGTATTATATTATGAATTAAGTGACGGAGCATGGTGCTGTGTACGCCCATCCGGAACAGAGCCAAAGATTAAATTCTATTTTGGTGTAGTTGGTACTTCTTTGGAAGATTCTGCAGAAAAATTAGAAGCATTGAAGAACGCAATGCTTGCATATGCAGAGAACTAAAATAGAAAAATAAAACGACAGGAGACGGACTGCATGCAGAATAAAAATGTACGACCGGACTTTGCAAAACTTCCGGAAGATTCACAGTTATATCAGCCGGAGGATAAGCGGACAACGCGGGAAAAATTAAAAACAATGAATCGAAAAGAAAAAGTAGATTTCATTGTGGAATATTATGGAATCAATATTGCAGTTGTAACTATATTGATCTGCGTTGTGATAGGTCTGGTTGTACATTTTGCATTTGGAAAACAAAATGTATTGTCTGTCTATGCGGTAAATACGACGCAGGGAGACTGCCCAGGAGACGAACCGGAATTTTATGCGGACTTTCTGCAACGTAATGGAATTGATCCGGACAAAGTTGATATCAGCATCAGCGCAAACCTTAGTGTTTCTGCGGATGCACAGGATTCAGCAAGTCAGACAAATATTCAAACGATACAGACCAGACTCATGGCAAATTCGGTCGATGTGTTTCTGGCTCCGGAAGACTTCTTTGTGAGCATCGGAGAGTTTGAATATCTGGCTGATCTGAATAATTATCTTTCGTCAGATATTATGGAAAAATACAAGGATGATCTTGTGTATATTAAAGGATTGGACAGTGGAAAATCCTATCCGGTAGGCATTCGGCTGAAAGATAACAAATGGATCGAAAAAACAGGGTGGTATGAAGATGAGGTTGTAGTCGGTATTTCGGACAATGCAAAAGACGGAGATCTGGCTACGGCACTTGTTCTTGAAATACTGGGAGAAAATAAATAGTGAAGTTAAGGAGATAACAGTTTACAATGGCGATTACATACAATGAACAACTTAAAATATTTAAACTGGATACTGCGCATACAAGTTATATGATCGGGATTGTCGATGAAGAACAGTTCGTCGGACATATTTATTATGGTGCGAAAATCCGTATGCAGGATGCAAACTATCTGATGCGTACAACCGAAAATCCATTGGTACCATCTGTCAATAACAGAGAGCGCTGCTCTTTCCTGGACACATTTCCAATGGAGTATCCGGGGCATGGAGCGGGGGATTACCGCGAAGGATGCATTCGTGTAAAAACGGAATCCGGACATTCTGTAGTAGGTTTACAGTATGAAAGCTATAAGATTCTTGATGAAAAACCGGCATTAGAGGGTCTTCCGTCTTCATTTGCAGGAAAGGAAGCATGCCAGACGCTGGTGCTGACCTGCAAAGATCCGGTTTTGAATCTTGAAGTTGAACTGTTATATTCCGTTTTTGAAAAAGAAGATATTATTACGCGCAGCGTTCGCGTGATCAACCACAATGCAGATGCAATTTATCTGACAAAAGTATATTCTGCATGTATTGATATGGATGACCGTGATTATGAGTGGCTGACGTTACATGGATCATGGGCAAGAGAACGCCAGATTGAGCGGAAGAAACTGGGCTATGGAAAACAGAGTGTAGGTTCTATCCGGGGAGAATCTTCCCATCAGGAGCATCCGTTTATTGCATGGATGGATCCAAATACAACGCAGACACAGGGTGATGTATATGCGATGCATTTTGTATATTCCGGAAATTTTCAGGCGCAGATTGAAAAAAGCCAGTTTGAGTCAATCCGTGTAACGATGGGAATTAATGCGGAAGATTTCTGCTGGAAGCTTGAACAGGAAGAAAGCTTTACCGCACCGGAAGTTGTTCTGACTTTCTCAGCAGAAGGTATGGGAACGATGACACGTAATCTGCACGATTTTTATCGTGATCATATGATCCGCAGTAAATACACACATATGAAACGTCCGATTCTGATCAATAACTGGGAAGCAACCTATTTTGATTTCAATACAGAAAAATTGCTTTCTATCGCAAAGAGAGCTTCGGAACTTGGCATTGAGATGCTTGTTATGGATGACGGATGGTTCGGTCATCGTAACGATGATTCCACAAGTCTTGGAGATTGGTTTGTCAATGAAGAAAAGATTACAGGTGGTTTAAAATATCTTGTTGATGAGGTAAATAAGCTTGGCCTTAAGTTTGGTATCTGGATGGAGCCGGAAATGATTTCACCGGATTCAAAATTATATGAGCAGCATCCGGACTGGGCAATTGCCGTACCGGGACGTACCGCTACATTATCCCGTAATCAGTATGTACTTGATTTAAGCCGCAAGGAAGTACGGGATTATGTGTTTGATATGATTTCCAATATTCTGCACAGTGCAAATATTGAGTATGTAAAATGGGATATGAACCGTCAGTTATCCGATATGGGAAGTTATGAACTTCCAGCAGACCGTCAGGGAGAGCTGTATCACAGATATGTTCTTGGTGTGTATGAGTTACAGGAACGCCTGATTACGGAGTTCCCGGATTTACTGCTTGAGAACTGTTCCGGTGGTGGTGCACGTTTTGATCCGGGTATGTTATACTACAGTCCGCAGATCTGGTGTTCTGATGATACCGATGCGGTGGAGCGTTTGAAGATTCAGGAAGGTACCGCACTTATGTACCCGCTTTCTGCAATGGGAGCACATATTTCCGTATGTCCGAACCATACAGTTGGAAGAAATACGCCATTTGAAACAAGAGGTAATGTTGCATTAGCAGGTACATTCGGATACGAGCTGGATATTACCAAGATTCCACAGGAAGATCAGGAAATGATTCCACAGCAGGTACAGATGTATCATAAATACAATGATCTTGTGCGCGAAGGCGATTATTATCGGATTGCTTCTTATCGGGAAAATCATGAATTCGACTGCTATCTTGTAGCAGCAAAAGATAAAAAGGAAGCATTAGTTACATTTGTGCAGGTTATTGGAAGACCGAATTATCACAGCCGTTGTATCCGGCTTCAGGGACTTGATCCTGCGATGAATTATCGCATGGAAGGAACGGATCAGGTATACGGTGGAGATCTTTTGATGAATGCAGGTCTTCAGGTGGAAAATCTGTGGGGAGATGCACAGAGCAAGTTATATCACCTGATTGCAGAATGATAAAATAAATGAATTGAGGAGTTAAATATGGCAAAAGCAGTTAAGCTGGCCGATATTGCTGCTGTGGTAGGTGTAAGTACGGTTACCGTATCCAAAGCGCTTTCCGACCAGAAAGGTGTTAGTGAAGAGTTAAGAGAAAAGATAAAACAATTGGCAGAAGAGATGGGGTATCAGCCTCCTTCCACAAACAAAAAGCTGGCGGCGGCAAAGCAATATAATATAGGAGTACTCATTCAGGAAATTTATCTGGATAAGTATGCATCATTTTACTGGCTGTTATATCAGGAACTGACAAAGAAAGCTGTTGGAAGAGGCTGCTTTACAATTCTTGAGCTGGTTAGCCGCGCGGATGTGCTTGCAGGAAATACACCGGTGATCGTGCAGGAAAAGAGAGTAGATGGAATTGTTGTCATCGGTACCATGGAAAAAAATTATCTGCTCAATCTTGAAGAGAATGCAGATGTGCCAGTTGTTTATATGGATTATTACGATAATTCCAGAGAAGTAGATACTGTAATTTCCAACAGTTTTTATGGAAGCTATATGTTGACCAATTATCTCTATGATATGGGACATCGGGATATTGCGTATGTTGGAACTCTTTGTGCGACAAACAGTATTACAGACCGTTATCTCGGATATCTGAAATCTCTTATGGAACATGGAATTGAGTTAAAACAGGAATGGATTATTCCGGATCGTGATATTCAGACTGGAAAAATTGATCTGGATCGTGATATTCAGCTGCCGGAACATATGCCTACGGCGTTTGTATGTAACTGTGATCTGACAGCAGGCTATTTGATTAAGAAACTGCAGAAAGCAGGATACCGTATACCGGAAGATGTTTCTGTCGTTGGTTTTGATAATTACCTGTATCCGGGAATCTGTGATATCAATATCACAACATATGAAGTAGATATCTCGGAGATGGCTCGCAGAACCATCCACAAGATATTAAAGAAAATAAGTAATGAGAAATATACATCGGGTGTATTTATTGTTGATGGACATCTGGTGCATAAGGATAGTGTAGCTCGGAGATAGACACGGGAGCCTCCTGCTTGAAAACAAGCGGGGTGGCTCCTGTTTCTTTTTTAAAAAGATTGATAAAGTGGTTTGTATTATCAATGCCGACCGAGGAGCCAACTTCGTGGATCGCCATATTTGTAGAAAGCAGAAGAATTTTTGCCTCCCGAATTCTGCGATGGTTCAGATATTGGATCGGTGATTCTCCGAAGTACTGCGAAAATTCACGGCAAAGACGATAGCGGCTCTTATCAAAACGGTGTTCCAGCTCTTCTAAGGTATAAGGTTCCTGAAATTCGTTATCGAAAAGTTCTTTCATTTCTATCATATAAGGCGGAATCTGATCGCGCAGACGCGTAGAATCCGCAGCGTACACACACAATTCTGTGAAAATATCATTACTCCATTTGGAAAACATAATCGTGTCGATCTCTGTATTGTAAGGAACATGATGAAGCAGGTGTCCGATACAGTCCGGAAGGCAGGATGCTCCGGAACTGCCCTTGGAATACGGAATGTCTCCAGGCAGCAACTGGCGATACATGTCTAAAGGTGCACCGCACAGTATCGCCTGAAAATAACGACAGCGGCCGGACTTAATATGATACTCCAACTGATCGGAAGGAGACAGAAAGAGCAGATGCCCCGGCTGCCCGGTATAAGTCTCTCCATTGGTCAGTATTTCGACGATCCCTTCATATATATAGAAAAAATGATAACAGGGAATGGTCCGCAGGGTAAATGCGCAGGTTGATTGAAAGCTGAAAGATCCTGCAGCGATTAAATGGATGAAGGAATCCTCTGCCATTTCCTTGTCATAGGTATAACAGCGCAATTCTTTTTCGTTATTGCGAAAAGTTTCTTCGCTTATATGACCAGATGTGCTGGTAATTTCAAAATAATCTCCTAATTGCATAGAAAACCTCCGAATTACAATGCTTTTATATTTACACTATATAGGAAAAAAGGATGGGAGACAAGCCGATTTTTAAGTGGTTAAAATAATTTGAGTTAAAAAGTCGGTTAAAAGAACGAAAAGGGGACAATTGTCAAGCAAAAAACCATGTATAAAATAACTAAAATATGGGGTGGTAAATTGTATAAAGTGGGGAAAGTGACCACTTTTGCAAGAATAGCGGATTAAAAGCAAGAATAGTTGATGATTAAATAAATAAAAAAAGTATACTTAAATTAGCTTAAGAAAAGCGATACATATTTAAGGAGGAAAAAAATATGAAACTGAAAAGATTGGCAGCGCTTATGATGACTGCAGCAATGGCTATGTCAGTTGTAGCTTGCGGCGGAAACAGTGACGCAAAGGACAACACACAGGGGGCAAGCAAGGAAACAGAAGCAAAGGAAGATGGTGGAATCATTGGTTACACAGATCTTGACCTTGACAAGGATTGCAAGGATCTGAGTGCAGAGATCTCTTTCTCAAGCAACCGTACAGATATGGATGCTGATGATTATCCAGGAAAGAACTGGGCATCATACTTAGAGGATTTCAACAAGTTATATCCAAACATCAAAGTAACAATCAACACAATCACTGATTACGATCAGACAGTTCAGACACAGTTACAGTCTGGTGAGTATGATGATGTAGTATGTATCCCAACAATGGATAAAGCAGATATGCCTTACTACTTCGATTCATATGGTGATTATGACACAATTTCACAGACAATCAACTATGCAGATAACTCTATGTATGAGAAGCAGGTATACGGAATTCCTTCTACTTGCAACGCTGGTGGTATTGTTTACAACAAGAAAGTATTTGAGCAGGCTGGAATCACAGAGCTTCCAAAGACTCCAAGCGAGTTCATCGATGATTTAAAGGCAATTAAAGAGAAGACAGATGCTATTCCACTTTACACTAACTACGCAGCTGGTTGGGCATTATCAGGACAGTGGGATGCTTACATCGGTATCGCAGCTACTGGTGATACAAAGTACATGAACCAGGAATTAGCTCATACAAAGGATCCATTCAGAGATTACGGCGATGATACACATGCATATGCAGTATACAAGATCCTTTACGATGCAGTTGCTGAAGGTCTTACAGAAGACGATTACACAACAACTGACTGGGAAAGCTCTAAGGGTAAGATGAACAACGGCGAGATCGCTTGTATGGTACTTGGATCATGGGCTCTTCCACAGATGAAGCAGGCTGGTGACAATGCAGACGATGTTGGATATATGCCATTCCCAATCACTGTTGATGGAAAGCAGTATGCAGCAGCTGCAGCAGATAGAGGATATGCAATCAACGCTAACATCAAAGACGACAATGAGAAGCAGGCAGCAATCATCTTCGTTAAGTGGCTTGTTGAGAAATCCGGATATGCTTACAATGAGTACTCACTTCCAGTTGTAAAGGGAGCAGATACACAGCTTTCATTCGACAATGTTGAACTTCTTCAGGATGAGCCAGCATTAGATGGTGAGGAAGATCTTCTTAACACACTGAACAGCACATCTGAGGTTAACATCAACCAGGATGGTGATGGTGTAAGACTTCAGGCAGTTATCGAGGCTGCTAAGAGCGGTAGCGAGTCATATGATGACATCGTAGCTGGATGGAATGAAGCATGGGATAGTGCACAGGAATCAGAGGGTGTAGAAGTTACTGAATAATTTCTTTGACAATTCTACATGCCAGTTATCATTGGGGCAGGAATTTTTCCTGCCCCAATACATTAGAAAATGGGAGGAAGGCATTATGGCAACTGCTGTTAATACCGTTAAGGAAAAAAAGCCATTTAATTTGATTAAATGGGCAAAGAGCAGAAAAGGCCAGAAGACATTAATTTGTATCGGCTTTACAATTGTTCCGTTATTACTGCTCTTTTTATTTACATATTTACCATTCGGAAAGATGGTACAGTTTAGTTTCTACAGAATGAAATATACAACGCCGGTCGAAAGACGCCAGTACGTAGGTTGGCAGAACTACATCGATGTTTTCAAACGAGATGATTGTTTCGGCGCATTAAAGCTAAGTTTATATTACATTGCGGGTGCATTAATTCAGTTAGTACTTGCATTGTTCCTTGCAACAATTTTAAGTTTCAAGGTAAAGGGAGGAAATCTTTTCAAAGGACTTCTGTTTTTCCCATATTTAATTAGTGGTATTGCAATTGGTTTTATTTTTAAGTTTTTCTATACCAGAGGATTCGTATTCGATACAATTCTTCAGTGGTGTGGCTTTAATTTGGATAATCTTCCATATTGGTTGAGGGATACCAGAGTAAACAACTGGTCCCTGGTAGCAACTTCTGTATGGCGTTATATGGGACAGATGATGGTTCTCTTCATCGGAGCGATCATGTCAGTCGATGCAGAGTTATACGAAGCTGCAAACTTAGATGGTGCAAATAAATTCCAGCAGTTTAAACATATTATTCTGCCAAGTATCAAAACAATCGTAACTTTAAATATTATTCTTTCAATTACCGGTTCCCTGAGTGCGTTCGAGCCTCCATACGTTATCACAAACGGTGGTAATGGAACAGGAACTTACTTCGTAATCATGAACCGTATCGCACATGTATCTCAGAAGGTAGGTCTTGCATCTGCGATGGCCGTAGTATTGTTGGTTATCATTTTGATTTGTGCAGGCTTACAGCAGTTATTCTTTAAGTATGTATTCCGTGAAGCGGATTCTGATGAGGAATCATACAAGGCAAAGAAAGCTCGCCTTAAGGCTGAGAAAGCAGCAAAGAAAGCTGCTATGGCGAAAGGAGGTAATTAAAGATGGCAACAATGAGTACAAAATCAGGAAGACAGTTTTCTATCGGAGCTGTTATCTGGGGATTTGTTAAATATGTGATTTTGATCTTTTTCTCACTTGTCGCAGTAATCCCTCTTATTACTTGTGTAATTACAGCATTTAAAACAAAGGCAGAGTATGATTCAACAAATGTAATGACTCTACCAAAAAGTTTTTTGAACTTTGATAACTTTATTGATGCATTTACAAAAGCAAATATGGGTCAGGCATTCATCAACTCTGTAATCGTAATGGTCTGCGTATTGATCGTATCGGTTATTATCGGAACACAGCTGGCTTATGTACTGGATCGTTTTAAGTTCCCGGGAAACGGTTTTATCCGTAGCTTATTCCTGGTTGCATCTTTACTTCCAGCCGTTGCTATGCAGGTAACTGTATTCAACATCATGAGTTATTTTAACCTGGTTAACAAGCTTTATGGTTACATCATCATGAGCTGTGGTACAGACGTTATTTCTATCTACATTTTCATTCAGTTTATGGAAAATATCTCCGTTTCTCTGGATGAATCTGCAATTGTGGATGGTGCTTCTTACTGGACAATTTACTGGAAAATTATTCTTCCACTGCTTCGTCCGGCAATCGTTACTGCATGTATCTTAAAGGGTGTAGGTATCTACAACGAGTACTACGCAGCAAGCTTATACTTACAGAGCAAGGAAATCCGTACAATGGCTATTTCTCTCTACACATTCGTAGGACCAATGGGAAGCCAGTACAACTTAATCTGTGCAGGTGTTATTCTTTCACTGTTACCGGCATTGATCGTATTTATTCTTTGCCAGAATCAGATTTACAGTGGTATTACAGCTGGAGCGGTTAAGGGTTAATAAGAGAATCAGAGGAATGCAGATATGAATATGAAGGAAGAAATTAAGAACCATCTGGTGTCCGCAATTATTCCGTTTTGGAAGAACTTAAGAGATGATGAGTTTGGCGGATACTATGGATACATGGACTATGATTTAGAATTAAATAAGAAAGCTGAGAAGGGCTGTATTCTGAATAGCAGAATTACATGGTTTTTCTCTAACGCTTATACACTTCTGAAAGATGAGAGTCTTTTGGAAGAAGCAGATCATGGATATGCTTTCCTGAAAGATCACTGCATTGATAAAGAAAATGGTGGTATTTACTGGTCCATGAATTATGATGGAACACCACTTGATACGACCAAACACACATACAATCAGGCGTTTTGTATTTATGCACTTTCTTCTTACTATGAGGCATCTGGTAAGAAGGAGGCGCTTGATCTGGCAAAAGAACTGTTTGCCATGATTGAGGAAAAATGTACAGACGATCAGGGATATCTGGAAGCATTTACCAGAGATTTCAAGCCGGAATCCAATGAAAAGTTATCTGAGAACGGAGTTCTGGCAGAAAAGACAATGAACACATTGTTACATGTTCTTGAGGCTTATACCGAGTTATACCGTGTTTCAAAGGATGAAGCGGTAAAAGAAAGACTCGAGTGGATTATGGATGTATTCGCAGACAAGGTTTACAATCCACAGTTAAAGCGTCAGGAAGTATTCTTTGATAAAAATTATAACAGCATTATTGATTTACATTCTTATGGACATGATATTGAAACAGCATGGCTGATGGACAGAACTCTTGAAGTAGTGAATGATGAGTCTTACACGAAAAAGATTTCACCAATCACAAAAACTTTGACAGAGAACATTTACAATGTTGCATTTGACGGACGTTCACTTTCCAATGAATGCGACAAGGGTGTTGTGGATACCAACCGTGTATGGTGGGTTCAGGCAGAGACGGTAGTCGGTTTCCTGAACGGATACGAAAAAGATCCATCCAAGACACAGTACAAAGAAGCAGCAGAGGCAACCTGGCAGTTTATTAAGGATTATGTCATTGATAAGCGTTCCGGTTCTGAGTGGTTCTGGTTAGTAAGACAGGACGGAACTCCGGTAGAGGGTGAGCCGATTGTTGAGCCATGGAAATGCCCATATCATAACGGAAGAATGTGTATGGAAGTGATGAGGAGACTTTAAACAATGCATGAGAGATATTATGTAGAATTAGCAAAGCAGGAAAAGCTGCTTTCACGTAAAAATGAAAAAAGCGATTTCTATAATGGTGTATTTGACCGTTATGTGAATCCGGTTCTTACAAGAGATATGATTCCGCTTACCTGGAGATATGATTTAAATCCGGAGACAAACCCATTCTTTATGGAGCGTCTTGGAATCAACGCAGTAATGAATTCTGGTGCTATTTATTTAAATGGCAAGTATTATCTGGTAGCCAGAATCGAAGGAAATGATCGTAAATCTTTCTTCGGTGTTGCAGAGAGCGATAATGGAATTGATGGATTCCGTTTCTGGGATTACCCGATTTTACTGGATGATGTATGTCCAGAAGAGACAAACGTATATGATATGCGTCTGACACAGCACGAAGATGGATATATCTATGGTGTGTTCTGTTCAGAAAGCAAAGATACAAGTGTAAATGATCTGTCAGCTGCTGTAGCTGCTGCCGGAATCGTTCGTACCAAGGATCTGAAGCATTGGGAGAGACTTGATAATCTCACAACACTTCGTTCCCCACAGCAGAGAAACGTAGTTCTTCATCCGGAATTTGTTGATGGAAAGTATGCGTTCTATACACGTCCAATGGATGACTTCATTGAGACAGGAAGCGGCGGAGGAATCGGCTTCGGATTGTGTGAAGATATTACACATGCAGTGATCGATGAGGAGAAGATGACCAGTCTTCGTAAGTACCACACAATTACAGAAGCAAAGAATGGTGCTGGTGCTACTCCAATCAAGACCGACAAGGGCTGGATTCATATTGCACATGGTGTAAGAAATACAGCAGCAGGTCTTCGTTATGTAATTTATGCATTTGCAACAGACTTAAATGATCCTTCCAAGGTAATCGCAGAGCCATCCGGACTGTTGATTGGACCGAGAGGTGAGGAGCGCGTTGGTGATGTATCTAACGTAGTATTTACAAATGGTGCAATTGTAAATGATAACAATGAAGTATTTATTTACTATGCTTCCAGTGATACAAGAATGCACGTTGCAACAACTACCATCGATCGTCTGATCGATTATGTATTCAATACTCCACAGGATCCTGGAAGAAGTGTGGAATGTGTTGCACAGAGATGTGAATTAATTAAGAAAAACTTAGAGTTCCTTGCAAAAGAGAGCAAATAATAGGAGGATAATTATGAGTAATGTAAAAATGCTGACTCCACCAGTACCAAATGTACCTTGGCAGGAGAAGCCGGAAGGCATCAAAGATGCTCCAATCTGGAGATATACAGAGAACCCGATCATCGGAAGAAATCCGGTAAAGGGTGTTGCACGTATTTTTAACAGTGCAGTTATGCCATATGGTGATGAGTTTATCGGAGTGTTCCGTGGCGAGCAGGTAAACGGTATCCCATATATTTATCTTGGAAGAAGTAAAGATGCAATTCACTGGAATTTCGAAGAGAACAAGATTCCTTTCGTAGATGAGAATGGTGAGCCATTCATGCCGGTATATGCATATGATCCTAGATTAGTAAAAGTAGAAGACACCTATTATATTATCTGGTGTCAGGATTTCTACGGAGCAGCAATCGGTATGGCAAAGACACAGGATTTCAAGACATTCACAAGAATTGAGAATCCATTCCTTCCATTCAACCGTAATGCAGTATTGTTCCCAAGAAAGATCAATGGAAACTTTATGATGCTTTCCCGTCCATCCGATAGTGGACATACACCATTCGGTGATATCTTCGTAAGTGAGAGCCCGGATCTGGTATACTGGGGCAAGCACAGACACGTAATGGGCAAAGGCTCAGAGTGGTGGGAGTCTCTTAAGATTGGTGGCGGAGCTGCTCCAATTGAGACATCCGAAGGTTGGTTACTGTTCTACCACGGTGTTAGTGGAACATGTAACGGATATGTTTACTCTATTGGTGGAGCAATTCTCGATATTGATAATCCATCAATTGTTAAATATCGTTGTGAGAATTTCCTTCTCACTCCGGAAGAGTGGTATGAGGAGCGTGGATTCGTACCGAACGTATGCTTCCCATGTGCAACCATTCACGATAGTGAGTCTGGCAAGATTGCAATTTACTACGGAGCTGCAGACAGCTATGTAGGTCTTGCATTCACAAAGTTAGACGAGATCGTAGATTATATTAAGTCAAACAGTGTCGTCTCAGAAACAGATACTGAGATCGGCAGAAGATAGTTAGTTTCTTTTTCTTTAACTTCCTGCGGGCAGCCTGGCTGCCTGTCGGGAACCCTCCCTTTGAATTATTGAGAACATTGGCAATCTCCCTTGCCAATGTTTTCTTAAGTTTAAGGAATTTGTGTATACATTAGCCAACTGACAGTGTGTACAGGAGAAAGGAAAAGAATGCGGAAAGAGGAAAGGTATGGAGTATAAAATCAATCGGGAAAATGGAATTACCAATCGTGGAAATTTGACACGGTTGAAAAAGTTGATGAAACGTGCACAAAAAGGAGAGACGATCACACTGGGATTTTTGGGTGGATCGATCACACAGGGAAGTCTGGCAAGTCAGCCAAATCTGTGTTACGCTTATCGTGTGTATTCATGGTGGTGCAAGACG
>ERZ781272.703-NODE-703-length-17832-cov-4.406087_pt1 | contig 17832 bp, 16 predicted proteins | sample MGYA00375850_ERZ781272 | MGnify/ENA primary metagenome ERZ781272 (study PRJEB29790, sample SAMN06051246) | human gut metagenome | host: Homo sapiens | place: USA: Cincinnati, Ohio | collected 2013-06-21 | study: EMG produced TPA metagenomics assembly of the Gut...
TTAACAGCGGCTTTGGCAATATGGTGTCGGCAAACCGGCTTGTGGCAATTGTGAGCCCGGAATCCGCTCCCATCAAGAGAATCATTCAGGATGCCCGCGACCGCGGTTCGCTCATCGATGCGACTTACGGCAGGCGTACCCGCGCAGTCATCATCACCGACAGCGACCATGTCGTGCTCAGCGCGGTGCAGCCGGAAACCGTTGCAAACCGCCTGAATGACCGTGATGACGAAATCGACGAGGAGATGGGACAGGATGAATAACCGCGGACAGCTCATTGTCCTCTCCGGGCCTTCCGGCTGCGGGAAAGGGACAATTTTGAAAGAACTGCTCACACAGGAGGAAAAAATCCGTCTCTCCATCTCCCTGACTACGCGATCTCCACGCCAGGGTGAAGTGGACGGCATTGATTATTTTTATGTTTCAAAAGAGCAGTTTGTCCAGATGGTGGAGGACGGCGCGGTGCTCGAGCATGCGGAGTACTGCGACAACTTCTACGGTACGCCCCGACGTAATGTTGAGCAGTGGCGGAAAGAGGGCTACCACGTAATTTTGGAAATCGAGCCGCAGGGCGCGTTTCAGATCAAGGAAAACTGCCCGGATGCAACGATGATTTTTATCCTCCCGCCGTCTTTAAAAGAACTCGAACACCGCCTGACCGCCCGCGGGACGGAGGACGAGGCCACCGTGCACAAACGCCTTGCCGCCGCGATACGGGAAATCGAGCAGGCGCCAAAATATGATTACATTGTGGTAAACAATGTGCTTTCCACCGCGGTGGAGGATGTCCGCGCAATCATCCATGCACAGAACAACAGCAGCGCTTCGATGCAGGATTCTATCAGAGAAGTGCTGGGAGAATAAATCCGGCTGGGTATTGCAGCCGTATCCGGCGAATGGCCGGAATGGAAAGGAGTCTTTTATTATGATGCTCAGACCTGCAATCAACGATATTTTGAAGGATGGACAAAGCTATTACTCTCTGGTGGTAGCCGTCGCCAAACGCGCCCGAGAAGTTACTGAGGAAGCGGAGAGGGAACACGAGGTTCTCATTGAGAAGCCGGTACAAATCTCTGTCAAGGAGTTTGCAGAAGGGAAATGCAAGCTTATAGAAAAGGACGACATCGGACAGACTCTTGAATAAACTGCGCGGGGGAAACTCTCCCGCCTTTTTTGTAGGCGCCTTTTTCTTCAGATCACTGAGAGAGGGCACCGCCTTGTGCAGAAGGTATATCATAGGTTTTCAAAGGAGGTGGCTTGTCATAAAACTGTATGTGAGCGCGCTTGTCGCAGTGGACAAGGCGGCTATTTCCTTTGACAAACCATACTCCTATCTGGTGCCTGCTGAACTGATTGGACAGGTACAGCCTGGATGCCGGGTACTGGTGCCCTTTGGTTCCGGTAACAAAAAACGGCAGGGGATTGTGCTGGAAATCGAGTCTCTCGACAGTCCCGGCAAGCGCATGAAATACATCACCCAGCTCATCGATGAAAGCCCTCTGCTGAGCCCCCAGGCTTTGCAGATGGTGGAATGGCTTAAAAGCTATGTGCTATGTACCTACTATGAAGCGGTGCGCCTGATGATCCCGCCCGGCATCGACCGCAGTGTGGTCACCTCCTATACAATTGGGGAAGTGCCGCTCGAAGAAAAACGGGATTTTCTCAGCGACGCCATCTGCGAGTATCTTCGGCAAAAGAAAGAACTGGTCAGCGAGCAGGACCTGCTCGCTCTCGGGGAGCGCTCCGCCGTGCAGAAGACGCTGGATACCTTGAGTGAAGCCGGGATTTTGTTTAAATCCTTTGATACTATACAGAAAGTAAATGATGAGACGGTACGGATGGTCCGCCTCAGCGAGGACGCGGAGCAAAAAATCTTTGCGCTCGGCTCCAAGATTACCTCGAAACAGCACACCGTCATCGAGGTGCTCGGGGAGGTTCAAGCCGCTTCGTTTAAGGAGCTTTGCTATCTCGCCGGGGTGACCCGCGTGGTCGTACAGAATCTGGAGAAGCGCGGCATTGTGGAGAGTTTTGAAAACAAAGTGTACCGCAGTCCTTACCGCATGCTCCCGCAGGGGAAGGAATCCCTCGCCGAGGTTACTCTAAATGAAGAACAGAAGGCCGCGTTTGAAACGCTGAAAACCCAATGCGAAGCGGGGCAGGCCGCGGTCTCCCTGCTCTACGGAGTTACAGGGAGCGGAAAAACCCTCGTCTTTTTAAAACTGATGGAATATGTCCTCTCGCTCGGGAAAACCGTCATTGTGATGGTGCCTGAAATCTCCCTGACGCCGCAGACCGTCCAGCGTTTCCGGAAATATTTCGGGAGCCGAGTGGCGGTGCTCCATTCCGGGCTGTCACTGGGCGAACGCCTGGATGAATGGCGCAGGCTTAAAGAGGGAAAAGCGGATATCGCCATCGGAACGCGCTCCGCGGTGTTTGCACCGCTTGAAAACGTCGGGCTTATTATCATGGATGAGGAACAGGAGAGTTCTTATCAGTCGGAATCCTCTCCGCGCTACCATGCGAGGGATGTGGCGAAATACCGCGCCGCTGCCGAACATGCCCTGCTGCTGCTCTGCTCGGCGACGCCCTCCATCGACAGCTTTTACCGGGCAAAGAACGGGATTTATACCCTCGTCACCCTGAAAAAACGGTATAACCAGAAAAAACTTCCCGATGTGTACGTTGTCGATATGGGGGAGGAGGCCAAAAACGGCAACCGCTCTGCATACAGCTCGGTGCTGCTCGACGAGCTGCGGTATAATCTCAACCATGGGGAACAGTCCATTCTGCTGCTCAACCGCCGGGGGTACAACACCATTGTCGCCTGCGCCGAATGCGGGGAGGTCTGCAAATGCCCGCATTGCAGCATCGCGATGACCTATCACCGGCAAAACGGAAAGCTGATGTGCCATTACTGCGGTTACATCGAGGACGCTGTTTCCAAATGTCCGACCTGCGGCAGTGAATTTGTGCAGTATACCGGGCTTGGCACCCAAAAGGCGGAGGAAGAACTCCAGCAGATTTTCCCTGAAGCGAGGATTTTGCGGATGGATGCGGATACCACCATCTCAAAATTTTCTCACGAACAGTATTTTAAGGAGTTTGCAGACAAAAAATATGATATAATGATAGGAACGCAGATGGTGGCGAAGGGGCTAGACTTTGAAAACGTCACGCTCGTCGGCGTCCTTTCGCTCGACCAGGCGCTGTATGCGCAGGACTACAAAGCCTATGAGCGCGCCTTCTCCCTGCTGACCCAGGTGGTCGGCAGATGCGGGCGGGCATCCTTGCTCGGGCGGGCGTTTGTGCAGACCTACACCCCAGATAATTCCATCATCGCGCTTGCCGCAAAGCAGGATTACGACCGTTTTTATGTACAGGAGATCGCATCCAGGCGGGCTCTGCTGTATCCGCCGTTTTGCGATTTGTGTACGGTCGGGTTTTCCGGCATTTACGAAAATGAGGTCGTGCAGGCTGCTTTCGCCTTTGCTGCGCTGCTCCGGGAACTTGTACAGCGTTCATACCGGGATGTACCGTTGAAAATGCTCGGCCCGGTCAGCGAACGGATTGTCAAGCTCAACAATAAATACCGCTATAAGCTGGTCATCAAATGTAAGAACAACAGGCGGATGAGGGCATTGTTACTCGACTCGATGATGGCCTTTGAAAAAGATAAAAGTAAAAAGAATATCTCCATCTATGTTACTATGAACCAGGAATAATTCAGGAGTGAAGTACTATGGCAATCAGAAATATTGTAAAAGAGGGCGACGACGTACTGCGCAAAAAATCCCGCGTGGTGGTCAAGTTTGACGAGCGCCTGCACACCCTGCTCGACGACATGGCCGAGACGATGTATGAAGAGCACGGCGTGGGCCTTGCCGCCCCGCAGGTGGGAATTCTCAAGCGCGTGGTCGTCATCGATGTGGGCGACGGGCTCATTGAGCTCGTAAACCCGGTCATTCTTGAGGCCAGGGGCAAGGTAGAGGACAGCGAGGGCTGCCTGTCCATCCCAGGGGAATATGGGATGGTAGTCCGGCCTTCTAAGGTGAAGGTGAAAGCACAAAACCGTTATGGGGAGGAAATCATCCTCAAGGGAAGCGATTTGCTCGCGCGTGCTTTCTGCCATGAAATCGATCATCTGGAGGGAATCCTGTTTACGGATTTGGCGACAAAGATGCTCGACCCCTCAGAACTTAAATAGGAAAGGGCGGTTTTCGCATGAACGTGGTCTTTATGGGTACTCCGGATTTTGCAACCGGCTGCCTTTCTTCCATTTTGGAAGCGGGGCATACGGTCAGCGGCGTCTTTACCCAGCCGGATAAGCCGAAAGGGCGCGGGCATAAGCTCGCATTCTCTCCGGTCAAGGAGCTGGCACTCTCGCATGGCCTTCCTGTGTATCAACCGAAAGGCTTTAAAAGCGGAGAAGCATTCGAAATTTTAAGACAGCTATCTCCGGACGTTATCGTCGTGGTAGCATACGGCAGGATTTTGCCCAAGGCGGTGCTGGAGCTGCCGAAATACGGCTGCATCAATGTGCATGCCTCCCTGCTGCCAAAGTACCGCGGCGCCGGCCCAATCCAGTGGGCGGTGTTGAATGGAGAGAAAGAGACCGGCGTGACGACGATGTACATGGCCGAAGGCCTTGACACCGGCGATATGATATTCAAAGAAAGCATTCCTATCGAGGAAAACGAGACGGCGGGAGATCTGTTCGACCGCCTGTCTGTGCTCGGCGCCTCCCTCATTGTCAAGACACTGGACGCGGTGGAGGCAGGTACCGCACCTAGGGAGGTGCAGGATGACGCGCAGGCAAGCTACGCACCGATGCTCACAAAGGAGCTTTGCGCCGTGGATTTTCACAAAACGGCGCAGGAAATCCACAACCAGATTCGCGGGCTTTCCCCCTGGCCGGGATCGACGACCCTGTTCCATGGGAAAATCTTAAAAATCCATTCCTCCCGGCTGTGCGAGGGCGAGGGGACTGTCCCGGGCACATTGATGGATTCCAAACATTTGATTCTCGCCTGCGGGGATGGGAGTTGCATTGAGCTTACCTCCGTCCAGCTTGAAGGGGCAAAACGGATGGACGGCCTGAGCTTCATCAATGGGCAAAGAATTAAAGCCGGGGAAATTTTTGGGGAATAATATCCACAGGAGCGGACATTGTCTTTTCTTCTCATGGCTTGCCTATGCTGGTGGCCAATGATATCATTCACGCTTCGCATTCATGGTAAACAGATACGGCATCCTAAGTAGATGTAAGGAGAACAGCAGATATGTTTTTTGATTACTATTATCTGATTTTGGTCGTACCAGCGCTCATCATTGCGACTTGGGCGCAGGTGCGGGTTCAATCCACTTACAACAAGTACAACACCTTTAATAATTCGAGAAATCTCACAGCAGCGGAGGCAGCCCGTATGATTCTGGATGAAAACGGACTGTACGACGTGTCTATTCAGAGGGTGGCGGGAGAACTCTCCGACCACTACGACCCGAGAGACAATGTCGTGCGCCTGTCGGATTCCACCTACTCTTCGACCTCTGTCGGGGCCATTGGGGTCGCGGCGCACGAGGTCGGGCATGCGGTGCAGCATGCAACCGGGTATTTTCCAATTAAAATACGCAGCGCCATCATCCCAGTGACGAATATCGGCTCCAAATTGTCTTTGCCGCTCATTATTTTGGGCTTTATCTTCCAGTACGGCATTTTGGTGGACATCGGACTCGTTCTGTTTTCCACGGTGACCGTGTTCCAGCTCGTCACTCTGCCGGTGGAATTCAATGCGAGCAGCCGCGCAATGAAAACGCTCGAGCAGATGAATATCCTGTACGGCGAAGAGCTTACTGGGGCGAGGAAAGTTTTGAGCGCGGCGGCGATGACCTATGTGGCGGCGCTGTTTGTCTCCCTGATGCAGCTGCTGCGGCTGGTTTTGATCTTTGGAAGAAGAGGAAGAGACGATTGACTGCAAGAGAACTGACCGTTCAGGCGCTTTTGAAGATGGAACACGACGGCTACTCGAACTTGGTATTCGACGCGCTACGCAAAGAGCACTCACTTTCAAAACAGGATACCGCATTTGCCGCAGCCCTGTTTTACGGCTGTGTGGAGCGAAAGCTCACGCTTGACAAAATGATAGGGCGTTTTTCCTCTGTTCCGGTGGGAAAGCTTGACAGAACTGTGCTCCAGCTTTTGCGCATTTCCCTGTACCAGATTTTTTACATGGAGACGCCGGACAGCGCTGTGGTCAATGAGAGCGTGAAGCTCGCAAAGAAACTTGGCAAAACAAGGCTCTCCGGCTTTTTAAACGGCGTGTTACGCTCTGTCCTGCGGGATAAGGCACGCGCAAACGAACTTCCGAAAGAGCCGGTTGCAGCGCTCAGCTTTGAGTACTCCTGTCCCGAGCCGCTCATTCGAATGTGGGACAAACACTATGGGCGGGAGCGCACCAAAGCGATGCTGAAAGCATCGCTTGGACAGCCGCCGCTGTTTATTCGGGCCAACACCCTGAGAACCACTCCGGAAGAACTGATATCGCTGCTAAAGCAGGAGGGAATCGAAGCATCCCGGCACCCGCAGCTTGCAAACTGCCTGAAACTGTCCCATGCGGGGGCGGTTGAGCACAGCGAATGCTTTGCAAAGGGATTGTTTCATGTGCAGGACGCAGCTTCCCAACTCTGCGTTCAGGCTTTGGGGGCAAAACCGGGAGAACGCATCTTTGATATGTGCGCCGCGCCCGGCGGCAAAAGCTTTACCATAGCCGAGCAGATGGATAACACAGGAACCTTATTTTCCTTTGATATACATCCGCACAGGGTGAAGCTGATTAAGGAAGGAGCCGCAAGGCTTGGGCTTAAAATCATCCGTGCCACTGCGCACAATGCGGTGGAGTATGAGGAGTCTCTCGGTCGAGCCGACCGGATCTTATGCGACGTGCCCTGTTCCGGTTTCGGCAGTATCCGCAGAAAACCGGAAATCAAATATAAACCCCTGGATGAAGTGAAAAATCTTCCTGAAATCCAGTATAATATATTGGAAACTTCAGCAAAATACCTGAAGGCGGGCGGGGTCCTGCTCTATTCGACCTGCACGCTTTCCCACCACGAAAACGAGAAGGTAACTGCCCGCTTTTTGGCGGAGCACTCTGACTTTGCCGCATCCCCGTTTGAGGGGGACGACGGCGAGGAGCATCCCGGACAGCTTACGCTGTTTCCGGATGAAACCCACGACGGCTTCTTTTTACAGCGTTTTGAGAAACTGAGGTGATGGTTTGGAAAAACAGGATATCAAATCCCTGACCAGGGAGAAGCTTACCGACGCCATCACGGAAATGGGCCAGCCGAAATTCCGGGCAGGACAGATTTTTTCCTGGCTGCACCAGAAAAACGTGAAGAGCTTTGAGGACATGACCAATCTCCCAGCCGCTTTGCGTACGCAGCTTGCGGAGCAGTTTTACATACCGCAGCTGAAGATCCTCAGAAAGCTGGTTTCTCAGCTTGACGGGACGATAAAATACCTCTTTGAGCTTCCGGACGGGGAGCGGGTGGAAAGTGTGCTGATGCACTACAAGCACGGGAACAGTCTGTGTATCTCCTCCCAGGCGGGGTGCCGGATGGGCTGCAAGTTCTGCGCCTCCACGATTGCCGGCTTTACTCGAAACCTCAGGCCAAGTGAAATGCTCGGGCAGGTGACCACGGCCTGCGAGGACAGCGGGCAGCGGGTGCACAGCATCGTAATGATGGGCATCGGCGAGCCGCTTGATAATTTTGAAAACGTGCTCGATTTTTTAAACCTGCTCGAGGACGAAAACGGCTTTGGGATGAGCCACCGGCACGTTTCCCTTTCCACCTGCGGTCTGGTGGACAGAATCCGGGAACTGGCAGAAAAGAAGCTTCAGATTACGCTTTCTGTTTCCCTGCATGCGCCGAACAATGAGCTGCGGGATACGATTATGCCGGTCAACCACCGCTATCCGGTGGAGGAACTGATTGCGGCCTGCAAGGATTACACGAAAATCACCGGGCGGCGCATCTCTTTTGAGTATGCGCTGATTTCCGGAGTGACAGATACCGACGAATGCGCTTACCAGCTATCCAGGCTGTTGAAAGGCATGCTGTGCCATGTCAACCTGATTCCGGTCAATGAGATTCGGGAACGGGATTATAAAAAGAGTCCAAGGGAAAATATCCGGCGGTTCGCCGGGATTTTGGAGAAAAACAGGATCACCGTGACGGTGCGCAGGAAACTCGGCGCGGATATCGAAGCGGCATGCGGACAGCTGAGAAAAGATTCTGCTCATACAGGGAGGTAATCGTTATTGAGACGTGCAATAGGTCATACGGACAGGGGACGTGTCCGACCGATGAACGAGGACGCGTATGACATTGGAAAATTTGAAGACGGCGCCGTATGGGCGGTCGTGTGCGATGGCATGGGCGGTGTGAACGGTGGAGATATCGCAAGCATGAAGACGGTCGACGTCATAGCCAAAGCGTTTGCAAAGACCTACCGGGAGGAATCCGATGAGAATTCCATCCGTTCGATGCTGCTATCCGCGTTGAATGCGGCTAATACCTACGTATATGAGGCGGCAAAAGAGGATGAGGGGCTTTCCGGGATGGGAACGACGGCTGTTGCTGTGGTGGTCAAGGATGACACCGCGTATATTGCGCATGTGGGAGACAGCCGGGCCTATCTGATTCGGGGCGACTCCATTGAGCAGGTAACCAAGGATCACTCGATGGTCCAAATCCTGGTGGAACGGGGAGAGCTGACCGAGGAAGAGGCCATGAAACACCCAAAGAAAAACTTCATCACCCGTGCAGTTGGTGTGGAAGAAGAACTGGATGTGGAATACAATGAGATTCCCCTGCAGGAATCCGATGCGATTTTACTTTGTACCGATGGACTGTCCAACTGTGTCAGCAAGGAGGAAATCCTCTCCATCATACTCGAACATGGGGCGCTTGCCAGCCCTGACCTGTTGGTTCAGTGGGCTATCGAGCGCGGCGGAAACGACAATATCACCGTTGTCGTGATTTCTCAATGATTATGGCGGAGGAACTCGGATGGATAGAATGATAGGAATGAGACTCAAAAACCGCTACGAAATTCAGGAACTGATTGGTGTCGGCGGGATGGCGAATGTTTATAAGGCGTTCGATACGGTGGAGCAGCGAGTTGTCGCGGTCAAAGTCCTCAGAGAAGAATTTTTGTCAAACGACGACTTTGTCCGGCGCTTTAAAAATGAATCCAAGGCGATCGGCGAGCTGTCCCATCCAAACATCGTGAAAGTCTACGATGTCATTACAGACGAACCGGTCCAGTGCATTGTCATGGAATACGTGGATGGAATTACGCTCAAAGAGTATATCGAGTACAAGAAGGTTCTCCCCTGGAGAGAGGCAGTCCATTTTACCGTGCAGATACTGCGCGCACTTCAGCATGCACACGATCACGGCATCGTACACCGGGATATCAAGCCGCAAAATATCATGTTGCTTTCCGACCGCACCATCAAGGTGATGGATTTTGGCATCGCCCGTTTTTCACGCAGTGATTCCCAGACGATGACCGACAAGGCCATCGGTTCTGTCCATTACATCAGCCCGGAGCAGGCTCGAGGGGATATCATCGACGACAAGGCGGATATCTACTCCGTGGGTGTGATGCTCTTTGAGATGCTTACCGGCAAGCTCCCCTTTGAAGCGGATAGTCCAGTATCCGTTGCAATCAAACAGATCCAAAGCATCCCCATGCGCCCGCGGGAGATCAACAAGGATATCCCCATTGGCATCGAGGAGATTACTCTGCGCGCCATGCAAAAGGACGCTTCTCAGCGCTACCAGTCCGCGTCGGAAATGCTCAAGGATTTGGAAATTTTCAAGCACAACCCGGAAATTAAATTCGATTATAAATACTTTGTGGATGAGAATCCAACCCGTCCCATCGACGTAACCCCGGAAAACGGAACGGCAAAGAAGCCGGGCACAAAGGAAAAAACCGAGAATGAGGAGAAATCCCCGGTGGTCCCTATTTTGACGGCGGTTGCCTTGGCATTTGTGACGGTGGCGGTCCTGTTTATCATCGGTATGTTCATTGTAAACAACCCGTTTGTGTCGGTCGCGGAATTTGATGCGCCGACCCTGATTGGACTGAAACTGGAGGATGTCAAAAATAACGCAAATTACATGAAGAAATTCAAGGTCGTAGAAAAGACGACCGGCTACAGTGAGGAATACGAGGAGGGCGTCATCTATGACCAGACTCCGAATCCGGGCCGCAAGATGAAAGAGGGAGGTACCATTGAAGTTTCCGTCAGTGTCGGCAAGAAAGCACATGCTATGCCAAACCTCCGCGACAGCTCGCAGGAGGATGCAATGAGCAGACTCTCTGAGCTTGGAATTACACCGGAGATTGCCAAAGTCTATGATTCCGCCATCAAAGAGGGTAACGTTGTGAGCACCTCCCCGGAGGCGGGTACGGAAATCACCTCCAATACCTCAGTAACGCTGTATGTCAGTATGGGTGTGGAGGAAAAGCTCATCTCTGTCCCGAACCTGAAAGGCATTTATAAAGAAGAAGACATCCGCAAGGTACTCTCGAAACACGGCCTTACGCTTGGAACCATTACAGAGCAGGAAGGGACGATGCCATCCGGTACCGTGCTCTCTCAATCGCCGGCAGCCGGCAGCCAGGTAACTGCCGGTTCTTCGGTGAACGTTGTTGTCAGCAAACGGGACAGCGGAAAGAGCTATCAGGTGGATATCAGGCTACCGAGCAACATCACGGAGACGGTCACAGTTCAGGCATACCTGGATGGCACGCTTGTGACACAGGAGCTTGTCAACCCGAGCCAGACCCCGACCTGGAGCCCGACGTTTACCGGAAAAGGCAAGGGCACGATTATCATCAACATCGATAACACGCTCTACAAGCAGCTTGAACTTGACTTCACTACAGGACAGTACAAGGTGACAAGGGATAATTCTTCCGCCTTTGTGGAGCCTCCGCCGGAAAACTCAACTTCCAGTCAACCCTCTTCATCCTCATCTTCCAGCAGTTCACAACCTTCATTGGGCGCATAGAGAGGGAGACTATGGAGAAAACAGGATTACTGTTAAAAGGCGTAGGCGGCTTGTATGAGGTGCTGGCTGACGACGGGATTTTCGAATGCCGGGCGAGAGGCATTCTCCGCAAACAGGGAATTTCCCCATTGGTGGGAGACCATGTTACGATTCAGACGGAGGAGGACGGCAGCAACACAATTGCAGCGATCGAGGAGCGGAAAAATTCCCTCATCCGCCCCCCGCTTGCCAACCTCGACCGGCTGGTGCTGATCGTCTCCACCTGCGACCCATATCCGAATTTGCTTGTCATTGACAAGCTGATTGCCATCTGCGAATTCAAGGGGATCGAGCCGGTGCTGGTCATCACCAAAAGCGACCAAAAACAGGACGAGGAACTGCGAGCCATCTATACGATGGCGGGATTTCAGGTGATTATGGCCTCCGGCTGCACCGGAGAAGGCGTGGAAACGGTGCGAATGCTTCTTAGCAGCGGGGTAAGCGCCCTGGCGGGAAATTCCGGTGTGGGAAAATCCACCCTGCTCAATGCGGTTTGCCCTCAGCTTTCCCTGCAGACCGGGGAAATCAGCAAAAAGCTGGGACGAGGAAGGCATACGACCCGCCATGTCGAGTTGTACCGGCTGGGAGAGGGATTTGTCGCGGATACTCCCGGTTTTTCCTCCCTCGATTTGACCCGTTGTGAGACGATTCTCAAAGAGCAGCTGCCCCATTGTTTCCGCGAATTTGCCCCGTATGAGGAGGACTGCCGGTTTACCGGCTGTTTACATACGGCAAAGGGCGGCTGCGCGGTGATTCAGGCTGTGGAGGAGGGTAAAATCCACCCCTCCCGGTATCAGAATTACCTCGCACTTTATGAACAGGTAAAGGACATCAAAGAATGGGAACTCAAATGAAACGATGTATTATTTTGGCTTCCGCTCCAGTGCACGACTATCGCGCACTGGAGTTTTCCTCACAGCCCGGGGACTATGTTATCTGCGCGGACAACGGGCTTGAGCATGCCCGTAACCTGGGACTCTCTCCGAACTTGATTGTCGGGGACTTCGACTCCTGCGATTTAGAGCAATTTTCCGTTGCGGAACACGAGCTCATCCGCTATCCGAGCGAAAAAGACGATACCGATACGATGATTGCAGTCAAAGAGGGAATCCATCGAGGGCTTAAGGAGTTTGTTTTCCTCGGGTGCCTGGGTGGGAGAATCGATCACACCATCGCCAATATCCAGTCGCTGCTGTACCTGCGGGAAAATGGATGCAACGGTACGCTCATCGATGAAAACCACCGGATTTTCCTGTTGTGCGATGAATCCGCCGAGGTTGCAGGTATCCCTGGCTTTCATCTCTCGGTCTTTTCCCTGAGCGAACGCTGTGAGGGAGTCACATTGGAGCGGGTGAAGTATCCGCTGCAAGATGCACTGCTGACAAACAGCTTCCCGCTTGGCATCAGCAATGAATTTTTGACGGATTCCGCCGGAGTTACCATCAAAAAGGGCTGTGCGCTTGTCATCCTTTCCTCAGATGCATGAACACATTTTTCACCGGGGCGTATAATGGAATATACGCAAAGCGGCATATAGCCGCAGTTAAAGGACGGTGAGGAGGTTGCGCAGATCACGCGGAAGATTTCCGCTGCCCCTTGTGGCGGTAGCCTTTGGAGCGGGACTGGTGGTTGCAATGTGCCTCTCCTTTAAGACGGTTGCGTTTCTCGCAGCACTCGCACTCTTGATTGTCGCGATTATGCTGCTGCGCTGCAATTAAAGGATTTGGAGGGTGATTGGATGAAAATCGTCGTGGTCAAAAGTCCGAAATTTTTGGCGGGAATCCTTCGAATGATTTTCGGCATTAAAAAAGAAGATACATAAATCGGGAACAAAGCCCGGCATCTCCAAACAGACGCCGGGCTTTTTCTATGAGAAGCATGGTTTAAATATTTTTAAGGAAAAAAACATGATATTATCAGGCATACGAAAACGCCGCTTTGCACAACATTTGTAAACATCTATGAGAAATAAATATTTTGGTTCTAAACCCTTGTCCTTTTGCATGTAATAGAAAAAGGACAAGGGCTTTTTCTATTTGCAGCCCGAAACCCAAACAGGCCTGTCATAATGCCTGTAAGGCCCGAATATAGTAGTACAGAAAATAAAAAGGGGAGGAAATCCTTATGGAGCTAAGAGTCACACAGGAAACTGCTTCAATAAACGAAATGGTATACGATGGGGCGGTGGAACAGTCCCTGGAATGCGATTTTGTATTGCCTGATTACCTGCCGGATATTGTCAGAATCCTGAAATGCAGCATTACACCCCGTATCGTATCCAGAACGTTAAGCGGTACAAGTCTTTCCATCGAGGGCACCGCAGTGGCAGAAGTCCTGTATGTTGCGCCTGAGGAGGAGCCGAGATGCGCGGTCTACCGTTGCCCGTTTTCCAAAGTCGTGGAGCTGGCACGGGTTGCCCCGGATTCAGACATCACCATTACCCCATCGGTCAGCTATGTCAACTGCCGGGCGGTCAGCCAGCGCAGGTTGGATATTCGCGGGGCGGTCGTCCTGAAAATTCAGGCGATGAACCGGGTTTCCTGTGAACTGACCGGCGACGCACAGGGAGCCGGAATCCAGCTCAAGAAAAGGGTCTTCCCGGTCAGCCGCCTGTGTGCCTGCGTGCAGCAGGAGCTCTCCATCCATGAGGATATCGAGCTTCCCTCCGGCAATCCGCCGGTTTTGAGCATTCTGAAAACTTCCGCTCATGCGGCGGTCAGCGACTGCAAGCTGATTGCGGGGAAAATTATCTTAAAAGGAGAACTGCATCTACATATGCTCTACCTGTGCGACCAGGAGAGCAAGACCCTTAGTACTGTGGAGCAGATGCTCCCCTTCAGCCAGATACTGGACGTGGACGGCGTCGATGAGGATTGTACCTGCGATATCGATCTCTGCGTTTGCTCCTGTGAGCTGATGCCCCAGCAGGAGTATGAGGAGAACACAACACTTACGCTCGACTGTGAGATCTGCGTCACCGCAAAGGTTCGCCGGGAAGAGGAGATGATGTCCGTCTGCGATGTGTTCTCCACCCTGTTTGAATCGAACTGTGAACAGAAGCAGATGCAGTTTGAACATGTCGTCAACAGGACGCAGGAACAGTTTACCCACCGCAGTGAACTGGATTTGCCGCAGGAGATGGCCTCGCTGTGCGACAGCTGGTGCGAGATGAAGATAGGCTCCACCGAAATCACCGAGGGTAAGGCAATTTGCCGTATCCAGCTCGATATCACGATGCTCGCCTATGACACGGAGCACAATCTGCTGTGCATTACGGCCAAGGATGAGTTTGACCAGGAGACGGCTCTCTCGAATACCCCGATGACCCTGGAATACACGCCGCACCTGAATCTGCTTTCCTCGGGCGCCACGCTGGAAGGAGAGCACGCCACCTTTACCGTTGAATGCGAGCTGTTCGGAGAAGCGGTGACCAGGGTCAGCGAATCGATTGTATGCAATGTGTCGGTGGATGAGGAAAAACCGAAGGTCCGGGATAAGGACATTGCGCTGACCATCTACTATGCGGACGCTGGGGAACAGGTCTGGGAGATCGCCAAGCGGTACAATACCTCCGTCGAGCAGGTGATGAGCGAAAACGACCTTGCCGGAGATGTGGTAGAAAAACGGGGGATGCTCCTGATCCCAATCGTGACCGAGTAGGGGATATCCCGATGAAACAACAGATATTGTAGTAAGGGGGCCAAAGCGGAATATGGAAAACAGAAACATCTATCAGGATATTGCCCAGAGGACAGGCGGCGATATCTATATCGGGGTGGTCGGCCCGGTTCGCACGGGGAAATCCACCTTCATTAAAAAATTCATGGAAACCCTGGTTTTACCGAATATCCCCAGCGATTACAAGCGGGAGCGGGCGGTCGATGAAATGCCTCAGTCCGCGGCAGGTAAGACCATTATGACGACGGAACCGAAGTTCATCCCGGAGGAAGCGGTGGAAGTTTCCCTGGATGGAACGGCGAGCGTCAACGTGCGCATGATCGACTGTGTCGGCTACATTGTACCTAGTTCCCTCGGCTATGTGGAGAACGACACGCCCCGCATGGTTATGACTCCGTGGTTTGATAAGGAAATTCCATTCAACATGGCCGCAGAGATTGGAACACAGAAGGTGATCACCGAGCATTCGACCATCGGGCTTGTTGTGACGACGGACGGCAGTATCAGCGACATTCCGCGCGACGAGTATGAAGAGGCGGAGGAGCGCGTTATCAGCGAACTCAAGGAGATTAACAAACCGTTTGTCGTCCTGCTCAACTGCATGTACCCACAATCCGCGCCCTCCCAGCAGATGGCGCAGCAGCTTACAGAAAAATACAGCGTGCCGGTACTTCCGGTGAACTGTCTCGATTTGACGGAAGCGGATATCAAGCAGATTCTCACCAATGTGCTCTATGAATTCCCGGTCAAGGAGATCAGCGTGGAGATGCCGCGCTGGGTCGTCTCCCTTGCAAAAGACCACTGGCTTAAGCAGGCCATCTACTCGGCAATTGTGGAACCGGCGGCTTCCCTGAGCCATATCAGCGAGGTTTCTGGAATGCTTTCCAGGGTGGAGGAATGCGAGTTTATCAAGCATTCGACTGTGACCTCGATTGATCTTGGAAAGGGAAGCGCAAAAGTGAATCTGACGCTTCCACAAGAGCTGTTTTATAAAATCCTCGGGGAGGCGACCGGACTTACCATCGACTCCGAGGAAGGACTCATGCCGTTGATGATAGAACTCGCTCAGGTCAAGCGGGAGTATGAGCGGGTACGCGATGCGCTCGATGAAGTTGCGGCCACCGGCTACGGCATTGTGATGCCGACCATTGATGAATTGACGCTCGAAGAACCGGAAATCGTCAAGCAGGGCGGACGGTATGGCGTGCGCCTGAAGGCGAGCGCGCCGTCGATTCACATGATGAGGGCGGATATCACAACCGAGGTATCCCCAATTGTGGGCAGCGAAAAGCAGTCCGAAGAGCTGGTCCACTACCTGCTCCAGGAATTCGAGGAAAACCCGAAAAAGATTTGGAGTTCGAATATCTTTGGGAAATCCCTGCATGAGCTGGTCAATGAGGGCCTGCATAACAAGCTCTACCGGATGCCGGGCGATGCGAGGCTCAAGCTTCAGGAGACCATCGAGCGTATCATCAACGAGGGTTGCAGCGGGCTCATCTGCATTATTATTTAAGCTATATAAAAAGGCATTGTGAAATAAGCCGTTTCACAATGCCTTTTTTAGTTGAGGTTTCCTGTAGGCATGACCCATTGGGGAAAAAGTAAGGAATATACTCTAGGACCCGATCTGCAAAACAAATACAGATTTGGAAAGCGCCGTTTTTTCGCGTATTCTTTCGCCATGTTGACAGTGTTGGACAACGGACATCTCGTGCATAGACTCACACATTCCTTTTCAGGGGATAAAAAATGAAGCCGGAAACCTACAGCAGCGGTCCAGTATACGATACTTTAAAAGGGCCTTTTTTTAAAAGAATGGGTTGACAAATTAAGGTAATGTAAGAAAAAAGTGCTTTTGTAAAAAGTAAAGTTTCATAATTCCGGAATCCTTGTCAAAAATTACCGAAAAAAACGGCCGCTTTGGAGTGGAAAACTTTTCACAAACAGTTGCAATTTACATAATCACACGATATAATAAAACAGTAATGGTGAAAAAGGGTGTAAAGTGGTGTGAAATACCCATGGAATCCCATGTTTTCAGAACTCTATGGGACAAGGTGGTGGCAGCGGTGCTGATTGGCGAATATCTGCATACAATCGACGACAAGGGCAGAGTCAGTTTTCCTTCCCGGCTCCGCGAGGACCTTGGCGTGAGTTTTATCGTTACAAAGGGCTTGGACAGCTGCCTGTTTGTCTACTCTTTAGAGGAATGGCAGAAGCTTGAAAACAAGATTCGAGAACTCCCCATGTCTAAAGCACGTTCGGTCCAGCGGTTCCTGTTTGCTTCCGCCTGCAAGGTGGAATGTGACAAGCAGGGGCGTATTATCCTCCCGCAGTCGCTGCGAGAATTCGCCCACTTAACGAAAAATGTCATGGTCATCGGTGCATCCGTGCGCGCAGAGATTTGGGACAAGGATACCTGGGACAGCATGTGTGCGGATTTGACCGGAGATACCATTGAACAGGCCATGGAGGATCTTGGCTTTTAAGCGAGTTTAAAAAGGAGGCAGTCCATGGAATTTCATCATGTTTCAGTACTGCTCCGGGAGTGTATCGAGGGGCTTGCCATTAAACCGGACGGCATCTATGTCGACGGGACTGCTGGTGGTGCGGGCCATTCGGGCGAGATTGCAAAGCATTTGACAACTGGCCGACTTGTGGCGCTCGACCGTGACCCGGATGCCGTTAAAATTGCCGGGGAACGCCTCTCTGCCTATCCCTGTGCACAGGTGATGCACGCAAACTTTGCTGATTTAAAAGCCGTGCTTGCACAGCTTGAGATTGACGCGGTTGACGGAGTCCTACTTGATCTTGGAGTTTCCTCCCATCAGCTCGACGTCGCAGACCGTGGCTTTTCCTATCACGCGGACGCGCCGCTCGACATGCGGATGAGTCAGGAAGGATATTCCGCCAAGGACTTGGTCAATACCTGTGAGGAAACGGAGCTTTCCCGGATTCTTTTTGAATACGGCGAGGAGAAATTTTCAAGAAGGATTTCTTCTGCAATTGTGCGGGCGATATAAG
>ERZ781272.704-NODE-704-length-17819-cov-3.293515_pt1 | contig 17819 bp, 13 predicted proteins | sample MGYA00375850_ERZ781272 | MGnify/ENA primary metagenome ERZ781272 (study PRJEB29790, sample SAMN06051246) | human gut metagenome | host: Homo sapiens | place: USA: Cincinnati, Ohio | collected 2013-06-21 | study: EMG produced TPA metagenomics assembly of the Gut...
AAAACTCTCAGGTCCACGATGGAAAAGCCACAATTTTGGCAAATGTGGATGGCGACGAGGTCAAGGAATACGAAATTCAAATTACCAAAATTCTAAACACAGACGTGGCAGGACGAAACCTGCTGATCACAGTGACCGATCCGGAACTTTTGGAAAAGACCGGCGGCATTGTGCAGGGAATGAGCGGCTCGCCAATCCTTCAGGATGGACGTTTGGTGGGTGCGGTGACCCATGTTTTGCTGGGAGATCCCACGCGGGGCTACGGCATTTTGATTCGGAATATGTTGAAAAACAGCTGATTCGTGAATGATCCTGACGAATCCCTTGTAGTATTTGCAGAATGGGTCGAATAAAAAATCCCATTTATTGACAATTCTATCTTGCAAACCCTGTCCGTTTATGTTAAATTATAGAAAACGTATTCCGAACTTTCGGGAAACCGAAGGAAATTTCAATGGAAATATGGAGGACAGGGTAAATTATGGAAATCTGCAGGAAAGTGATCGTGGCCGACGCAAATGACAGCTACCGCGCTATGCTGCGGGAGGCAATTGAACAGAGTGGAGAATTTACGGTTGTCGCCGATGTGAACGATGGAAAAAGCGCACTCCAGCAGGTCCGGGACCTGAGCCCGGACCTGTTGGTGTTGGATGTGGTACTTCCGGAACTGGATGGTTTCGGCGTGCTGGAGCAAATCAGGAAGGAGGAGCTGCCGGTACGCACAATGATGGTGTCGTCCTTTTTTACAGAGCAAGTGGTTGCGGAGGCATTGGAAAAAGGCGCGGCGTTTTTTATGCCAAAACCTTTTGAAAACAACGCGCTGTTGGAGCGAATGCGCTCGATCTGCCGTCCTGTGCAACCTGTTTCACATACAAAAAGTCTGAAAAATATGGTTACCGATATTATCCACGAAATTGGCGTCCCCGCACACATCAAGGGCTATCAATACCTGCGGGAAGCGATTTTAATCGCGGTGGAGGATATGGACGTGATCAATGCGGTTACCAAAGTCCTTTATCCGGAGGTGGCCCGGCGGTTTTCCACCACGCCCTCCCGCGTGGAACGCGCGATCCGCCACGCCATTGAGGTTGCTTGGGACCGGGGAGATCTGGAAACTTTACAAAAGTTTTTTGGGTATACGGTTTCCAATACCAAGGGAAAGCCCACCAACAGCGAGTTCATTGCCATGATTGCCGACCGGCTGGTGTTGGAGGGGCGGAATCCCGGCGGCGTAGCCTAACTGCTTTGTGCGGGGTACTCTTGACGGAATGGCCCCAATATGATATCCTTTCCCGAAAATAGAAACGGAGAGGATTCGCATATGACAGTTACATTTCGCCCTCAGGGCACCTGCTCTCAGGAGATGCACGTTCAGCTCAGCGAGGACAACGTGATCGAGAAGCTGGAGGTTCTGGGTGGCTGCAGCGGTAATTTGCAAGGGATTGCGGCGCTGGTACAGGGAATGCCCGCGAAGGAGGCCATTGCAAGGCTGAAGGGAATCCGCTGCGGGTTTAAGTCTACCTCTTGTCCCGATCAGCTGGCGCAGGGGCTGGAAAAGGCACTGGCGCGGCAGGCAGGAACATCTGAAAACTGAACATCTGAAATCCGCTGTACGCTGTACAGCGGATTTCCTTTTGCCGGAAAAAGGGAAATGAATAGACAAACGGACGAAAAGCTGATAAAATGCTACCATCTGTATCTATATAAAAAATTTCGGCTGGGCTGGCGTACGCCTGCTGACCGGATTGGACGCGCCGCTCACTGCAAAGCTGGGCGGACACGGGAAGAGGGATCAAGAAATGAAAATCGTATTGGTCATCGACCAGTTTGACGACGCCAACAACGGCACGACAATCAGCGCGCAGCGGTTTGCCCGCGCCCTGATCCAGCACGGCAATCAGGTGCGTGTCATAGCCTGCGGCAAACCTGCGGATTATAAATACGCCGTGCGGCAGATGAAATTTCTGCCGGTGGTGGAGCATCTGATTACAAGTCAGGGAATGCGGCTGGCCATCCCCAACCGCCATGTGTTTGAAAAAGCGGCGGCTTGGGCGGATGTGGTGCATTTTATGATGCCCTCGCCGCTGGGCATTATGGGCCTGCGGCATGTGGAAAAACTGGGCATTCCCCACACGGCGGCGTTTCACTGCCAGCCGGAGAACATCACGTTTTCCGTCCATTTGGGCAACAGCCGGCGGGTCAACGACTTTGTATACAACCGTTTTCGGGATACTTTTTTTAACCGTTTTACCCACATCCACTGCCCCAGCAACATGATTGCGGACCAGCTCCGTCAGCACGGATACACCGCCCAGCTTCATGTGATCTCGAATGGAATCAGCCCCGCTTATTTCTATCACAAGCGGGAAAAAGAAGCGTTTCTTCAAGAAAAATTTACGATTTTAATGGTGGGCCGCTATTCCGGCGAGAAGCGGCAGGATGTGCTGATTGACGCCTGCGCCAAATCCCGCCATGCAGCCCATATCCAGTTGATTTTGGCGGGCAAAGGTCCCATGGAAAAAAAGCTGCGCAGACAGTGTGAGGCGCAGCTGGCGAATCCGGCGATTCTGGAATTTTATTCGCCCCAGCGGCTGATTGAGATCATCAGCCAGTGCGACCTGTATGTCCATACCTCCGATGCGGAGATTGAGGCCATGAGCTGTATGGAGGCATTTGCCTGCGGCCTGGTGCCGGTGATCGCCCAGTCACCCCGATCTGCCACGCCCCAGTTCGCGCTGGATGAACGAAGCCTGTTCCCAGCGGGAGACAGCAGGCTGCTGGCCAAACGCATCGACTATTGGTATGAGCACCCGCAGGAGCGGCAGGAGATGGAAAAACGCTACGCGGAGAGCGCGAAGGACTATTCGCTGGAAGCGTCCATCTGCCAGACGGAGGAGATGTTCCGCGCGGCCATCCGGGAAATGCGACACTGACGGAGGTATCCAAAAGTGCCGGAAGGGCTGCGGAAACCGCGTCTGCCGCCTGAAAGAAAGGAACGCAAGCGCCTGCACAGCAGGCGCTTGTTCTGCGTATTGGACCGTTTCAATCTGCCGGACGGAAAATGCCCTGCACTGGATAAATACCGGATTGCGCCAAGGCAGGCATAAGGCGGAGCAGTGCGGAGAATCTATGGTACGGCTGCAAAGCCTTGCAGATTTGGCTGAGAAAAATTTAGACCGATCTTGCGCTTTTGCAAGGAAACTGTTACAATATTACAAATGCAGTGCGCTTGCGCGCATGGACGGGCCGGGATTTGTGTCCCGGTTGAAGATCGGCGTGCCGCTCGCCGCAAAAGTGGTAAGCCGCAGTGCGCGTCAAAGCCTCCAAAGGGGGCTTTTTTAACAGATGCGAACGCGGCGCATGGAGGTTCCTGCTATGAAACTCGGCATCGTGGGCCTGCCCAATGTGGGCAAGAGCACTTTGTTCAACGCAATTACCAATGCCGGCGCGGAGAGCGCCAACTATCCCTTCTGCACCATTGATCCCAACGTGGGCATGGTGGCCGTGCCGGACGAACGGCTGGATCATTTGGCGGAGATGTATCAGCCGGACAAAAAGACCCCGGCGGTGGTGGAATTTGTGGACATCGCGGGTCTTGTCAAGGGCGCCAGTCAAGGCGCGGGCCTTGGCAACAAGTTTTTGGCCAACATCCGGGAGACGGATGCCATTGTTCATGTGGTTCGCTGCTTTGACGATGAAAACATCATGCACGTGGTGGCCGACGCGGGAACCAACGTGCCGGTGGACCCGCTGGGTGATATTGAAACGATTGATCTGGAGCTGGTGATGGCGGACCTTGAAATGGTGAACCGCCGCGTAGAAAAAGCCACCAAGGCGGCCAAGGGCGACAAAAAGTTTCTCCACGAGGCCGACGTGTTCAAAGCGCTGGCAGAGCATTTGAATGCCGGGAAATCCGCCCGTACCTATGAATGCGAGCCGGAGGATATGGCGCTGATCGCCACCTCGGATCTGTTGAGCCTGAAGCCGATCATTTATGCCGCCAATACCGACGAGGACGGTTTCACCAACTTAGAGGGCAATTCCTATTACCAGCAGGTGAAGGCTCTTGCGGAGAGGGAGGGCAGTCAGGTTCTGCCCATCTGCGCGCGAATGGAGCAGGACATTGCTGAGCTGGAGGGCGAGGAGAAGGAGATGTTCCTGAAGGAGCTGGGCGTGAAGGAGTCCGGTCTTGACCGGCTGATTAAGTGTTCTTACGCGCTGCTGGGCCTCATTTCCTTCCTGACCTATGGAAAAGACGAGTGCCGGGCATGGACGATTAAAAAGGGAACGAAGGCTCCGCAGGCGGCCGGAAAGATTCACACCGACATCGAACGGGGCTTTATCCGGGCGGAAGTCATTGCCTATGACGACATGATGAAGTGCGGCGGAGTCGCCGCCGCCCGGGAAAAGGGACTTCTGCGCAGCGAGGGCAAGGACTATCAGGTGCAGGACGGCGACATGATCTATTTCCGCTTCAACGTGTGAGGAGCGGAGAACTTACCACGCCTTGAAATTTTGCAGGAGGAATTGCAACACAGAGACGACGTAAACGTGTAAAATAACTGCCAAAAAGAAAATCGGCGCATAGACCTCTTATTATTTTTCGGTTTTTACCGATAAAGTCCTAAAGAGTTTCTATACGCGATTGTCTGACCCGGGATAGAAACCCTATGCCGAAGCGGAGTACCGTCAGGGACAGAGCAATTAGAGAAAGAAACGGGCAGAAAGGAAGCACGCTTATGAGACGAGAGAAAAAATGGCGCAATGACGCGGCAAACGCATCCATGGAGCCAACCAAACGGAAGAATGTAAAGCAGTCTACTATCCGCAAGGAACTGATGGTGGAAATCTGCATTCTTGTTTCCATCCCCATGATTCTGCTGGGTTCCGTTGCCTCCTTCCTGATTTACAGAAGTACCCAAGCAACCCTGAACCAAACGATGGAGCAGCTGTCCGACGTGGCGGCCGACAAGGTTCAGGAGCGGCTGGAATCCATTAAAAACGTGGCGGTTGAGACTGGCTGCGTGGCGCGGCTTTCCAGCACCTCCAGCTCCCCGACGGACAAGCAGACGATTATCGACCAACGCGTGGAGAACCACGGCTATCAGCGGGGGAATATTCTCTCCCTCACCGGCAAAAGCATTTTTGACGGTACCGATTATTCTGATCGGGAGTATTTTCAGCAGGCAAAGGCGGGAAACGCATGGGTTTCCGATCCGCTGATCAGCAAGGTCACCGGCGAGGTGACGGTTATTGTGGCTGCCCCGATCTGGAAGGACGGTGTGCCCAACAGTTCCGTGGCGGGCGTGGTGTACTTCGTTCCCACAGAGACATTTCTCAATGATATTGTTACTGAAATTAAAGTCAGTGAGAATGCCGGTGCGTATATCCTGAATAAAAATGGAACCACCATTGCCCACCAGAATATGGATAACGTGAGAAATCAGGAGAATACCGCCGAGGATGCCAAGACGGATGCCTCTCTGACCGATTTGGCCGCGCTTGAGAAGAAAATGGCTGCGGGTGAAGCCGGTTTCGGGCAGTACAGATATGGCGGCGTGACCAAGTTCCTGTCCTATGCACCGATTGAAGGAAGCGACGGCTGGAGCATCGGCGTCAATGCACCGGTGAGCGACTTTATGCAGTCTACCTACAACGGCATCCTGATCACGGTGATCTTCATCGCCGTGGCAATCGTGTCGGCCCTGCTGAATGCCATGCGGGTGGCCAAGCGGATCGGCGATCCTGTGGCCAAGTGTACTGCCCGGCTGGAGCTGTTGGCGCAGGGCGACTTGAAGTCCCCAGTGCCCGAGGTCCACAGCAGAAATGAGACACAGCGGCTGGCGGAGAGCACGGAATCAATTACCAAAACTATCTTTGGAATTATCGGTGATCTGGGGCAGGGGCTGGATGGCATTGCCCACGGCGATTTCACCGTTTCCAGCGCGAATGAGGAACTGTATCAAGGAGACTACGCGGCTGTAATGGACTCCGTTTTAGAGTTGATCTCCCGCCAGAGCGAGACGATGCGGCAGATCGGACTGGCCGCCGATCAGGTGGCTTCCGGCAGCGATCAGGTGGCTGCGGGAGCGCAGGCGCTCAGTCAGGGCGCCACGGAACAGGCATCTTCGGTTGAGGAATTGGCCGCCACCATCACGGAAATCTCCGAACAGATCAGCGGGACCTCCAAAAATGCGGAGGAGGCGAGCCGTAAGGTCGATGAGTCGGGTGCGATGATGGATCAGTGCGAGAGCCAGATGAAGGATATGGTGGCCGCAATGGGCGAGATCAGCGAGAATTCGCAGCAGATCGGCCGCATCATCAAAACCATCGAGGACATCGCGTTCCAGACGAATATTCTGGCGCTGAACGCCGCCGTGGAGGCCGCGCGAGCCGGAGAAGCCGGCAAGGGCTTTGCCGTCGTGGCGGACGAGGTGCGCAATTTGGCCGGAAAGTCCGCCGCTGCATCTCAGGATACCGCCGCCTTGATCGAAGCCGCGGTGCAGTCCGTGGCAAGGGGGGCAAATATTGCAGATGCCACCGCCGTGACGATGAATTCCGTGGCGGAGAACGCCAAAATTACCGCCGAAATGGTGGGAAAAATTGCGGAGGCCGCACAGCAGCAAGCTGTCTCCATTGCGCAGGTAACGCAGGGCGTGGATCAAATTTCCAGCGTGGTACAGACCACCTCGGCCACCTCGGAGCAAAGCGCCGCCTCCAGCGAGGAGATGTCCGCGCAGGCACAGGTGCTGAAAGAGCTGGTGAGCCAGTTCAAGCTGACAAAACACGAACGTGTTCCCGCTGTCGAAAGCGCCGCGTCGGATCACTCCGCTCCGGCCTGCTCTGTCGGAAAATACTGAAGTAAAAGAGGCAGGCGTACAACCCAGTACGCCTGCCTTTTTTAGCTGCTCGTTCATCAGGCAGAACTCAGCCATTTCAATTTCCCGGGTTCTTTTCCTCTTCTCGCTCACCACACCATGGATACGCTGGCAAAAGCGCTTCAGTCCAGTTGGGAGGGCTATGAGGAGTTGCGGGCAAAGGCACAGGAATGCCCCATGACCACAATGCCGTGGACGGCATTGCCATTGAAAACGCAAACCATTTTATCAGGAAATCCATTCGTATAAGGACATCTTCGACTCTCCGTTCCTCTCTGCGTTCATGGGGATTTCCAACTATATTCCCATGGGTCGGGTACTGGGGGCCACACCGGACGGTTGAAAACACGGCGAGCCATCCAGCGAGGGCGTGTCCCCTTACACGGAGACCGACAAATTCACGCTCTTGGAGGCCATACGCTCCACCGCCAAGGTAAATCAGGAGATTCACTTCGGTGGCACGCTGCTGAACCTGCGGCTGAATCCCGAGCTGGTGGCCACCAAGCAGGGGCAGGCAACCTTGGGGGCCACGATCCAAGCCCTGTTCTCTCTAGGGGCGTTTCATGTACAGTTCAGCTGCATCTTCTCCGATACGCTGCGAAAAGCGCAGGCGCCACCGTCAACTGACCGGCGCGGACAACGACCTGATTTGAAAAAACATTCAAAAAACAGCGGCACCGGGCATTCCCGTAGTATCCCATCGGCAGCAGAGCGGGCAGCTGATCGTGCCGCGTTCCTTCGCTTTATCTGAAGAGCAGGGAGAACGAACGGAATGACAGCTGCTTTACCGGAGGCTTTGAACCTGATGATTGCCGCCGACCTGCGGAAACTTCTCCACACAGGACCTCGCATCGCCGCTGCTTACCCCGCATGAATTGTGCAACATTATCTTCCTGTGGCAATATGCCGGGCTTGTGCCGACGGATGCCTCCATTTTAAGTATATCTGTGCATTTTCTCCGCGCATATAAACCCCCTCTGATGTAGTTCTTTTTTCCTACATCAGAGGGGGGTTTTTGATTACCCGTTTCGGCTGGTTCGGTTCATTTTTCCGAACCTTATTTCCCAATGCTAGGCTTCAAACACCCGTCGCAGCCGCTCCAGTCCCCGCCGTTCCAGACGGGAAATCTGCACCTGCGACACATGCAAAACTCTGGCGGTCTGCTCCTGCGTAAATCCTCGGAAGTAGCGGAGCAAAATCGTCATCCGTTCTTTTTCCGGCAGCCCATCCACCGCTTCGCGCACCGCAATGCGCTCCACGATTCCGTCCTCCGGCGCCTCAGTCCCCAGCATTCCCTCCAGCGCAAGGCCGTCTTCTGTCTCCCTCTGAAGAGAATCCGGCAGATCAGTCGCCAACTCCGTATTGGCAATTTCCTCCGCAGTCAGGCCTGTGGCCTCCGACAATTCGGACAACACCGGTTCCCTTCCCAGTTCGCTGCGCAGCCGTTCGCGCATGCTGTACAGCAAATTTGCCCGTTCCCGAATCGTTCGTCCCACCTTAATCGTGCCGTCGTCTCGGAGAAACCGGCGGATTTCTCCTGCGATTTTAGGCACGGCATATGTAGAAAAGCAAGTCCCGTAGGTGAAGTCAAACCCCTGCACGGCTTTTAGAAAACCCAGACAACCCAGCTGATATAGGTCGTCCGCTTCCACGCCCCGTCCGTAGTACCGCCGCACGATGCTCCAGATCAGGCCGCTGTTTTCCTCCACCATCCGCTCGCAGGCCTGCCGGTCACCCTCCTGCGCCGCCCGAAGCAGATCCAGCGTTGCCTGACCACTCATCGCTGACCCGTTGCTCGACTGGCGATCTTCTTTTGCATCGTCACCGTCGTTCCCCTCCCCGGGTTGGAGCGCACAGTCAGGCCATCCATAAAGCTCTCCATAATTGTGAAACCCATGCCGCTGCGCTCTTCGCCGCCGGTGGTATACATGGGCTGCCGCGCTTTTTCCACGTCGGATATGCCTTTTCCGGCATCCTTGATTGTCACCTCCAGCACGTTGCCCTCACAAATTCTGGCTTTCAGCGTCACCCGCCCGATGGAATCCGGATAGGCATGGACAATAGCATTGGTCACCGCCTCGCTGACCGCCGTCTTGATGTCCTCCAATTCATTCAGGGTGGGGTCCATCTGCGAGGCAAAGCACGCCGTGGCCATCCGCGCGAATCCCTCATTGCTGCTGCGGCTGGGAAATTCCAACCGGATGTAATTCATGCTCTTCCTCATACTGTTCCCTCCTGTTTGATGTGAACCAGCCGGTCAATTCCGGCCGCGTCCATAACACGTTTTGCCTGCGGCTGTACGCGGCAGACCAAAAGGCTGCCCTCCAGCGCATCCATGCACCGCTTTGCCCGCAGCAACAGTGCAATTCCCGAGCTGTCCATAAAGGTCACTCCATTGAAATCCAGCACCAGCCGACGCGGCAGCGCGGTGTCCACCGCTAACTCCAGCTCCCGAATGGCATTTTTAGCGGCATGATGGTCCAATTCTCCACTAAACTCCAGCAGCAGATTTCGATCAACGCTTTGTGTTCTGATGTCCATATTGCAAATCCCCTTTGTGAAAGCCTGATAATTCTTTTTGCAGCCCCCGCTGCATTTTGATTGCGTTAATTCTTTGGATGCAAGAGACTCTGTTCATAAATCGCGATCTTCGTGATTTTTTCATGTGGACGCTCATTCGGTCAATTTATCATTTTCTAAAACCCCGCGAACGCTCCACGGCGATTGCGCCGCAGCAGGATCAGCCCCAACAGAAAAAATCAATCTCGCTTGTCTTTGCGGCGATCATACCATAATTCAGTTTTTCTTTTCTGTCGAAAGTCTTTTGGTTTCCATAAAAATTTTATTATGGAAACCATTTTCGCATTTTTTCCTTTAGAATGGGTCCCCTCAAAGAACTGTCTCAGGTCAATTCGGCTGACCGTCACCACCGAAAATTATCAAAAAGAACGTTTCAATACATAATTTATGGATTCTTTTTCTAAAAAAAGTGCTCACTCTCTTGATTTTTTCATGTCAAACTGGTAAGATAATGCATATCACGTAAACGATTTACTTCTGATGGGGCATGGCTTTCCCACCTCATCAGAAAATCAGGGAGTAACGGATGAAAAACATACAGATCACTGCGCTTGGTGAAATTTTGATTGACTACACGCCCTTGCCGGACTCTGACGCCGGCATGGCGGTATTTGAGCAGAATCCCGGCGGCGCACCGGCAAATGTATTGGCGTGTGCCGCAAAGCTGGGCCGCAAGACCGCTTTTATCGGAAAAGTGGGCGACGACATTCAAGGGCGTTTTCTGGCGGACACCCTGAACAAGACCGGCATTGACACTCGCGCCCTTCGCATAGACGGCCGCTATTTTACCACGCTTGCTTTTGTGGAGTTGGCGGAAAACGGAGAGCGCAGCTTCTCCTTCGCTCGAAAACCCGGAGCCGACACGCAGCTCTCTTCAGACGAGCTGGACCGGGATCTGATTTCCCACAGCGATATTTTGCACTTCGGTTCTCTCTCTTTGACGGATGAACCGGCCCGCAGCGCAACGATGGAGGCCGTGCATCTGGCGCGGGAATCCGGCGCAATGATCGCCTATGACCCCAATTACCGCCCGTTGCTGTGGGCAAGCAAGGCAGAAGCTATGAAGCAGATGCGCTCCCCCCTTCCGCTCGTGGACTTTTTAAAGGTTTCAGATGATGAAGTGGGCCTGTTGATTGACTGCGACGATCCCAGAACCGGGGCAGAGAAGTTGGTTGATCAGGGGCTTTGCTGCGTGGTTGTGACAATCGGCAGCCAAGGCGCTCTAGTCGCCACCAAGGACGGAAGCGCCATGGTGGCCGGTTTTCCCGCCAAAGCCGTGGATACTACCGGTGCAGGCGATTCCTTCTGGGGTGGCTTTTTGACCCGCATCTCCGAAAGCGGCAAGCCTTTGGATCAGCTGACATTTCAGGACTTTCAGTCCTTGCACGCTTCGGCAACGCCGCCGCTTCTCTGTGTGTGGAAAAGCGGGGAGCTATGCCTGCCATGCCCTGCCGGGAAGATGTTCTCCGTCGTATGCAGAGCGCGGAGCACTGAGAGACTTCGCCGCCCGCCTTTCTAAAGCGTTCAGAGCTGCTTTCGCCGCTTCGGGCGCTTGCAGGGGTACTTACCTTCCGCGGAAGCCTCGGAAACCTCCGCGAGGTTTTAAAGAAATTCACGCAGGCGCTTTCCGCTCCCCCATCAAGCAGCAAGAGCCGGGACATATTGTCCCGGCTCTTGTCATAGCTTTTTAGTTTGCACGTTCTACACCACTCGCGTCTTTTTCTTTTGTAAGGAGGGTCTCCCTGCTCAAGTTTTATAGGGAGTTTTTCTTGGTCTGATTACCTTTTACTATCCGGTATTTCTTACCCCCGCACAGCCGGGGATTTCTTTTGGTCGTTCCAAAACTAGAGGGTGATCGGCCTTTCATGCCGATCACCCTCTTCGTCCACCGCAGATATCGCTATACCGAAATCGGTTTACTCATTTATATTGTACAGCTTTTCAAAAGCCGCAGATATGAGCAAGCTTTTATGTTTACTGGGGGTTGCTAGCACTGGGTGCGGCTTCCGTGCTTGCAGATGCGGCTGCACTCTGATCGGGTGCGCCAAAAGCAGCATCGGTAGAACCAACAGCAGAGGTAGCAGCAGAATCAGCGGCAGAACCGGCAGCGGGAGCTGCGGGCTCGGTAGCTGCGCTAGCAGCAGGATCAACAGCAGAGCTAGTAGCAGCAGAAGTAGGAGCCGAAGAACCGGCGGAAGACTGTGCAGGCTCAGAGCCGCCGCACGCTGCCAGAGCGGTCACCATCAGCGCAGACAAAACAATTGCAAAAAACTTCTTCATCAAAAACATCTTCTTCCTTTAAATTTGCCGTCCTCCGACGGCTGGGTAAGCTTTATAAATGCGTTGGCGCATTTTAAGCTATCAAGAATGCGAAAAACGGAACGTTCCATCGTTTTCAAAAGGGCCCTTTTGAGTTGCGGCATTCTTGACCTGGATAGTTGTAGCACGATTGTCGAGTAATGTCAATAGCATTTTTTACTCAAAAAGCCAAGTCACAAAAAAGCAAAAAGCATCCTGAACCCATGAGAAAAAGCTGGTATCACGTAAAATATGGGTAAATGATTGCGTATTTTTTTACAAGATCGCACTTTGCAAAAACAAAATAATTCCCCGTGTTATGAAGAACAACTGTCTGATGTGACCATTCACAATGCAGATTTATCCGGGGTTTTGTTGACATTCTTAACGATTTCTTAATTATCTTTTATCCATTAAAACACCGAGTTTTAAGCCGCACCCTTGTCCACACCTGCCGCGAATACATTGTGTTTTCAAAAATTATACAGTATCACGCCAAATAGTTACTTATATTTTATTCAAGCGCAATTAAAATCAGATTTTGGGACCAGCGGCTAATTCCCGCAAATCTGTGGCAGGAGATAGAAACGGAAATAAACGGCCATGGTCCAAAAAAGCGGAACCCAACCACGCAAATGCGTAAAGAGCAATTCATGAAAACAGCTTGTGGCTGTTGCCATTGCCACGGTGCTTCTCGCCACGCTGCTAGGGAAGGGTTCTTATGACAAAGTTCTGGGGCATCAGGCAGACTTTTACTTTTTCTCCGATCCGCAGCAGCCTGCGGAAGTTGAGAAAAATCTACTGGATTTGGCCAACATGGCGTATGCAGCGAATTTTTATGCAGCGGCCACCAACAGCTGCATCAGCACGCTGGATGGCATTTGTATGTACCGCCTTTGGCCAGCACCATCACCAGTACCGCTTATAATAAAATGATGTTTGGGGATAGCGGCCGGAAAGTCCCCCTCTGTCTGACGGAATTCACGCCTTTGCGCCGGGTCTAAAGTTCAACGGCGCGATGCTGACGCTTGCAGATGCCTTTAACGAAGCCAATTTCTTTGACACCATGGATTGTTTCGATTGGTACGATCAATACGCCAGTACGGATACGGGCCATTCGGATGTAATTTTAAAGCCGATTATAAACCGATTTCAATTTCTTTTCGATGAAGGTATAATTCAGCTCTCCGACTTCTCTCTGCAGCCCGCTTACCGTTCCGCCACGATGTACAAGACGCGGACCACCGCCATGACAATTAAACCCAGTGAACAATGGAATATACAGCAGAAGTGAGCCACAGACGAGTTTGCGCTCATGCCATTTACAGCGGCGACGAGCCAGCTTTCGACTATGCCATCAGTGCGCCGTTGAGCTGTATAGGAGTAGACGCCAGTGTCGGTAAGGATGCAGGCAAGCTGGATTTGGTTATGAGACTTTTGGATGATATCAGCACACCGGAGATGCAGACAGAGCTCCTCTGCGGCAATGCGACCTATAATTATAGGATTTATGCCCAATGTTGAACAATCAACCCCCGTGAATATAGGCATAGCAGAAGGCCGTCAACAAAAGTCGACGGCCTTTTCAATGGTGCGCGAGGCGGGACTTGAACCCGCACGCCCTTGCGAGCACTGGCACCTGAAGCCAGCGAGTCTGCCAATTCCACCACTCGCGCATATCCATCTGAGATTTTTCACAGTCTTTTTTCCACTCCTCGCGAAGTGAAAATGGTGCGGCTGACGGGATTTGAACCCACACGTCGATTCGGACACCAGCACCTCAAGCTGGCCTGTCTACCAGTTCCAGCACAGCCGCAAATCTGTGCCCTACAAAAGACTGCTTGATTATTATAGCCAGAAGCAGATAAAATGTCAACCTTAAATTTCCCTTTTCGGCAAAAAATTTATAATTGCGGTTTTTCCTCAAAATTCAGGCGCGCGCCGGACGGCATTTTTACCTCCCGGAGCGCGCCTTATATCGTTTAGCGTTCCGCCATGGGCGTGTATCCCCGGTGCTGTTCCACACATTCATACCGCGGACGAATCAGCTTTCCGCCGCCGGACAGCTCCTCCATTCGATGCGCGCTCCAACCGGAAATGCGGGCCACAGCGAACAGCGGCGTATAAAGCTCTCGGGGCAGGCCCAGCATCTCAAAGACAAAGCCGCTGTAAAAATCAATATTGGTGGAGATCGCGTCCTTATGGCGCCTCTCCATCAGCAAGTCCTTGCCAATCCGCTCCACTCGTTCATAGAGGTTCAGCTCCGGCTGGCGCTGTTTCTCTCTGGAAAGGGTGGCCACATAATTCCGAAACACCTCGCACCGCGGGTCCGTCCGAGTATAAACCGCGTGGCCCAAGCCGTACAGCAGGCCCCGCCCGTCAAACGCCTCGCCGCCCAGAATGCGGCTCAGATAACTTTTCAGTTCCTCCTCGTCGTCCCAGTTGCGCACATGAGCCTTAATATCCGCCATCATCTCCATGACCTTGCTGTTGGCTCCGCCGTGGCGCGGGCCTTTCAGCGACGCCATGGAGGCCGCGATAGCGGAATAGGTATCCGTGCCGGAGGAAGTGACGACGTGGTTGGTAAAGGTCGAGTTATTACCGCCGCCGTTGTCGGCGTGAAGCACCAGCGCCACGTCCAGAACCCGGGCCTCCAACTCCGTATAGCTGCCGTCTTGACGCAGCATCCGCAAAAAGTTTTCCGCAGTGGAAAGTTCGGGCCGGGGTTCATGGATAAACAGTCCCTCACCCTTGTTGAACCGGTGGGCCTGATAGGCATAAATCGCCAGAAGCGGCATGATGGCAATCAGCTGCAGACTCTGGCGCAAAACATTTTCAAGTCCGATATCATTGGGCCGGTCATCGTAACAAAAGAGCGTCAAAATCGCCCGCTGCATCGTGTTCATCAAATCCTGCGGCGGTGCTTTCAAAATAACATCCCGCAAAAAGTTGCTGGGCAGCGTTCGATAGGTGGCCAGTTGAACGCAAAAGTCCCGCAGCTGCTCGTCGGACGGCAGTTCACCGAACAAAAGCAGATATGCCGCCTCCTCAAAAGCCAGCCGTCGCCCCTCAGACCCCCGCACGATCTCCCGGCAGTCGATGCCGCGATAATAGAGCATACCGTCTATTGGCAGGATGCTTCCGTCTTCTTCCACCGTGTAAGACAGGATCTCACCCACGCGGGTCAGCCCCGTCAGCACGCCCTGTCCGTCCTCATCCCGAAGACCGCGCCGGACATTATACTGCTGATACAGCTTGGGATCAATGTAATTCTTCTTCTCCCACTGCTCCTCCAACGCCCGAATCGCGGGCGTAATTTGGGAGTAGACGTTCTCACCTTTTTCCGACCATATCATTCTGCTGTCTCCTCTCGCTGGATTTTATGCTTTATGGCGCTTCAGCAGCATATCGGCGATGTTTCACAGGAGTGTCCGCCGCCAGCGCATAATGCAATTGTAGCACCGTACAGCTTCATTTACAACCTATATTTTAGGTTTTTTCTTGACGAATCCCCCAAAAATTGCAGTCAAAATATGATCATTATTCATTTTCGCACCAATTGGTGGAAATCAAAATTTCGGCAATCGGTTTCCTCCTCAGATTTGTGCCAACGTCTCCCCAATGGGGTCGGTGATCACCAGATCGGCGTTCAGATCGGCGGCCACAGCGGCCTTGTTGATCAGTACCAATTTGTCTCCCCGATAGTAGCGGATCAGCCCCGCCGCCGGATAAACGTTCAACGATGTGCCGCCAATGATCAGCATGTCCGCCTCAGAAATATATCGGATGGCTCTTTCCATCGTCTCTACGTCCAGCCCCTCTTCATAGAGCACCACATCCGGCTTGACCCGTCCACCGCAGGACGCGCAGCGGGGCACGCCCTCTGCGTGGAGCATAAAGTCAAGATCGTAAAATTTGCCGCAATTTTCGCAGTAGTTCCTGTGAACGCTGCCGTGAAGTTCCATGACTTTCCGACTGCCCGCCGCTTGATGCAGCCCGTCAATGTTCTGCGTGATAACGGCTTTCAGTTTCCCCTGTCTCTCCAGCTCCGCCAGCTTTACATGAGCGGCATTGGGCTTTGCATGGGGAGCCAAAAGCTTGGCCCGATAGAATCGAAAAAATTCTTCCGGCTTGCTTTCGTAGAACGTATGGCTTAAAATAGTCTCAGGCGGGTATTTATATTGCTGGTGATACAGTCCGTCGGTACTGCGAAAATCCGGGATTCCGGATTCAGTGGACACACCTGCTCCACCGAAAAAGACAATATAATCGCTTTCTTTCACCATTTCTTTTAATTTTTTTGCGCTTTCTGTCATAAAACAGCCCCCATATATGTTAATTTTATCATCACTAAGGAGTTTCCCATGAATATTCAGATTTTCGGCTCTTCCAAATCCTTTGACAGCAAAAAAGCCGAGCGGTGGTTCAAGGAGCGCCGCATCAAATACCAGTATATCGACACACCCACCAAGGGATTATCTCCCCGCGAATACCAGTCCGTCAAGCAAAAAGTGGGGTTTGAAGCGCTGGTAAATGTAAAATGCAAGGCATACGAGGCGCTATACATGGCCTATATCACGCCGGATGCGCAGGAAGAGAAGCTGCTGGAATACCCGGAGCTTTTCCAGACACCCATCGTCCGCAACGGCAAAGAAGCCACCGTTGGCTATCACCCGGAGATCTGGGAGACTTGGGATTAAAAAGCGCGGGTATCCATTTCCCAATGGATACCCGCGTCTGTCTTTCGGCAAAGACCAGCTTTCCGGGCGAGCTGCGCTTCCAGTCCATGCTGAAATCCAGCGCGGCGTTCGTTCAGTCAAACAGGCTCATCTGCGCCTGCTCCTTTATTTCAAAGGTATTGAGATCCTGAAAAATTCGGTCGTTGTCGTGGAGGATTCCAGCTTCGTTGCAGCGGCGGCGGAACAGCCGCGTCAACTGGCGGCTGTTGGGGCTGTCCAGCAGATAGGCATTGCCATAGCGCCGGATGTATTTCTCTTTCAGGCCGGGGAAATGCCGGTCCAGCTGCTGGTAGAAATACTCCCGATTCCCCTCCCGCAAGGTCAGCCCCATGCCAAAGCAAATGATGCCTTTGACCTTGGCCTCGGCGCAATCGTCCAGAATCCCGTTGATGTTTTCCTCCGTGTCATTGACAAACGGCAGGATCGGGCAAAGCCACACCACTGTGGGGATTCCGGCGTCCCGCAGGATTTTCAACGCTTCAAACCGCTCTTTTGTGGTGCTGACCCCCGGCTCAATCTTTCGGCAAAGAGCCTCGTCATAGGTGGTCAGGGTCATCTGCACCACGCACTTAGCCTGCCGGTTGATGCGCTTCAGCAAATCCAAATCCCGCAGAACGCGGGCGGATTTGGTAATAAGCGTGGCACCAAAGCCGTATTTTTCAATCAGTTCCAGCGCCTGCCGGGTGTGGCAAAGCTCCTCCTCCAGCGGGATATAGGGATCGGTCATGGCGCCCATACCGATCATACAGGGCTTCCGTTTGCGGCGCAGGGCTTCCTCCAGAAGCGGGATGGCATTTTCCTTGACCTCTACATCTTCAAAAGCGTGTTCCATGTGGTAACAGGCGCTGCGGGAATCGCAGTAGATGCACCCGTGCTGGCAGCCACGATACAGGTTCATGTTGTTTTTTGCGGAGAGAATTCCCTTCGCGGTTACATAGTGCATCTGCGCGATCTCCTTTCCTTTGCAAAGCCGCCCAAAGCTGAACAAACCAAAGGCGCGAAATTATATCAAAATTCCTTCGCAGTGGTCAATTTCGTGCTGGATGATCTCCGCCGTCCAGCCGGTAAAAGTCTTATAGCGGGTTTGGAACTCCGCAGTCTGGTACTGCACCTTGATGGATTGCCAGCGTTTTGTTTTGCGTGTCCCGGCGAGAGACAGACAGCCCTCCTCCGCGGCGTAAGGCTCGGATTTTTTCACAATTTCCGGATTGAACATCACCACATAGCTGCCCTCGTTGTCAAAGGCAATGATGCGTTTGTTCACGCCGATCATGTTCGCCGCCATGCCCACGCAGCCGTCCTTGTGGGCGCAGAGCGTTTCCAG
>ERZ781272.706-NODE-706-length-17739-cov-4.525503_pt1 | contig 17739 bp, 14 predicted proteins | sample MGYA00375850_ERZ781272 | MGnify/ENA primary metagenome ERZ781272 (study PRJEB29790, sample SAMN06051246) | human gut metagenome | host: Homo sapiens | place: USA: Cincinnati, Ohio | collected 2013-06-21 | study: EMG produced TPA metagenomics assembly of the Gut...
GGCAAAATGGGACTTCGTCAAACAGGCGGATATGGGAATGTTCGATGAAATCGAGATGCGCCTGGCGAACAAGCTCGGCTATCCGATGTTTGTCAAGCCGGCAAACGCAGGTTCTTCGGTTGGCGTGACCAAGGCGACGGATAAGCAGTCGCTGAAAGAGGGGATCTTGAAGGCCCTCAAAGAGGATGACAAGGCGCTCATTGAGGAGACCATCGACGGCGTCGAAATTGAATGCGCAGCGCTCGGCACCACGGACGATGCGTTTATCTCCTGCGTGGGGGAAATCGAATCCTGTAACGAGTTTTACGATTACGAAGCGAAATATATTGACGACGGCTCGAACGTGTATATTCCGGCCCGTATTCCCGCAAACGCAGAGCAGACGGCCCGCGCCTATGCCAAACGCGCGTTTTCCGCGCTTGGATGCTATGGGCTGTCCCGTATCGACTCCTTTGTAACCAGAAAAGAGGGGCGGGTTATCCTCAACGAAATCAACACCCTGCCCGGCTTCACCAGCATCAGCATGTACCCGATGCTTATCGAGCGCAGCGGCAAGGACCATGCGCAGATGGTCGACGCCCTCATCCAGCTCGCTCTGGACCGGTAAGGCGGGGCGGTTATGGAGTTTAAACAAAATATGAGGCCCATCGGGGTCTTTGATTCCGGGCTTGGTGGACTGACTGCCGTCAAAGAACTGCGGCTTTTGCTTCCAGGAGAAGATATCGTCTACTTTGGGGACACCGCCCGTGTCCCTTACGGGACCAGGGACAAGGAAACGATTGTGCGCTATTCCAAGCAAGATGTCCGCTTTTTGCTTTCGCAGGACGTCAAGATGATTCTCTGTGCATGCGGGACAGTCAGCTCTACCCTCCCAAAAGAGTACCGGGATTCACTGGGAATCCCCTTTACCGGTGTCGTCGATCACGCGGCAAGTGCGGCGGCACTTGCGACGAAGACCGGGAGAATTGGAGTCATCGGGACGAGTGCCACCATCAAAAGCGGCTCGTATGTAGAGGCCCTTAAGGGGATTGACGATACTTTTCAAGTAATGTCGCAGGCCTGTCCGCTCTTTGTCCCCCTGGTGGAAAACGGATACTTCGGGGCACAAAATGAAGTGGTGCGCCTGGTGGCGAAAGAATATCTTGCACCGCTGAAAGCAGCTGGGGTGGACACTCTTATTTTAGGTTGCACACATTACCCTCTGCTTAAAGATGCGATTTCCCAAATCATGGGGAAAGACGTGACTGTCATTGATTCCGGTAGGGAAGCTGCCCGATTTGTACGCTGGTATCTACACGAGCAGGGCATGGAAAACGGGCAGCGTGCTGGTGGGATATGCCGGTTTTGCGCGAGCAGCGCGGAGGATTTTGAAAACAATGCAGGGCGGTTCCTCGGCGAGGATTTATCCGGCCGGATTGAACAGGTTCCTATTGATTCTTATGAAGAATAAAATGGAGTGAAGTTATTTGAAAAAGGACGTACTGATTTCTATCTTGAGTACGCAGCAGGTCGATGGAGAACGCGATGAAATGGAGCTTACCACCTTCGGCAGTTATTATGAACGGGACGGGAAATACTATATTGTCTATAAAGAGTCCGAAGCGACGGGCTTTGATGAGGATACTACGACCACGGTGAAAATCGAAGGGGAAAACCGAGTGACAATGATCCGAAACGGAACCCTGCGCTCTCAGCTCGTGATGGAGCGGGGAAAGCGCCATCTCTGCCATTACGGAACGGAGTACGGCAATATCATCATTGGGGTACTGACGGATATGATTACCTCAACGCTTAGGGAAGACGGCGGCAAGGTCGATTTCAACTACACGCTCGATATCGACGGGGCACTTGCCAGCGAAAATACAGTACGAATCAATGTCAAGGAGTGTAACAAAGACCATGAATAATCTTGTTTCAAAGGCAATGGATGAAGTGAGAGAGTGCGTGATTCGTTCTCTCGGCGCCTGTGTGGCTGACGGTTGTTTGGACTCACAGCCCCTGCCCGCGTTTTTAGTGGAAATTCCGGCAGACAAAAGCCACGGGGATTTTGCGACGAACATTGCGATGGTCTGTGCGCGCGTATTCCGCAAAGCGCCCCGCCAGATTGCGGAGCTCATCCAGTCTCACATGGATTTGCAGGGAACCTATTTTTCCTCCTGTGAAATTGCGGGCCCCGGTTTCCTCAACTTCTTTTTGTCGGAAGCTTGGTTCGCCTACACAGTAAGCCAGGTGCTTAAGGAACAGGAACATTACGGCCGCTCTGAGTTTGGTTCGGGCAAACGCGTGCTGGTAGAATTTGTATCCGCCAACCCGACAGGGCCGATGCACATCGGCAATGCGCGCGGCGGCGCCATCGGAGACAGCCTTGCTTCCGTACTCGACTGGGCCGGCTATTCGGTTGAACGGGAGTTTTATGTCAACGATGCGGGCAATCAGATCAAGAAATTCGGCCTCTCCCTTTCCGTGCGCTATCAGCAGCTGTACCAAGAGGGGATCGAGATGCCCGAGGGCGCGTATCTCGGGCAGGATATCATGGAGCATGCGAAGAACTTTGCCGCTATCCATGGGGACAAGTATATGGCTGTCCCGGAGGAGGAGCGCCAGAAGGCGTTAGTCGATTATGCACTTCCTTTGAATATTGAAGGGCTTCAGAGGGATTTGGAAAAATACCGCATTTCCTACGATACCTGGTTCCGGGAGTCCACGCTCCATAAAAACGGCGCGGTGCAGCAGATCATCGAGCTGCTCAAGGAGAAGGGGTATACCTATGAAAAAGAGGGCGCTCTCTGGTTTAGGGCGACGGATTTTGGCAGCGAGGACTTTGTCCTTGTGCGCTCCAACGGCATCCCGACCTATGTCGTGCCAGATATCGCCTACCATTACAATAAGCTTGTGACCCGTGGCTTTGACAAGGCCATCGACGTGCTCGGAGCGGACCATCACGGATATATTCCCCGCCTCAAAGCTTCCATGCAGGCGCTAGGCGTGAATCCGGACAAGCTAGACGCGGTGCTGATGCAAATGGTTCGCTTGGTGCGCGATGGACAGGTCATCAAAGCGAGTAAGCGTTCCGGCAAGGCCATTACACTTGTCACCCTGCTTGATGAGGTTCCCATCGATGCGGCGCGTTTCTTCTTTAACCTGAGAGAGGCAAACTCCCATTTTGACTTTGACCTTGATTTAGCAGTCGAGCAGTCGAGTCAAAACCCGGTTTACTACGTGCAGTACGCACACGCGAGAATCTGCAGCATAGTCAAAAACCTTGCGGGAGAGGGAATTACCCCACGCACCTGCACGGCAGAGGAACTCTCCCTGCTCGGTAAACCAGAGGAAATCGAGCTTATCCGCCATCTGGCTGGGCTGCCGAATGAAATTATCGATGCGGCAAAGGCCTATGACCCTGCGCGCATCACTCGCTATGCGGTAGAGCTTGCGACCTTGTTCCACAAGTTTTACAATACCTGCAAGGTCAAGGGCGAGGAGGAGCCGCTGATGCAGGCCAGATTGAGTCTGTGTTTGGCAGTGCGTGTCGTGCTCAAAAACGTTCTCACCCTGCTCAAAATTGAGGCGCCTGAGACAATGTAACCAAAATGGGGCGCGGCAAAGGGAATTTTCGCTGTGCCTCTTTTCTTCATGATTTCTTTAAAATATTGGTCTATCATAACAAGAAGTGGCAGGCAGAAAGTCTGCCCGGTATCTCACAAGACGGAGGTTCAAGTACTAAGATGGATATCCCCTATCCCTTACCGCTTTTACTGGATGGAGCAACGGGCACAAATTTGATTTTCCGAGAGCACATGCCGCTCGAGCAGTGCCCGGAACAATGGATTTTAAGGCACCCGCAGGCGTTGCTGCGTTTGCAGCGGGATTTCGTTAGGGCAGGTAGCCAGGTCCTGCTTGCCCCGACATTTCAGGCAAATTCTCTGGCGCTTCAAAAGTACGGGCTTAGTGAGGAGGATATCCGGTTCAACCGCGAGCTTGTAGCTCTCACAAAGCAGGCCGCGCCGGATGGGGTTTTGGTAGCGGGAAGCATCGGCCCAACCGGACAGAGTATTGAGCCGTTTGGGGAACTGTACTTCCAGACGGTGGTGGACACCTACCGCCGGCAGGTACAGGCGCTTCGAGACGCAGGAGTGGATTTACTGGTTTGCGAAACCATGACCACACTGCCGGACGCGAGAGCCGCCCTGCTTGCGAGTAAGGAGACAGGCCTGCCGGTCTTTGTGAGTGTGGTTGTAAACGGCCAGGGGGAGCTGCCGGACGGTACGGACATTCTGTGTGCTTTGACTGTCCTGCAGGCGATGGGCGCGGATGCTTTTGGCATCAACTGCTCCGGAACCCCGGAGGAAACGCTCCCCTGGATTGAGAAAATCGCCCCCTATGCAAAAATCCCCTTGCTGGCAAAGCCGAATCCTGGAAGCCCGAACCCGGTGAATCTGGGACAATATGACCTGGGACCTGATATTTTTGCAAAACAAGTGGGCAAGCTGGTAGATACAGGTGTAGCGATTGTCGGGGGATGCTGCGGTACCTCTCCGGAGCACATCGCGGCACTTTCCAAAATGCTGCGGCAAAAAGGCGAGTTTGCGGTGCATCAAGTATCTCCGGAAGATGAAGTGCTTGCTTCAAGTGAGCATGAGGTCTTCTTTTTAAGCGAGGACATGACGATAGGAGAGGCACTCCCCTGTGAATATGATATGGCGGATACCATTCTGAAGTATGAAGACAGCGGCTGCGATCTGATTTTAGTGGAGATCGAGACGGAAGATGACGCCTATCATCTGGGACGCAATGCGCATATGTTCCGCCTGCCGGTCCTCATCACTTCCCACAGTGAGGAGCTGCTGCAGGAAGCGCTGTTTGAATTTCAGGGCAGGGCACTGATTGACAGCCGCTGTGGGATTGAAAGTAGCAAGCTTGATGGGCTTGCCAAGCGGTATGGCGCTATTGTATACTAAAAAACAGAGAGAAAAATTGACCGAAAGGGCGCCCGGCCTTCTTCCGAGGCGGGGCGGAAAGGACAAGACAGTGAAGAAAAAGGATTTGTACAGTATCCCCAATATCCTTTCCTATATCAGGATTTTGCTTATCCCCGCATTTGCCTACTGTTACCTGACAGCACAGACAAATTGGGATTACTACTTTGCAGCGATAATCCTGTTGCTGTCCGGGCTGACCGACATGGCGGACGGGATGATTGCAAGGAAATTCGGGATGATTACCTACCTTGGAAAAATTCTCGACCCGGTAGCGGACAAGCTGACGCAGGCGACGGTTGCAGTTTGTCTGGCAATCCGAGTGAAATGGATGCCGGTGCTCCTTTGTGTATTCCTCATCAAAGAGCTTGCGACTGCGTTTGGGGGTATTAAACTGATGTATGACGGCGTAAGGCTAGTCGGGGCAAAATGGTTTGGAAAGCTTTCTACTGCAGTTTTTTATGTGGTGATGATTCTGATTGTCGGCCTGCCGATGATGGGAGAAACCATCCGCACTGTCCTGATTTTTATTTCCGGGATTTTTCTGCTGTTCTCCTTTTTTAACTACATTCCGGTATTTTTTAGGCTTAAGAAAAACGGGACAGACAGTACAGAAAAATAACCAAGTGCTATCCTATCTTTTCCCTCCTGCGCTCTTATCAGGGTCAGGAAGGTGTATTTTATGAAAAGGAGTCGAAAATGCTATGCACCGCAAGGTTATCCTGAGCGCGGACAGTCCCTGTGATTTGGGCGAGGAGCTGCGGCAGCGCTATGACGTTCACTTTTTTCCGTTCCATATCCTGTTAGGGGAAACTTCGTACATCGACAGCGTAGACATCACGCCGGATGATTTGTACCGGGCATGGAGGGAAAGAAAGCTTCTACCAAAGACCTCGGCAATTACCCCGATGGAATATGTGGAGTATTTCAAAGACTGGGTGGATGCGGGGTATGAGATTGTGCATGTTAATATCGGCTCCGCGCTGTCCAGTGCCTATCAAAATTGTGTTGCCGCATCCAAAGAACTGGGCGGGCATGTCTATCCGGTTGATTCTTGTAATCTTTCTACCGGTATCGGCCTGCTGGTCCTGTATGCCGGCGAAATGATACGGCATGGAGCAGAGGCGCTGGAAATTCAGCGCCGGCTCATCGAGCTTGTCCCTCACAGCCATGCAAGCTTTGTACTTGACACGCTCGAATTCATGCGCGCGGGCGGCAGATGCAGTGCGGTTGCCGCATTCGGTGCGAATCTGCTAAACCTCAAACCCTGTATCCATGTAGCAAATGATAAAAACGGAGCGATGTCGGTGGGTAAGAAATACCGCGGCCCAATGGAAAAAGTCCTGCACACTTACACGCTGGATAAGCTGGCAGGCAGGGATGATTTGGTGCCGGATCATGTGTTCATTACCCATTCCGGTGTCCCGCAGGAGTGGATTGACGGAGTGCGCGGGACTATTGAAGAACTGAAAATCTTTGAGGAAATCCATGTGACCCGGGCAAGCTGTACGATATCTTCTCACTGCGGGCCGGGAACGCTCGGCGTCCTCTTTATGACAAAAGAACAATAAAACTGATGACAGAATTGTAAGAGCCCGCGAGAATCTTCTCACAGGCTCTTAATTGTAACCAATAAATTTACTAAAAGAACTATATATTATATATAATACTATATGTATTTTCAATCTAAAGCATTCCCGATAGTCCCCGGAGGAGGAAAAGCAATGTTCATGGTTTGCCTATCGCCGGAAAATAGCGCAAAAAAGAAAGCCTGCAGAGCAGACTTTCTTTAACCTATTTATGAAGGGGTTAGAGGGATTCGACAATCTCCTGTGCCCATTTTTTAGCGGTTGCAACATGCTCGTTCGTAATTTTCGGGCCGCCAAGTCCGAACATCGCTTTGGGAGCAGAAAGTTTAAGGACGTTGTCACAGACAACCACATTGTTTGCCTTTAGCGTTTCAATGACTTTTTCCGCACCTCCGGTGCCGTTGGAAGAAACCGCATAGATAGCAACATGTCTTGCTCTCTGGGCGTTCATAGTTTTGATGAAATCCATCAGTTTGACGTCCGGTGTGGAACTGTAGCTTTCCACGCCGATGAAAACGATGTTATCGCTGTCACAGGGATAAGCCGGAGGGATTTTATCGCATTTGCATTTCATGTCTCTTGCGATAGCCTCAGCAATTTTTTCCAGGGCGCCAGACTTAGAAAAATACAGGGACTGTGCTTTCATTTTTACTACCTCCGAAAATTTAAAAGACATTTAAAAACGTTAACATAAAGAAAGACCGTTTTTGACAAGCGGCATTATTCATTATAGAGAAAGGTAGGATAGAAGTAAAGGGGATTCACAATTGTTTCAAGAATTTTTGTACTTTTGTATAGAAAAGTGTCGTTCGATTTGTGTACGCCAACAAAGGACAATCCGTCAAATTTGTAATTGAGTACGCAAATAATCCGGCATTTGTTGACAAGAAACCACAGGAAAGCTAATATACTAAAATAGAAGATTTTATAGGACTTATAGAGGGGTCCGCATGGATACCATAAGGCCGGTATCCGGAATCGTGGGGAAGTATCATGAGGATTGTATTTGTCATTGATATGTTTGACGTAAAGAAAAACGGCACAACTATGACGGCACGGCGTTTTGTGGAAGAACTGCGAAAAAAGGGGCATGAGGTGCGCGTGATTTCGACCGGGCAGCCGGAACCGGACAAGTATCTGGTGCCGGAACACCACATGCCAGTTGTGGATTATTTTTCCAGAAAGCAGAGCTTTATGTTTGCACAGCCGGTGGATTCCGTGATCCGCCAAGCGATGGAAGGGGCGGATTTGGTCCACCTGTTTTTACCGATGAAACTGGAGCGGCGCGCACTCAAAATTGCAAGAGAAATGGGAATTCCATGCAGTGCGGCGTTCCATCTCCAGCCGGAAAACATTACCTATAACATACGCATGGGAAAAGTACAGTGGCTGTCGAACCTGATCTATCTTTGGATGCGCAAAGTGTTCTATGACAAGTTCGACCATATCCATTGCCCATCCTGTTTTATCGCAGGGCAGCTGAAAGAACACCATTACCGGGCAAAACTGCACGTGATTTCTAATGGGGTAACGCCGGAATTTCGGTATCGCCCCAAGCGCAGTGAGGATGGATTGTTCCACATTCTGATGATTGGGCGACTTTCTCCGGAAAAGCGGCAGGAGTTGCTCATTGAGGCGGCGAAAAAATCAAAATATTCTCAGAAAATTCAACTCCATTTTGCGGGGACGGGGCCAAAGGAGTACGCGCTTAGGCATCAGGGGTCTTGCCTGGTACAGGAACCCACATTTGGGTATTATCCAAAGGAAGAATTGCTGGATCTGATTGCTTCCTGTGATCTCTACGCACATACGTCGGACGCGGAAATTGAGGCGATTGCCTGCCTGGAAGCCATTGCATGCGGTTTGGTTCCGGTCATTTCGGATTCAAAAAAATCCGCGACCTCCCAGTTTGCGCTGGATTCCCGCAGCACCTTTGCAGCAGGAAACGCCGAGGATTTAGCCCGCAAAATTGACTACTGGATCGAACATCCCAAGGAAAAAGAAGAGATGTCGAAGGCCTATGCGCGCTCGACTGAGCAGTATCGGATTGAACACTGTGTCGCTGCGGCAGAGCAGATGTTTGAAGAGGTGCTGCGTGATGCACGGAATGGCGGCGGGCATGTATGAAAATGTCGGGATTTTTCTGGAAGGCGGGCTTGACGAATATTGTCCGGCTTTGTAGAAATTTCAGCCCGGAGCTTTTGTCCTTGCAGTGAAAGCCGGCGTCCCCGTTGTACTGATGGCGATTGTCCAGCGCCCGGTTAAATGGTATCACCAATTTTTCCACCGCAAATTTTTAACCCTCCGAATTGGTACACCCTTTATCCGCCCAAGGGAATGTCTGAAAAAGAGCAGATTCGAGTTTTGGGCCAACCTGCTTATGTGGACATGAAAGCCTGGATGCCGGTTGAGGGGTATACAGCGGTTGCGGAAGAGGCTTAACAAACAGCACGCCCACCGGAATTTTCCGGCGGGCGTTTTTATGTCTTAAAAAAATGAAGGGTCCTCTGTTTGATATCCTCTTGGCTGACACCTAGGCAGATTGTGATATCATCCATGACCAAATCACTGCCATTGTTCATGTACAGATATCCACTGGTTTCCTCCCAGAGGACGACTGCCGGATTCGGCTGTTCACAGGTCTTGTGTCTGATATTCCAAAAACGACGGCAAAGAGGCGGGGCTTCGGAAAACAACATCCGGCAGTACCAGCCTCAGCTTTTTCGCCGGATATGGGCTCTGAGAAAGAGGGCTTCAAAGGAAGTCTCATGATATCCTTCGGGAAGTGGGATTTCTTCCAGGAGATTGCCGGTAATTGAGCAGGATAGTGACTTTCAGGCTTTCCAATTCGCCCTGTGACAGGGAATAAGCCTGCGCCTGATAAGTTTTGATGAAATAATCTGCCAGCTGTGAAAATCGTGGCGACAGGGCTATATACCTGCTGTGCTCGGCAGAAACATTCTTCACGCTCACGCTGTTCTTCATTTCGCTTGTGTAGAAGCGATTGGGCCGTCCGCTCCACCGATGATACCGACCGATGCGGCAGATGTCTTGCGCAGTTTGTGAAAAAGTTTCATGGCCTACCCCTCTTTTTTGTGTGGGATCTTTGCCCTTTCGGTGCAACTCCATGTTTTTTTGTTTTCTTTTTACGGACAGAAAACCCAAAGGTGCCGGCCCGCCTGCCAAGTTCGTAGTATTCCCCGTGGGCAAATCCCAAAAGATTTGCCCGTTCCAGATGGAGCTTGCCGGAAGAGTCGATCAGGCTGTCATCCACATGTACGGCGAGGATTTCGGCGAGAAACATCTCATGGGAACCGAGCGGTAGGATCTGTGTAACCCGGCATTCTAGGTTAACCGGGCACTCGGCCAGCAGGGGAGCGCTGATTTGTTCACATGCGTCGGCAGTTAGACCCATGAGGGAGAGCTTATCCATATCCCGACCGGAACGCATCCCACAGAAATCCACGGCTGTTGCAAGCGCAGATGGGACGAGGTTTATTACAAATTCCCCACTTGATTTTATCAGCTCATAGGAACAACGGGGAGGGCGTACCGAGATATAAGTCATTGGAGGATGGGTGTTGACGATCCCCGTCCACGCGATGGTAAGGGCATTTGGGTGCTCCAGGGTGCCGCAGGAGACCAGCGCCGGAGGAATAGGCCCCAGCAGAGTGGTCGGTTTCCAGGTGGTTTTGCTCATGAATTTTCTCTCCTTGCCGGTAAGCAACAGTATGGTTCCTATTGTATCATGGATTGCTCTGCCTGTCATGGATTTTTTACGGGTATCTTGACAAAGTGGGTCTTCCTATGTATAATACTAAAAGTTAAGAAAAAGATGTGCCGGTGTGATGGAATTGGCAGACGAGACAGACTCAAAATTCCATTCGCCTGTTGTTATCACTTCGGCTGAATCCCTTGATTTTTCAAGGCTTTTTGACAATTCAATATGTAAGAGATTTTTAATGTCCCCCGCGATGGACCTCCGATTTCTCGGAAAGGACATTGTGAATAAGACTTAAAAATATATATGCCGGTGTGATGGAATTGGCAGACGTGATGGACTCAAAATCCATTGGTAGCAATACCGTGTCGGTTCGAGTCCGACCACCGGCACCAAACCAATATAATCCGAACCTGTTTCCGATAGGAGATGGGTTCGGATTATTGCTTTTCTTTGACCGCTACGAAACCACCTACTTCCGCAACGGAGTGAAGCGTAGACCGACCTCCAAGCCGAGAGGCCCACGGAAGAAGAAACAGTCCCCATAAACACAAAAAGGGCGGGCGCAGCCGTTTGCACGGTGCGCCCGCCCTTTTTGTCATTCCTTCGTTTCGGCCTCCTGCCTTTCCGCCTCCCGTTGCTTCTTCCATTCGGCAAATTCCCGCTGGCCCTCCTCGCTCTCATAGAAAGCGAGAATGTCCGGCATGATACAGCGGGCTATCGCTTCAATTTGGTGCTGGGGAATGTCGGTGTTGTTTATCAGCTTTTTTCTTCTTCCCAAATGTACCTCCGTGTTTCTCAAAAATAGTGTTACCGCTGGTAGTCCTTGGGGCGTTTCTGCCCCCTCTGCTGTTCTTTCAATGCCTGCCTGACCTCTGGCGGTATGCTGTTGACAAACCGCCGAAGCTGCTCGTTTTCCTTTTTCAGCATAAGCACCTCCATCTGCTTCTGGATACTCTTTTCGCTGTTGACCTGTTTCTGTAAGCCCTCGTTCTCCTGTGTCAGATAGTCGATGGTAGCCTGGTATTTCTTCATCTGCCCCAGGTGGGTTTCCAGCCGGGAGAAGTACGGCCCCACCATCTCCAACACCTCGTCCCGCTTCTTCCCGGCGTTCAGCATCCCGATTTCCGAAATGGCCTTTTCTATGGCTTTCTGCTGGCGGGTCAGGTCTATGGACTGCTTGAACAGCCAGGTGGGGATATGCTTGCGCTTTGTCACAAGAGCGCTCTCGCCCCGTTTGAGGACGGGGAACGCCCTTTTCATATGGGCGTGAAACTCGTCCTGCCATTGGGACAACTGCGCCCGGTTGCCCAAAATCTCCTTGGCGGACAACCGCCCCTCCTCTGTGATGGGGGTGAAGCACAGGTGGAGGTGGGGCGTTTTCTCGTCCATGTGTACCACGGCGGAAAAGATATTGCCCCGGCCCACCTTCTTCTCCATGAACGCCACGGCCTCCGTGAAGTAGGCTTGCACCTCCTGTCTGTTCCGGCCCGTGAAAAACTCCGGGCTGGCGGTAATGAGGGTGTCCACAAACATGGTGCTGTCCTTCCGTGTCCGGCACCCCGCCGCCTTGATCCGGCTGTCGATCTCCCGCCTGTACTTTTGTTCGGGCCGGATGATGTGAAAGTTGTCCCTGCTCCGGCTGGTGTCAATGTCCGGGTTGCTGGCGTATTGCTCTTTGGTGCGCTCGTGGTGGGCTTCCAGCGCCCCGGCTGGCCCCGCCTTGTGTTTGGCGAAGCGTAGGATTGCGTGCTGTGCCTTTTGCGTCATGGTACCTCCTTGTAGAAAGATAGAACCCCGTTTTTGGGGCCTTGTAGGGATTTATATTGCCTTGTCTGTTTTGCGGCTGAAAAGCCTTGATATATCAGCCTTTTCCGACCTCTATTTTTCTACTCTTCGCCCGCTTTTTCCTTGCGTGTTCGGCCTTCTGCCGCCGCTGTACCTTCGCCTTGCAGCCCTCGCAATATTTGGCCCGATAGGAGGGCGAAGAAAACGCCTTGCCGCACAGTTCACAATGCTTCAAGGCGTCGCACTGGAAAACTTCCGCTTCCAATCCTTTCCCTTCCTTGTCCTTCAACAGCACATGGCGGAAAAACTTGCAGCAGACGGAATAGGAAATGCTCTGGGGGCAGGTCACTTCCTCGCCTCTGTCAAGATAGAGGCAATTCCCGTTGTCGTAGTGGCTGCACAGGCCCTTGATGAGCCGTAGCGCCTCCCGCCGCTGTTTGGCATCCATACGGTAAAGGGAATCGTTCGGCCTGCGCTCGATGGGCGGCAAATCTTTGATGTTGAACATTCGCACCTTCTTCCTTTAGTTTTAGGCGGCAAAAAGCCACGCCCGCCATTTTCGGCTTGCGTGGCTTTAGCGCCCTGTGTCTTTCTCGTATTGGATAAACCGCTTCTTGATGGCCTCCATCCGTTTCACAACCCCGCTGTGATTTTTGTACCCCAGCCTGTCCGCAATTTCCTCGTAGGTTTGGCCCTCCACCCGCAGTTCCAAAATCTCCATATCCTTATCCGACAGGGTAGCCTTGAACCGCTGGCAGAAGTCCTCAGCCTCCACTTGCATGGTGAAGTCCCCTGCTGGGTCTGCAATCTCATGGATGCCGCTGTTCTCGTCCTCTATACAGGCTTCCAGCGAAACCGTCTGTACCCTCTTGGAACGGGTGTGATACCATTTCCGCAAAAAGTCCTTGCGAACATTGGTGTCCCACGGTTCAAAGTCCTCGTCACAGGGCATCTCCCGCACCGCATCTAAAACAGGCTGCCAACCCTGTTCCTTGATGGCGCGTTTGACCGCCAAGGAGAAAACCTCCGAAACATATTCCGGCGGGAAGAACGGGATGGGCGTATGGGGCGGCATACGAAACAGGACTTGCAGTCCCCAGCCGGTGATCTGTTCCACGCCCTTGACCCATAGAGGCAGGGCGTAGGATAAACGCCAAACGGGACACCAGCCCGTGTAATGCTCCTTCCAGCCGCCGAAGCCGAAGTGGGGAAACGCAAGGGACGCGGCGGCGTCCATAATCTCTTTCAAAAACTGGTCGCTGTCAACCAGCGAGATCAGTTCCTCCGAGGCGGCGAGAGCGGACAAGTCCCGCGGCAGTCGGCGGATGGTGGGGTATTGGGAGAACAGATCTTCCGGTAGGAAGTAGATCAAGGACAGATAGCGGATATTGCTGTCATAGGGAAACTGGACAAACGAAGGGCCGTTCATGGGTGAAACCTCCTTTCCTTTGAGAATTGATGAAGTCCATCTATCCATCTATTTATATACGACATAAGTATATACGTTTTGTTCCTATATGGCAAAATATTTTTTCGTAGTTAAAAACGGGCGTATTCAGCAGTGTTTCATTCTGATGTGTTCAGGGTAGAATTATGTTGGAAATTGCCAGCCCATATGCTATAATTATTTTGAGTTTTTGTGCCCATAACAGTACTACAAAGGGGAATGTGCATGGATAAGAGAAAATTAACAGAACAAGAAATCCGCACAAGATATATTACCCCTGCGATATCGAAGGCGGGTTGGTCTGCTTCTCAGATACGGGAAGAGTATGCCATAACGAAAGGTCGCATTATTGCCAGAGGTGGTACATATAAGCGCGATAGGGCCAAATTTGCAGATTATGTTTTATTCATCAAGCCGCATATTCCGTTGGCCATTGTAGAGGCAAAAGACAACAATCACGCTGTTTCGGATGGAATGCAACAAGCTCTTGATTATGCGGAGAGGTTGTTAATTCCATTTGTATTCACGTCCAATGGTGATGGGTTTACTTTTCATAACCGCATGAATAGCGGAAGCGACAAGGAAGTTTTCTTGACCCTTGAACAATTCCCCTCACCAGATACGCTTTGGGCGATGTATAAAGAAGGCACCGGGCTTACTGCACAGCAGGAAGCAGTCATTACAGAACCCTACTATACGGCACGAGAAGACCGAACGCCAAGGTACTACCAGCTAAATGCCATCAATTTAACTGTTGAGGCGATTGCGCGTGGGCAGAACCGTGTTTTGTTGGTGATGGCAACCGGCACAGGTAAAACATTTACAGCATTTCAGATCATTTGGCGCTTGTGGAAATCTGGTGTGAAAAAGCGGATTTTGTATTTGGCTGATCGCAACGCTTTAATAGACCAAACCTATGTCAACGATTTTTCACCGTTTAAGGACAAAATGACGATTGTTCGCAATCGCAAGGTTGATAAATCTTATGAAATCTATCTGGCGTTGTATCAAGGCTTGACCGGGGATGGCGATAAGGAAATCTTTAAGCAGTTCTCTCCGGGGTTTTTCGACTTGATTATCATTGATGAGTGTCACCGTGGCAGTGCAAAAGAGGACAGCGAATGGCGCGCTGTATTAAACTACTTTACCGCAGCAACGCAAATCGGTTTGACCGCAACACCGAAAGAAACAAAGGATATTTCCAATGTTGATTATTTCGGGGAGCCGATTTATACCTATTCCCTCAAACAAGGGATAGAGGACGGCTTTTTAGCACCGTATCGTGTCATTCGGGTTTTGCTGGATAAGGATGCAGAAGGATTCCGCCCCTACAAAGGTCAAACTGACAAATATGGTAATGAAATCCTTGACCGGGAGTACAACACGAAAGACTATGACCGCGAATTGGTGCTGGAACAGCGAACCCACATGGTTGCAAAAGTCGTTTCCAACTATCTAAAAAAGCACAATCTGCGCTATGACAAAACCATTTTCTTCTGTGTTGATACCGAACATGCTGACCGGATGCGCCAAGCACTTGTCAACGAAAACGCCGATCTTGTAAAAGAAGACGAGCGCTATGTCATGCGCATCACCGGCGATGATGACATCGGCAAAAAGCAGATTGATGCCTTCCGCGATGTTTCAAGCCGTTATCCTGTGCTGGTGACCACTTCTAAATTGCTTACCACCGGCGTGGATGTGCAGATGGTGAAGTTTATTGTGCTTGACGCCAATATCAACAGTATGACGGAGTTCAAACAGATCATTGGACGAGGAACCCGTGTGCGCGAAGACCTCGGCAAAATGTTTTTTACTATTTTCGATTTTAGAGATTCTACACGACTTTTTGCTGACCCGGACTTTGATGGCCCGGTTGAGCAGGACGATTCTTTCACGCCATCAGAGGATGGACAAATACCCGATCTGCCCGGTGATCCGCCAACGGAGCCAGAAGAACCGGATTTCCCTGAGGAACCGGAATATCCAGGGGCAGGGGACGAGGAACACAAGCACGAGCGCCGTATGAAATACTTTGTTGACAATGTAGAAGTGACCGTACTCAAACAAAGGGTTCAATACATTGACAAGGACGGCAAGCTGATTACAGAATCCCTTACTGATTACACCAAGCGCAATGTGCTTGATCAGTATGCTACTTTGGAGGATTTCCTTACCGCGTGGAACAGCGCAGAGCGCAAGCAGGTAATCCTTGATGAGTTTGCAAGCCAAGGCGTGCTTTTGGAAGAATTGCAAGAGCAAATCGGCCGAGAGTTTGACCCCTTTGATTTGGTGTGTCATATTGCCTACGACCAACCGCCGCTTACCAGAAAAGAACGTGCTAACAACGTGAAAAAGCGCAACTATTTTGCTAAATATGGCGAACAGGCGCAAGCAGTCTTAAATGCTCTGTTGGAAAAGTATGCGGATTCCGGCGTTGTCAATTTGGAAAGCATGGATGTGTTGAAGGTAAATCCCATTAGGGAATTTGGCACGCCGCAATTCATCGTGAACAAGATTTTTAAGGGCAAGGCTGATTTTACCGCCGCTCTACGCGAATTAGAAAGCGAACTGTACGTCGCTTAACATAGGAGGAAAACACGATGGCCGTTTCAGGCACTACAAAAGCGCTCAAGGATATCATGCGCATAGACGCTGGTATCAATGGCGATGCACAGTATATCGAGCAAATAACATGGATGCTGTTTCTAAAGGCTTTTGACTATAAAGAACAGGAATGGGAACTGACAGAGGATGACTACTATCCCATTGTTCCAACGGAATATCGTTGGGGCACTTGGGCTACCGACGCCGAAGGGACAACCGGCGACGCTTTGCTTGCGCACATTGACACTATGTTCTCCGCTTTGCGTGGCCTTGATATCAGCGACGACCCAAAGCACCGCAAATGGCTTATTAGAAGCATTATGGAAGGCGTCAACAACTTTATGAAGTCCGGTACCCTGCTGCGCCAAGTCATCAATAAAATCAATGCTGATATTGATTTCGACGCAATGCCTTCCGGCCACCTGTTTAACGGTCTGTACGAAACCATGCTGAAAGACTTGCAAAGCGCGGGCAAATCCGGCGAATTTTATACGCCGCGCCCTGTTACCCGCTTTATTGTGGAACAGGTCAATCCAAAGCTGGGCGAAACAGTCCTTGACCCGGCCTGTGGAACAGGCGGATTTTTGACCAGCGTAATTGACCGCTTTACTGTCAACACAACCGAGGAATACAAAACTTTACAGCGCACAATTAAGGGTATCGAGAAAAAGCCTTTTCCTTATCTGCTTTGCGTCACCAACCTGATCGCACACGGCATTGATGTGCCGGACATTCGCCACGATAATACACTGAGAACCCCGACAACGGATTACACGGCCAAGGACAAGGTGGATGTTATTGTTACCAATCCGCCATTTGGCGGTGCAGAAGAAAAAGCGATTTCCCAGTCTGTTCCCGCAGAGTTGCGCAACTCTGAAACCGCCGACCTGTTTTTGGTGCATATGATGGCGCTCCTAAAAGATGGGGGTCGCTGCGGCCTCGTTTTACCAGATGGATTTTTATTTGGCACCGGCGTGAAGGCCGCGATCAAAAAGAAACTGCTGGAAGAATGCAATCTGCATACCATTATCCGTCTGCCCAAGGATGTGTTTGCGCCCTATACCAATATTAACACGAACCTGCTGTTTTTTACAAAGGGAACGCCAACTAAGGGCGTCTGGTACTACCGTTTGGAGATGCCAAAGGGGTATAAGCATTTTTCCAAAACTCGCCCCATGTTGGATGAGCACTTCCAGCCAGTGCGTGATTGGTGGAAAAACAAAGTGGAAAGCGATGTGTCGCAGTTTGTGCCAGCGGAAGATATCGCTGCCGCTGACTACAATCTGGATTTTTGCGGTTTCCCGCATGGTACAGAAGAAATCTTGCCGCCGGAGCAGTTTATTCCGCAGTATCTAAATGAAAAGGCCGTTCTTTCCGCCCGCATTGAGGAAATCTTAGGGCGCATTTCTGCTGCCATGACGCAGGAGGATATGCTATGAAAGCCGCAGATTTGAGAAAGGCAATTTTACAGGCGGCAGTTCAGGGCAGGCTGGTGCCACAGGATAAAAACGATGAGCCTGCATCCGAATTGCTCAAACGGATACAGGCTGAAAAAGCTGCACTTGTTAAAAATGGTAAGCTAAAAAAAGAAAAGCCTTTGCCGCAAATTAC
>ERZ781272.707-NODE-707-length-17733-cov-3.180903_pt1 | contig 17733 bp, 14 predicted proteins | sample MGYA00375850_ERZ781272 | MGnify/ENA primary metagenome ERZ781272 (study PRJEB29790, sample SAMN06051246) | human gut metagenome | host: Homo sapiens | place: USA: Cincinnati, Ohio | collected 2013-06-21 | study: EMG produced TPA metagenomics assembly of the Gut...
GGCCGTGGCGATGCCGCCGGCGGTGGCGGTTAGTCCGCCGGTGAAAACGCCCAGCCAGCCCTGCTCGGCCACGGCTTTCTTAACGCCCTTTGCCAGTGCAAAGCCAAAGCCGGTGAGAGGTACTGAGGCTCCGGCACCGCCCCAGTCCGCAATGGGCTGATAAACGCCCACCGCGCCCAGCAGTACGCCGGTTACCACATAGCCCGTGAGAATACGGGCGGGCGTGAGCTGTGTTTTGTCGATCAGGATCTGCCCAATGGCACAGAAGATGCCACCGCAGAGAAATGCATTCAGATAGTCCATAAGAGCCTCCAAAACCAAGTTTCTCCCCCTCAGTTTTTCCTCTTTTGGCCGGATTATGCAAAACTTTTACGCACCGGGCGTTGCTGTTATTTTTCCGAGGAGATGCAAACCGCGTGGCATACGCCGGGAATGGATTCTCCCTGAAAGCTGGAGGTGGGGGAGAGAAGAGCCCCGGTAGGGGCAAATAGAATACGCCTCCACTTACCCGCTCGCAGGCCCGGCAGCAGATAGCCGCACAACACCGCCGCAGAGCAGCCACAGCCGGAGGCTCCAGCGTGCATATCCTGTTTTTTTCGGTCGTAGAGAAGCATTCCGCAGTCCAGATAATTTTTGCTCATATCAATGCCGTCCCGCTCAAAAAAGCCCTGCACGATGCTGTGGCCCAGTTCGCCCAGATCGCCGGTGAGGATCAGATCGAAGTCCGAGGGTTTTGTCTTGGTGTCCCGGAGGAAGGAGGAGATTGTGTCATACGCCGCAGGCGCCATGGCTGCGCCCATGTTGTTTACATCGGTAATGCCCTTGTCCACAATCTTACCGCAGGTGACGTGGGTCACGTAAGGTCCGTCCCCGTCCCGGCCCAGAATGCAGCATCCTGAGGCAGTGGCGGGCCCCCGCGCGGGGGGGGTCCTCTGATTTTCGTACGGAACGGGCATCCGGTATTGCCGCTCCGCCGTGCAGTAGTGAGAGGAGGTGACGGCTGCGGCCTTTTCCGCAAACCCACCGTCAATGGTCATGGCCGCCAGCGCCAAGGACTCTCCCATGGTGGAGCAGGCGCCGTACAGCCCAAAGAAGGGAACATTGAAGTCTCGCAGACCAAAAGAGGAACCAATACACTGGTTGAGAAGGTCGCCTCCAAAAATGCAGTCCAGATCCCCGGCGTGCAGCTTCGCCTTGTCCAGAGCGGTTTGCACCGCCTTCTGCTGCATCCGGGACTCCCCCTTTTCCCAAGTTTTCTCCCCGAAGAAGGAATCCTCATGCAGTTCGTCAAAGCAGGCTGCGAGAGGTCCCCGCTTTTCCTGCTTTCCGCCGATGCTGGCGCAGGAGAGAATGGCGGGAGCACTGCCCAGCTGGACAGTCCGCCGCCCAACGCGTTTGTTGCCCATAAAAACACCGCCTTGTGATGATTTTCCATAGGTTGTCCGGTTTGGAGAAAATTATCAGTGAAAGACGGACTGCCTACCGATGGGTCTGGTTTGCGCAGAAAAATGCCTGTGGGAAAAATTTTCCCACAGGCAAAAGCCATGAAATAATCAAAATCAGCCAAACAAATGCTGAAAGAACGCGGGGACGACCACGTATAATTTGCACAGCAAAATCGGCAGCAGACAAGCGGGGGTCATATTCATAACCTTGATTTTCGCGACGCCCAGAATGTTCAGCGACAGGGCAATGATGAGCAGGGAACCCACACACGTCATTTCCGCGATCACCGCGTCTCCCAATAGAGGAGAGATCAGGGAGGCCAGAACGGCGATCAGCCCTTGATAGAGAAAAACAGCTCCGGCGGAAAACGCCACGCCGATACCCAGAGAGGACGCGAAGATGATGGAACTGATGCCGTCCAGCAGGGATTTGGCAAAGAGGGTGGAATGGTCGCCAGTGAGGCCGTCTTGCAGTGCGCCGACGATGGCCATGGCCCCCACGCAGAATAAAAGGCTGGCGGTGACAAATCCTTCCGACACGGAGGCAGAGCCGCCCAGAGTCAGGCGTTCTGTCTTCTTCTGCACCCAGTTTCCCAAAGACTGCATCCGCTTGTCCAAATCCAAAAGCTCACCGATTAAAGTACCCAACACCATGGAGAGAATGGCGATCAGCGTATTCTCGCCCTTGAGGCATCCGCTGATGCCGATGAGGAGTACGCACAGAGCCACGCTTTTCATAATGATGTCCTGAAGCCGCCGCCCCAACTCGCCGCCGTCGCTCACAGGCAGATGATTTGCGGCGCGGGCCAGCAACAGCCCCACGGTGGAACCGGCCAGAATTGCCAGTGTGTTGACGAGTGTGCCTGTCAGCATGACGGGGCCTCCGTTTCTGCCAATAGCTGCCGGACCACGGCGCTGCCCAGCAGCAGCCCAGCGGTGGCGGGGACCCAGGGATTGCTGGCGGGGACGCTGCGCCGTCCCGGAGGCGGAGTTTCAAGCTGGGTTGTGGGGGCCGGCTCCTCGGGGCTGAACACGACTTGAAGATGCTGAATGCCCCGGTTTCGCAGCTCCTTACGCATGACCCGGGCCAGCGGGCAGCCATAGGTCTTGGAGATGTCGGCCAGCTGGAGCTGCGTGGGGTCCAGCTTGTTTCCGGTTCCCAGCGCCGCGACGAGGGGGATGCCCAGCCGCAGAGCGGTTTCCGCCAAATCCAGCTTGCAGGACACCAGATCAATGGCGTCCACGATATAGTCATACCGACAGCCATCAGGAAAGAACTGCTCCCGATGGGCAGCGTCGTATAATGCGTGAATGGGATGGAGCTTCAAACCGGGATTGATGTCTTTCAACCGCGCGGCCACGGCCTCGGTTTTGGGCTGGCCCACCGTGGAGTGCAGCGCCTCCAGCTGGCGGTTCAAATTGGTCAGCGAAACCACGTCGCTGTCCACAATGGTCAGTTCACCCACACCGGCGCGGGCCAGACATTCGGCAACATAGCTCCCCACGCCACCAAGGCCGAACAGAATGACGTGGGCCTTGGCCAGCCGCCGCTGCCCTGTTTCGCCCCAAAGCATTTCGTTGCGCAGAAATTGATTTTCCATGGCTTTCCCCTCTTATCCTGATCTTGAATCAAACCGTCATACAGGCTGATTGCACCGTCGTCTCTTGCGGCGCTGAAAAAAGACACAGGTCAGCTAAAAGCCGACCCGTGTCCCATGAAGCATTTTTAGCCCACGTATTTCGCGCCGTCGGCAGCCACACCGGTATAGCCGGCAGTGACGCCGCTGTACCAGTCGCCGAAGTCCTTGTCGCGCAGGGTGCTGGTCACCTTAACCTAGGGGAGGTCGGTGCCCACAAAGTACATGATGTGATAACCGTAATCGGTTTCCACAATGCCGGTGTCACCGGGCTGACGGCTGGAATCGAAGCACCAGTCGTTAAATGCGGCAACCATCTGGTTCTGATAAATCTGCTTATACAGTCCGCCGTTGGTGTTGGAGCCGCCGTCGGAGGAATTCTCATTGGCGAGAGTTGCAAAAGCGTCCTCGGTGGCGCCCCCGGCCTGCCACCGGGCTAACAGATCCTCGGCATTTGCCTTGGCGGTGGCCTTTAGCTGGGCCTGCTCGTCCTCATAGCCGTCCTCACCCTCGGCGATGGTTCCGGCCTCGGGCTGGATCAGGATGTGACGTACGTCCACGGTCTTGTAGTCCTGACGATAGCGCTTGGTGAAGGTCACCACATAGTAGGCGGAGTTGTCCTCGTCAGCAAGGACTGCGGAATCGCCGCTGGTGCGGGCGCTGTCAAACAGCCAGTCCATCAGGACGCTACTGGAATAGGAAGCGGCCTCGCCGTTGGTGAAGGTTGCCTTGTCGTTGGCCTCAGCAAGATCAGAGAGACTCTGACCGGACTTGAAGCTGGCGTACATGGCGTTGGCGTCGGCCTTGGCGGCGCTCAGAGCGGCGGCCTTATCAGCATCGGTGGGATCGACAGGGTTGCCGTCGGCATCTGTGGTGGATTCGGCGGCGCCGTTGATCTTCACGCTCTGGTAGTCCACCACATCGTAATTATTGCGGCTGGCGGAATACTCGGCATCCAGCTGATCGTCGGTATAGGTCAGGCTGTCGTTGTGGCTCTGAGAGAAATGGCTGGCCAGAATGACCTGCTTCATCTCGGCTTCGTAAACGCTGCGGCTCATGGTAGAGCCGTACATCCGCTGGAGGTACTTGGTTGCGCTCAGACCCGCGGCGGTGGCGCTGGTGTCGAGAGAGTCCATGTTGGAGTCGAACTCGGCCTGCATCGCATCGTTCCAAACGTAGCCCTCTGCTTCGGCGGCCTTGTTCAGCGCGTAGATAGAGGACATCTGGGTCAGGGTCTGATCCATGAAATAGTCGAACCAAGTCTTCGTCTCATCCCCGGGGAATGTCTGGGACCGCAGGTCCGAGCTGGTGTTCAACCCCAGATAGGAGATGTAGGAAGAGTTCTGCTGGAGGAAGTTCTGATAGACGTTGGTGAAGTAATAGTTCACCTGAGGAACGCTGACGTCGGCCAGTTTGGTCTTTTCAGCGGTGCTGCTGCTTGCAGAAGAGGAACCGTCTGCGCTGGCGGTTTCTGCGGAGTAGTACAGGGTGGCGGCGGTGGCGTGCTTTTGGATGACGTTGGATTTCCACACAAAAACGGCCACAGCCAGCAGGAGAAACAGCACGCCGATGGCGCCGTACAGCAGATTGCTGCGATGGACCTCCTTCTGCTGCTGCGCTTCCCGCGCGGTCTTGGGATTCTTATCGTTTGCGCTCATTTGTTTCAGTCCTCTCAAAATCTTAAGTGACGGTGCGGAAAATTCCGCGAACACACGTTCATACATTATAGCGGATAAGTATCGAAACTGCAAGCAAAATTTCAAAAACGCAGGTTTCCAAAATTTTTCCGCACACAGCCAAATGCAGTTTATCCGGCCCAGCTGAAAAGAATCTGAAAGGATGCCGCTGGGAAACCGGCGGCATCCTTTTCAAGTAAAGATATATCGTTTAAAACGCACCAATTTATACGGCGGACGCGGCGGCGTTTCTCTGCGCGGCCGCATCTTCGCCGCTGCGCATGATGGCGGGAACATTGATCTCAAGAATCAGTTCGTTGTAGTTGGGGCTTTTTACAATCCGCTGGATGTAAGGGGAGCGGCTCATCAACTGCTGCTGAGTACCCAGAACTTCCTCTTCCACCATTTCCACGGACAAAACCTCGTCTACCACAATGCCGAGGCTGGTTTCTCCGCTGAGGACCAGCACCATCTCGTGAAACTCCCGGGCGCGGAAGATCTCCTTGGCGCTCTCCAGCACATCGAGAACTTTGGGCATGTATTCGTCGTGGACTTCATTAAAGATAGCCTTTTTGCAGTTGATTACGCCGTCCCAGCTGTTGTGCTCGTTGCATTGCTGGGCACGGAGGGCTGCTTCATGCAGCCTGCGGTGAGGATTTTCCATTTTTGTCAGATGGGCGGCCAGCTCGGAGCTGTCGGTCTTGAAATGATCGTACCACTTTCCCAGCTTGCACTGATGCGGATCGGTTGCCAATGGGAAGCGCTCGCCGCTTTCAATTGAGTGTTCCAAAGCGGAGACCCAGTTGACGTGATCCTGTTTTCGGGCGTCCAGCATGGCGGTGAATTCATCGAACTCCTCAGACAAGGAACGCTGCTTCAGCGCGGCGCGCAGGTCGAACATGGTGATGCTGTTGCCCCGGAGCGGAAAGATTCCGGTGATGTAGGGAGGGGTATCCGGCAAAGTGGTATACTCCGGAAGCTCCATAATGGTAGAGATGTGACGGCTGTCCGCGCAATACAGGCCTCCGTTCAAACGGAACAAAATCGACGGGCTTTGAATGTCGTTTTCCAGCGGCTGATTGTTCATCATACAAATATCCTTTCTATATTTCTAATAGGGTGACCGTGAATTTCAGCATGCTTTCCTTTTGGAAACAGAATCCGCGCACACAAAAAACACGGATATTTGCAGCTAATATTTTATATTGTATCACAGATTTTTGACGATGCAAGAAAGAACAAATCGCATGAAAATATTTTTGAACTTTTTTATGCCGAACTTGACAAAACAGGGCTGCGCGGGTATACTAATCAGCAATATGATAGCTGCAATGATGGAAAGCAGTACCTGCAGACGGATGCGAAGAGAGAGGACGGATGGTGCGAGTCCTAGGGAAGTCTGCGGAGAAGTCGTTCCGGAGCGTTGACCTGAAAGAAAGTAAGCGTCAACGGGTCCTCCCGTTACAGAGGAGCGGCGTGTGCGCGCCGCGTGAGCGCGGGAATTTCCCGAATGCAGGTGGTACCACGGACTTTTTGTTCGCCCTGAGCCGTAAGGCTCGGGGCGATTTTTTTGCTTGGAGGGAAGATGGACCGATTTGTATTTGAGACGACGCAGGGCGCGGTGCTGGAAGCAGCGGAGGAAGCGGCCCTGATGGACTACGCCCGCATCCGCACCAACGCGGTGCGGCCCTGTGCGTTGCTGGCCGTGCTGGCGCTGGGCTTTGCCGGATATTTTCTTTGGAAGCAGGAGTGGAACACCGCGCTGTTTACCGTGCTTTTGGGCCTGCTGCTCAGTGCGTTTTTCTGGCTGCCAATGCTGGGAACCAAGCGGTTCCGCGCCGGCGTGCAAAACGCACGGGCGCAGCGGGCGAATCTGACCAATACCGTCCGTGCAAAGCCTATGCGTTTTGAGTTTGAGGGCGACGTGTGCCGTATGCTGGACGGCAGGGGATCAGAAATCCGGTGCTGGAGTAATCTGCGCATGGGAGAGGTGCGGGAGAGTGAGAAACTTTTCTGGCTGCCCGCTGACGATACGTCCGTCCTGCTGCCAAAAGAGGCCATGACGGAGGGGACGGAGGACGACTTTCGCCGCTGGCTGAAAAGCCACTGCAAGCGTTATCGCGTCTGTAAGATCACAGACCGCCTGCGCCGGAGTCTGGAGCAGGGATGACCGCTGTTTCCGGCCGGGAGACCGGCCGAAGCTGATAAATGTTGTAGTATAAGGATTTTCAGATAAAAGGAGAACAAACCATGAAAAACGAACTGCCAAAGGTGTACGACCCCCAACAGGTGGAGTCCCGCATCTACGAAAGCTGGATGGAGGGCGGCTGCTTCAAGGCGGAGCCTGACCCCAAGAAGGAACCCTTTTCCATTGTGATGCCGCCTCCCAACGTTACCGGCCAGCTTCACATGGGCCATGCGCTGGATTCGACCTTGCAGGATATCCTGACCCGCTTTAAGCGGATGCAGGGGTATTCCGCCCTGTGGCTCCCCGGCGTGGACCATGCGGGCATCGCCACGCAGATCAAGGTGGAGGAAGAACTGCGGGTCAAGGAGGGCAAGACCCGGTACGATCTGGGCCGGGAAAAATTCCTGGAGCGGGTCTGGGCCTGGAAGGAAAAGTACGGCGACCGCATTGTGGAGCAGCAGAAGAAGATGGGCGTTTCCTGCGACTGGGACCGCTCCCGCTTCACTATGGACGACACCTGCGCTAAGGCCGTGCGGGAGACTTTCTGCGACCTTTATGAAAAGGACATAATCTCCAAGGCCCGCCGCATCATCAACTGGTGTCCCCACTGCACCACCGCTCTTTCCGACGCGGAGGTGGAGTATCAGGATAAGCCGGGCCACCTGTGGTATATCCGCTATCCGCTCACCGATGGGTCCGGCGATCTGGTGATCGCCACCACCCGACCTGAGACGATGATGGGCGATACGGGCGTGGCCGTGAACCCAGAGGATGAGCGGTTCAAGCACCTGATCGGCAAGACCTGCATCCTGCCCATTATGAATCGTGAGATTCCCATCGTGGGCGACGAATACTGCGAGATCGGTTTCGGTACCGGCGCGGTGAAGATGACCCCGGCTCACGACCCCAACGACTTTGAGGTGGGCCTGCGCCACAATCTGGAGGTCATCCGCTGCATCGGCGACGATGGAAGGATCAATGAAAACGGCGGCCCCTATAACGGAATGGATCGCTACGAGTGCCGCAAGGCCATCGTGAAGGATTTGGAGGAGCAGGGGTATCTGGTGAAGACCGAGGATTACAGCCACAACGTGGGCACCTGCTACCGCTGCCACAACGACGTGGAGCCCTTGATCTCCGCCCAGTGGTTCGTCAAGATGGAGCCGCTGGCAAAAGAGGCGCTGCGCGTGGTCAAGGACGGCGAGGTGAAATTCGTCCCCGAGCGGTTCTCAAAAACTTATACCAACTGGATGGAAAACGTCCATGACTGGTGCATTTCCCGCCAGCTCTGGTGGGGGCATCAGATTCCCGCGTGGTACTGCGACGAGTGCGGACACATCAATGTGAGCCGCTCCGATCCGACGAAGTGCGAGAAGTGCGGCTGCACCCACCTGACCCGGGACCCGGATGTGCTGGATACGTGGTTCTCCAGCGCGCTGTGGCCCTTCTCCACCATGGGCTGGCCGGAGAAGACCGCCGATTTGAACTATTGGTATCCCACTTCTGTTATGGTCACCGGGTACGACATCATTTTCTTCTGGGTTGCGCGGATGATTTTCTCCGGCTGTGAGCAGATGAAGGAGATTCCGTTCCACACGGTGCTGATCCACGGTCTTGTCCGGGACGATAAGGGACGCAAGATGTCCAAATCCTTGGGCAACGGCATCGACCCGCTGTTCATTGCCGAGAAGTACGGCGCGGACGCGCTGCGCTTCAACCTTATTACCGGAAACTCCCCCGGAAACGATACCCGGTTCTATACGGAAAAGTGCGAAGCGATGCGCAATTTTGCCAATAAGATTTGGAATGCCAGCCGCTTTGTGCAGATGAACCTGACCATCGACCAGTGCCGTCTGCCGGAAAATCTGGAGCAGGAGGACAAATGGGTGCTCACCAAGCTGAACACCCTGATCCGGGAGGTCACGGAGAATCTGGACGCCTATGAGATCGGCGTGGCTTCGGCCAAGGTGTATGATTTCATCTGGGACACCTATTGCGACTGGTATATCGAGCTGACCAAGACCCGCATGAACGGGGACGACGCCCAGAGCAAGCTGGCGGCGGAAAACGTGCTGTGTTACGTGCTGATCGAGGTCTTGAAGCTGCTGCATCCCTTCATGCCGTTCATTACGGAGGAAATCTGGCAGTCTCTGCCCCGTCAGGCCGAGGGCGCGGCCGACAACAAGTTCCTGATGACCGCCAAGTGGCCGGAGTATGACGAAAAACTGAACTTTGCCGCCGAGGCCGAGGCGATGGAAGCGGTGATGGATACCATCCGCGCCATCCGCGCCCGCCGGGCGGAGATGAACGTGCCGCCTTCCAAAAAGGCGGAGGTCGTTTTGAAGACCGACGAGCCGGAAATCTACCGGCAGGCGGCTCACTTCATCACCCGTCTGGCCTACGCCTCTGACGTGACGGTGGCGGAACAGGCCCCCGCAAGTCTGGACGGAATGGTGTCCATCGTCACCCGCAAGGCCACCGCCTATATCCCCTTGGCGGAGTTGGTGGACGTGAAGGCGGAGTTGGAGCGCATCGCCAAGGAGAAGGAAAAGGCCGAGAACGGTCTGCGCATCACGGAGGGCAAGCTGAAAAACGAGAAGTTCGTTGCCAACGCGCCCGAGGCTGTGGTGAACGTGGAACGGGAGAAGGTCGCTAAATATAAGGAACTGATCGCCAAGCTGGAGGAATCCGCAAAGGCGATGCAGGGTTGATTTTTCAAAACGCCTGATTCGGAGAGGACGCGAGCCGGCATCGCCGGTTCGCGTCCTTTCTCAATTCTCGATATTAGACGCGGAGGAGACGGTATGTCCCTCCGTACTTACGATTGGAACTTGCAAAAAAGAACACATGTGCTACAATAAAAAGGACGATTCCATCAGCTCTGGGGGGGAGGGACGACTTGGGCGCGCGTGTTTTTGCTCTGCGACTTGAACCCTTTTTTTGCCGCGTTGGAACTGCTTTCCCGCCCCGAACTGCGGGACGCGCCGGTGGCTGTGTGCGGTGATCCGGCCTCCCGGCATGGGGTCATCTTGGCTAAAAACGAGGCGGCGAAAAAGTTTGGCATTGTCACCGCCGAAACAATCTGGCAGGCGCGGAAAAAATGCCCGGAACTTGTGCTTTTGCCGCCCCACCATCATCTGTACCGGGAGTATTCCCGGAAGGTCAACGCAATCTACGACCAATACACCGATCTGGTAGAGCCGTTCAGTGTGGACGAGAGCTGGCTGGATATCACGGGTTCCCTCCACCTGCTGGGCGGGGACGGAAAAGCCGTGGCGGACGAGATCCGGGAACGGGTGCGGCGGGAGCTGGGCCTGACGGTGTCGGTGGGGGTCAGTTTCAACAAAGTTTTTGCAAAACTGGGCAGTGATTACAAAAAACCAAACGCTACCACGGTGATTTTACCCGAAAACTGGAAGGACATTGTGTGGCCGCTGCCGGTGGGGGAACTACTTTTTGTGGGCAAGGCCGCCCGGAATACGCTGGCGCAGTTCGGCGTGAAAACCATCGGAGAGCTTGCCGCCATGGACGTTGGACAGCTGGAGGCGCTGATGGGTAAGGCGGGGCGACAGCTCTATGAATACGCCAACGGGCTGGAGAGGGAGCCGGTACACTCCCGCAGCGAGACGGAAACGCCCAAATCCGTTGGCAGCGGCTCCACCTTTCAAAAGGATCTGCGCTCCCGGAGAGAGGTGAGCGCGGCGCTGAGTCTGCTGGCGGACGACGCGGCCACCCGCCTGCGCCAGTATGGGATGTACGCCGGGGGCGTGGCGGTGACGCTGCGAACGCCGGACTTTCAGGACCGCTCCCGCCAAAAACGGTTTGCTTCGCCAACCCACCTGATGCGGGAGTTGGCGGACGGGGCAATGGAGCTTCTGGAAACCTTTTGGAAGCCTCCGGACCCTATTCGGATGCTGACCGTAACCGCGATTGCCCTGACGGACAGCGCCGACGCCTATGAGCAGGTGGACCTGCTGGACAACTCCGGCCCCAAACGGGAGAAACAGGAAAAACTGGAATCCGCGCTGGATCAGATTCGCGGAAAATACGGAATGGGGGCGGTGCGCTTTGGCGCGTCCGCCCCGGAAAAAAAGGAGGCCCCCCTGCTATGACCATTGCAGAGGAAAAGAAGGATCTGCGCCGGAGAATCCGGGCGCAGGAGCGGGAGCTTTCGCCCCGCTACAAAGAGCAGTCCGCCGCGGCCATCGCCGCGATTGTTTGCGCGTTGCCGGACTATCAGGAGGCGGACACGGTTTTCTGCTTTGTGGGAGCCGAGCGGGAGATTGACACCCGGGCGATTCTGGATGATGCGCTGGCAAAAGGGAAGCGGCTGTGTCTGCCGCTGTGCATGGCGGAACCGGGTATTATGGAACTGCGGGTGGTTGCGTCTTTGGATGAGCTGGTTCCCGGAGCCTATGGAATTTTGGAACCAGCGGCGGACACGGTGTGTCTGACGCCGGACGAGGTGGATTTTGCCGTTCTCCCGTGCCTTTCCTGCAGCCGGGGCGGGCACCGGCTGGGGCAGGGCGGCGGATATTATGACCGCTTCCTCTCCACCTACCGGGGCAGCGCGGCCCTTTTGTGCCGGGAGCGGCTGCTGCGGGAGGATGTTCCCGTGGAGCCGCACGACATGCCGGTGCCTTGGGTGGTGACGGAAAACGGGCTGTACGAAGACGGGGTTCCCGCCCGGATTAAGTGAGATGAAGAAATAAATCTGACTAAAATGTACAAAATTTTTAGGGCATAAAAAATATTTTTTAGACCCTCTTCACAAAAACGATTACCTGTGATATGATGACCTAAAATAAAAATTTAAGGCAGCGCGGCGCAAAGCTGCGATACGGCCTTGGAGCGGCACTGCCTTAGAGAACACGGCGCAGGTTTATAACCAAGTCGCGCTGCCCTGCGCTGAATTTATAAATAAAGGGGCTTTTGACATGATGCACCAGACCATGGACTACATCTCCAATTATGATCCTGAGGTGGGCGCTTCCATTAAAGAGGAGTTTGCCCGGGAGCGCCGGAACATCGAACTGATTGCCAGCGAGAACATTGTCAGCGAGGCGGTCATGCTGACCATGGGCACCTGCCTGACCAACAAGTATGCCGAGGGCTATCCCGGACACCGGTATTACGGCGGATGCTACGCCGTGGACGTGACCGAAGAGATTGCCCGCAAGCGGGCCTGCGAGCTGTTCGGCTGCAATCACGCCAACGTGCAGCCCCACTCCGGCGCTAATGCCAATCTGGCCGCGTTTTTCGCGCTGGTCAAGCCCGGCGACACCGTGATGGGCATGAACCTGGCCCACGGCGGGCATCTGAGCCACGGTAGCCCGGTAAATATCTCTGGCAAGTATTTCAACATCGTTCCTTACGGTCTGGATGAGGAGACGGAGCAGATCGATTATGACGCTCTGATGAAGACCGCGCTGGAGTGCAAGCCCAAGATGATCGTCGCGGGCGCGTCCGCCTATCCCCGGAGCATTGATTTCAAGAAGTTCCGGGAAGCGGCCGACGCGGTGGGCGCGTACCTGATGGTGGATATGGCGCACATCGCGGGCCTTGTGGCCGCAGGCGTTCATCCCTCTCCCATTCCCTATGCCGACGTGGTGACCACCACCACCCACAAGACTCTGCGAGGCCCCCGGGGCGGCATGATCCTGTGCAACGACGACGACATCTATAAGAAGATCAACTCCGCGGTCTTCCCCGGTACGCAGGGCGGCCCGCTGGAGCACATCATCGCGGCCAAGGCCGTGTGCTTTGGCGAGGCGCTGAAGCCGGAATTCAAGCAGTATCAGGAGCAGGTGGTGAAAAACGCCGCCGCACTGGCCGAGGGCCTGATTAAAGAGGGGTTCCGTCTGGTTTCCGGCGGCACCGACAACCATTTGTGCTTGGTGGATGTGCGGAACTTCCACATCACCGGCAAGGAGTTTGAGCATCGGCTGGACGAGGTTCAGATCACCGTCAACAAGAACTCCATCCCCAACGATCCGGAAAAGCCCTTTGTCACTTCCGGCATCCGGGTGGGTACGCCCGCTTCCACCTCCCGGGGCTTCAAGGAGCCGGAGATGGCGAAGATCGCCCACTGGATGGGCGAGACTGCCCGTAACTTTGAGGGCAGTGCCGAGCAGGTCAAGGCGGAGGTCAACGCACTTTGCGAGGCATTCCCGATCTATCGGTAACAAAAAACGGGCAGATCGCCCGAACATGGCACGTCACACGAACAACCTGAAAACAGAGAGTGCGAGGGGATTTTCCCCTCGCACTCTTTTCGTTCCTTAATTAGCCGTCCCTAGGCGAAGTAATGACCGTTCATCAGCGGACGGAGGTTTGTGGACAAACCTGTGAAGAAACAAAACCGTTTTTCTTCAGCTTTTCCAGCGCCTGTGCATGCTGAAGACAAAACTTCGCATTTTAGAAATCGTTTTTCATCCGCTTTGACCGGATGGAGAAGGCACTTTCCCGCGTCAGTCCCGCAGAAGGCGGACCATGTCCTCCGGCAGCTCTGCGTAAAATTCCAGCGGCTCTCCGGTAATGGGATGCGTCAGCGCCATGCGGAATGAGTGAAGAGCGGGACGGGCTATCAAGGACAGATCTTCCGTGCCGTACAGCCAGTCTCCCGCCAAGGGGCAGCCCACAGCCGCCATATGGACACGTAGCTGATGGGTACGGCCTGTTTCGGGCAGCAATTGCACAAGAGAGAACGCGCCGTGCGTCTCCAAAACCTGATAGCGGCTGACGGCGCATTGCCCGTCGGAGCGGATCATGCGTTTGACGGTGGAAGTCTCGTCCCGCCCGATGGGCAGGTTGATTACGCCCTCCGCCGGGACGGGGGTGCCCACACAGACTGCTCGGTATTCCCGGAAAAACCGGTCGGAGTGGAGGGTTTTGCAAAGAAGATCATGAACGTGGCCGCTCTTGGCCACGGCCATCAGCCCGGTGGTTCCCTTGTCCAGACGGTTTACCGCGTGGAAAATAAAATCCGTCCCCCTGCTGAAAGCCAGCGCCCCGGCCACGGTAGGCGTGTCCGGCAGAAAATTGGACACATGGGCGGTCATTCCCGAGGGCTTGTTGATAATCAGCAGATGATCGTCTTCCCAGACGACGGGCAGGGGCCACGGCCCCGGCACCGGGGCCTCCCGCTGTGCCCGCACGTCCCCGCTTTCCGCCGCGACCGTGTCACCGGGGGAGAGTACGAACGTGGTGCGGGCGGGCAGGCCGTTGACCAGAATGCCGTTTTCGGTCCGGGTCAGGCGGGAAATGGCGTGGGAGGAAAAGTGCAGCTTCTGTTTTAAGATGTGGCGGACAGTGAGGCCGCGCTCCTCCTGAGAGACGCAATGGGAAACATACGGCATGACCTGTCCTCCTTATAAAAATAAAAGTCCGTTCATCTAAAGGCCCGTCGTCTTCGACGTCACGGCCAATCTCCAAGCCCGTCCGCGTCAATAGGCGATGCGTGAATACGGCTGTATTGCTTTATTTTAGCATGCGGCTTTCCGCTTATCAAGGCGGGGCGGCCCGCACCTTGCGAAATGGGGCAGAATGTAGTAAAATAAAAAACAGCGTGAACCGCTATTTTTTACGGCATATGGCTCCTCTGGGGCCATGCCTGAAATTTTAGCCGCGCCGCTGAGCGGCGCATGGCATTTTTTATTGCGAAGCAATAAAAAGCAATATGAATGGCGGAGGCGCATTTGCGCCGCGCCGGACTTGAAGGAGGCCCCTATGCTCTTATCGGCGGAACACCTGTCTATCAACTTCGGCAGCAGACAGCTGCTGGAGGATGTGAATTTTTACCTGAATGACGGCGACAAGGTTGGGATTATCGGAATCAACGGCACCGGAAAATCCACCTTTTTGCGGGTTCTTGCCCAATTTATCGAGCCGGACGGCGGCACGGTGCGCCGGGACCCCAATGTACAGGTGAGCTTTTTATCCCAGAATCCGGACATGGACGACGACGCAACCGTTTTGGAGCAGGTCTTCCTCAGCTTTCCAAAGGAATTTCGGGCGCTGAACGAGTATGAGGCAAAGTCCATGCTGAACCGTCTAGGGATACCGGACACGGACCGAAAGATCGAAACGCTCTCCGGCGGACAGCGCAAGCGGGTTGCGCTGGCGGCGGCGCTGATCCACCCGGCGGACGTGCTGATTCTGGACGAGCCGACGAACCATCTGGATACAGAAATGGTGGCGTGGTTGGAAGAACGGCTGCGCAGATGGACCGGCGGTCTTATAATGGTGACCCATGACCGCTACTTTTTGGAGCGGGTTGCCAACCACATCACAGAGCTGGACCGGGCAAAGCTCTATCACTACGAGGCGAACTACTCAAAATATCTGGAACTGAAGGAACAGCGTGCGGAATACGCTTTGGCAGGAGAGCGAAAGCGCCAGTCCATCCTGCGGGTGGAGCGGGAATGGATCATGCGGGGCTGCCGCGCCCGAACCACCAAGAGCAAAGACCGCATCGAGCGGTACGAGGCCATGAAAAATCAGGCCGCGCCGGAGACAGACGACGCGGTGCAGTTGGCGGCGGCGTCCAGCCGTCTGGGAAAGAAGATCATCGAGATCGACGACCTCTCCAAAGCCTTCGACGGTAAAACGGTCCTCTCCCACTTTTCTTACGGCGTTCTGCGGGACGACCGCATCGGCATTGTGGGCCATAACGGTGTGGGAAAATCCACGTTGCTGAACCTCATTGCAGGGATGCTGACGCCGGATGGCGGCAGCGTGGACGTGGGAGCCACGGTGAAAATCGGTTATTTCTCTCAGGAGGGGCGGGAGCTGGATCTTGACCAGCGGGTGTTTGATTTCATCCGGGGCATTTCCGACGAGGTGAAAACCGAGGAGGGAACCCTTTCCGCCAAGGACATGATGGAGCGGTTCCTGTTCCCGGCGGACTTGCAGTCCGTGCCCATCGGGCGGCTTTCCGGCGGGGAAAGGCGGCGGCTGTATCTGCTGAGTATTTTGATGTCCGCGCCCAACTTGCTGCTGCTGGACGAACCCACCAACGATCTGGATGTGACGACCCTGTCCGTGCTGGAGGACTATTTGGAGACGTTCCCCGGCCCGATTCTGGCGGTGTCCCATGACCGGTTTTTCTTGGACAAGCTGGCAGAGCAGATTTTCGCCGTGGAGGACGGAGGCCGGATAGAGCGTTACACCGGCAACTGGTCGGACTATGCCAAAAAGCGAAAGACGGCGGAGCAGCCCGCTGCGGCGGAGAAATCGCAGCGGGAGGATACCCGTAAGCCCCGGGAAAAGAAACTGAAGTTCACCTTTAAAGAGCAGCATGAGTTTGAGACGATTGACGACGACATTGCCGCGCTGGAAGCGGAACTGAAGACGGTGGGCGCGGAAATGAGCGCCTGCGGAAGCGATTATGTGAAGCTCCAAGAGCTGACGGAAAAGCAGGAGTCGCTGCAAGCGGCGCTGGATGAAAAGGCCGAGCGCTGGGTCTATCTCAACGAGTTGAAAGAGCAGATCGACGCACAGGAGTAAAACAGCTGTCGTGTATCCGCAGCGGGGCGGAAAAAAGAAAAAACGGGAGCAGCGTTATACGCTGCTCCCGCTTTCAGTTCAGATGGTTGTTTGGGGCTTGCTTAAAAATTGTCAACACGTCCAATCGACGGACCTTTTTTCACTGTGCCGCGCCATTTTTTATTGAAACCCGTCAGGGGCCCTGCACAAAAATAGCTTGCCCAGTAAAAAAACTCCTCGTCGTTGGGTATATTTCCAATTATTAAACGAGCCCTAGTTCCGCTCAAACAATTTTTTGCAGCTGGGGCGCGGTCGAAAAATCCGTGCTCTTGGAAAGGTGCCGCAGGATGTCCTTCCGGGTGACAATCCCGATGAACTTTCCCAGGTCGTCCACAACCGGGATGAAGTTCTGGTTCAGTGCATTGGAGAGCAGATGCTCCATCGAGGCGGTGATGCGGACGGGGGGATATGTATTGTTCCGGAGAATGTCCCGTACATGGAGTTTTTCCGTGTCCTTCATGGAAAGCGGCGCGTCCTGTGTCTTTTCCGCGTCCAGAAGATGCCAGAGGAAATCTCCCTCACTGACGGTACCCTTGTAGGTTCCATCCCGCGCGATAACAGGAATGGCAGAGTACCCATGCCGCCGCATTTTTTCCAGACCCTGGCGAAACGTGGAGTCGTCGTACAGATAGGCAACACTGTTCTTGGGTGTCAGGAAATAAGCGATATTCACGCGCATACCCCTTTTCATTGTTTCTTCAGGATGTCGGTATACTGACTTCTTATGTTTACTATACCGATTTTTTTCCAGCCAATGGTGAACAAATTTTTAAATCGTGTTTGCAGGTAAAAAAATGCCTTTACATTTGCAAAAATATTTGGTAAAATGTGATAAATGCAACAAGGGGGGCGCGTTTCATGCTATCACCGGAGGAACTGAGGGATAGCCCTATTTTTGAGGGCATCAGTTATGAGAGCTATCTTTTAATGATTGATTGTTTTCGGGCGGCTCAAAAGTCCTATCGCCCGGAGGACGTGGCCTATGACTTTGAACGGGGCGGAGATCAGGTGGGAATTTTGGAGCGGGGAGAGGCGTCGCTCATCCGCATTGATGAGGACGGCGTGTCCACCGTTTTGGAGAATTTGACCACAGGCAGTGTCTTTGGTCGCAGCCTTGCCTTTTCGGGCGGCAGCGGAGACAGTCTGGAGGTGGTCTGTCGAACGGCCTGCGACGTACTGTACATCGACTATCCGCACATCCTGAAGCGATGCGAGAAGGCCTGCACCCACCACAGTATGCT
>ERZ781272.708-NODE-708-length-17697-cov-3.625949_pt1 | contig 17697 bp, 6 predicted proteins | sample MGYA00375850_ERZ781272 | MGnify/ENA primary metagenome ERZ781272 (study PRJEB29790, sample SAMN06051246) | human gut metagenome | host: Homo sapiens | place: USA: Cincinnati, Ohio | collected 2013-06-21 | study: EMG produced TPA metagenomics assembly of the Gut...
GCCATATAGTTAATGGCCGTCGGATAGAGGGACAGGCCGATGGTGAAGACCACGGTTCCGGTGATGACCGGGGGAAAAAGGCGGCGGATGTGCTTCATGGAAAGGCCCACAAGCATCGCTACCGCGCCGCCCACCAGCATGGCCCCCGCAATGGAGGCAATCCCGCCGCCGTCAGCCGCAATGGCCTGCATACTGGGAACATAGGCAAAGCTCACGCCTAGAATCACCGGAAGGCCGGAACCAAACCGCCCGCCGATGGGATAGAGTTGAAAAAAGGTGGACACGGCAGACATCACCAGCGACGCCTGAATCAGCACGACCCGGTCGCCCATCTCCAGCCCCGCCGCACCGGCCACGATGATAGCCGGGGTTACACACCCCACAATCATCGCCACCAGATGCTGCAGCGCCAGCGACACCGCCATTCCCGGCGGCACAGGACCTCTCAGCCGAAACAGCGCTTCCCGGTCAGGGGTTCTTCTCTCCATGGCAGGCAGCTCCTTTCACGGGTCTTGGGAAAAACGGATTCTCAAGACCCTCTCCACTTTTACGTTTTGAGGCAAGGCAGACAGCGCGCAGCTCCCCTGCGCGATTTTCAAAAAGATCGCTCCTATCATACCATACTTTTTTACAAAATCAAATATTTTTTAGCATACCTTACAAAAAATTAGAATTATTTACATATTTGCTCGGTTGCTTTTTCTATGCTCGTATGCGAATCCCTTCGTATTTTGACGGTGTATTAAGGCAATCTAACCCGCGGTTTCGGCTAAAGGCGCATATCCCGGATGAAATACAGGGACGGGTGAAGTTGCTTCAACCGTCCCTACTTTGATATGTGATTAATTATTCGCCGCCGTGGGCGGAATCTCTGTCCGGCTGAATGCTCACGTCGAAACCGTTGACCGTTGTGCCCTCGTCGGCGGGAATCAGGATGTACTTTCTGCCGTCGATAATCCGGGTTTCCACCAGATAGCTCTGGGACGGGGGCACGGTGATGGTAACGTCCGCCGTGCTGATCTCAAAGCGTTTGCTGTCAATAATATTTTCCGGGCTGAGGGCCGCGCTGCCGCCAAACCGCTCGTCGCACTTTTCCTGAAACAGCGCGGTCCGTTCCTGAGAAACGCCGCAGTCCTCCAGAATTCCGCTGATCTCCTTTGGGGAGATATCCAGAGGCTCCGGCTGCCGGCTCTCCTTGTGCTGCTCGATTTTCTCCTGCAGCCGCTCGTGAACGGACTGGATTACGTCAAAGCGGCACTCGTCCTCCAATGTCTCCCGCAGAACGGATTCAAACGTCTCCTTCTGCTCCGGGGCGGACATGGGGGCCTCCGTATGAAAGACCGCGTCGATAAACTCCTGATGGAGATCGGCGGGACTGCGGGAATAAAACAGCGCGTTGTAGAGATTGGCAGCCCGGTCGTCAAAGGCCGGATAGAGAAAGCCCAGCTCCGGCGCGGAAACGGTCTGCCCGGTGGTGCAGATGTGAAATTCGTTTTCCCCGTGGAAATAGCCCAGCTCCGTCTTTCCATCCTTTACCGGACAGACACAGCAGACGATGTAAGAGAAGACCGCATCGGAAGCGTCGGCCTGCAGCTCGTCGTCCTTGCCCCGGTGGGGAACGTCATAGGCGTCGTGGGCAAGGAGGATCAGATAGTTGCCCTCCGTCATGTCCAAAGAGGCAATCACCTTTTCAAAAAGCGCCCGCCGCGCGCCGCCGTCCTTCAGTTCGGAGCTGCGCAGCGCGGCCAGCAGACGGCACTCCTCGCTGTCTGCCACCTGCTGGGTGGAGAACACGATATCCATCAAATTTTTTCCCAGTGTCCCGGAGAGTGTTTTTTTCAGAAGGCCCAGATACTTTTCAGCCTCCTCCTGCGGCATTATGCCGAGGGATTCGTCCAAATCGGCGATGATTTCCTTGTTGCTGTTGACAAAGCAGCCGTAAATACGGCTGATCGCGCTTTTATCCGGGCGAAAGCGGCGGCGCAGCTCGCCTAATTCCTTTTGATTCATAATTGACCTCACTTGCATTAATTGTTTTCCGCTGTACAAAGACTGCGGTAAGAGTTTTTATCCTATCACGAACGAGTTCTATGATACCACAAAATTTGCGGGGCAGATCAAAAATTTGCAAAAGTAAACTTTAAAATAAAACTTCTTTAACTCGCCGATTTTAATCCCACCTGCGTGTGTGCAAAATGCTGCAACCGGGCTATGCGGCGGAGAAGACGGCGTTCCCCGCCGTCGGAGCGCACGGCGTATTGTCCGCCTCCGCACAGAAGCGGGCGGCCCGCTTTACTCTTGTGTTATGTTCCATTAAATGGTATGATACAAGCGATATTATGCTCAGATGCGCGCAATTACAGGAAATATGAGGGATGACGATGCATTCGCTGAAAACCGTTCTGGTCGTGGAGGACGACCCCATCAACCGGAAGATCCTGTCGAAGATATTATCTACCGACTATTTGCTACTGGAAGCCGCCAACGGCGAAGAGGGCATCGCACTTTTGCGTCAGCGTAAAAGTGCAATTGCCGCTGTCATTTTGGACCTTGTGATGCCGGTGATGGACGGGTATGCTTTTTTGTCCGACACTCATTGCGACCCGGCCTATCAAAATCTGCCCATTATCGTCTCCACCGGGAACGGGGACAGTGAGAACGAGCGGGAGGCCCTGAAATTGGGAGCATGGGACTTTGTCTCCAAGCCGTATGATCCTGAGATCCTGAAATTCCGCCTGAAAAACGCAATTGAGAGAAGCCAGCTGACAGCGCTTCATCAGCTGAAATACCTTGCGGAATACGATCCCCTCACAGAAATCTACAATAAGACAAAATTCTTTGAAATGACCCGCACTATGCTTGATGCGAGCCATCAGGAGAGTTTTGTCTTTCTTCGTTTGGATATTGACCGTTTTCAGCTTATTAACTCCTATTATGGTTCCGCCGAGGGAGACAAACTTTTAAAGCATTTTGCAAGAGTTTTGACGGATTTGATGGATCGGCAGATCATTGGAACCTATGGGCGGATGGAGGCTGACATTTTTGCCTGCTGCATTCCCTATGGGGGGCGGGACGCTGTGGAAGCACTGGTCAGACGGTGCAAGGAAAATCTTCGGTCCTTCAGCTGGGATTTTAATTTGGTTCCCACCTGCGGCGCGTATGTAATCCCCGACAATTCCGAGGAAATCAGTCTCATGCTGGGCAAGGCGGGCCTTGCTTCCAAGCAGGTCAAAGGAAAGTATTTAAAAAACTGTGCTTTTTATACCGCGAAAATGAGTCAGGCCATTGAGATGGAACAGGAGATTACCAATGAAATGGCCGGCGCGCTGGCAAACGGCGAATTTCAGATCTACCTGCAGCCCAAGTACAATTTGAGCACAAACAGTCCGGAAGGCGCAGAGGCGCTGGTGCGATGGATGCACCCCAGAAAGGGGATGGTCTTCCCCGGAACCTTCATTCCCGTCTTTGAACGCAACGGCTTTATCTCCCGGTTGGACTATGATGTCTGGGAGCAGGTCTGCCGGGTCCTCAAGCGCTGGATTGACCATGGAGAGCAGCCCTTCCCCATCTCGGTAAACGTCTCCCGAGTCAATATCTACACGCCTGATCTGGTGGAACGGATTTGTGGATTGACGGAGAAATATCAGATTCCCAACCACCTTTTGCAGCTGGAACTGACTGAAAGCGCCTATACCGACAATCCGCAGGTTATGATGGATACGATGAGGCGGCTTCAGTCAAAGGGCTTCATGGTCCTGATGGACGACTTCGGCAGCGGATATTCCTCCCTGAACATCCTGAAGGATCTGGAGGTCAATATCCTCAAGCTGGATATGAAATTTCTCTCCAATACAAAAATTCCGGGCCGCGGCGAAAATATCATCTCCTCCGTGGTCCGCATGGCAAAGTGGCTCCATATTCCGGTGATTGCAGAGGGCGTTGAAAAACAGGAGCAGGCGGATTTTCTGCGGGAAATCGGCTGCGAATACGTGCAGGGCTATTATTTTGCCCAGCCCATGACGGTGGAGGCCTATGAGGATCTTGTCAAAAGCAAAACACCCTTCCGGCCGGTGGAAGGAACGCACGTTGACATTGACCAGATGTGGGAGCCACACGCCCGGCTGGAGACGCTGCTTTCCAGTGCGCTGTACGCGGTGGCTATCTATGAGTTTGCGGACAACCGGGTGGAGATTCTCCGGGTCAATCAGGCTTTTTATGATTTAGTTGGCCGCGACGATACCGTGGTGAACACCGGGGATGCGCTGCAGGTGGTAAGCCGTGAATACCGCGGCGCTGTGATGACCGCATTTTGTCAGGCTGCCGTCTCTGCGGGGACGGTGGAGGTGGAGTACCGCCGCGAAACCGCCAGCGGAAAGCCGCTCTGGCTTCAGCTGAAGCTGAAGCGCATCAGCCATGTGGGTAATAGGCAGATCCTGCTGGGAAACTTTCTGGACATTACCGCCCAAAGGGAGTTGGACATCGAGCTTCAAAAATATCGGATGATTGCAGAAGCCGGCCATGTGGATACGGGGCGGATGCTGATCGTGGATGACTTGAAGACCAACCGGAAGATTCTGAAGGGTATTTTTCAAAATCGGTTTACCATACTGGAGGCTGAAAACGGCCAGCAGGCGCTGGATGTTTTGAAGGAATACCAGAACCAAGTGGATATCATTCTGCTGGATTTGATGATGCCGGTGATGGACGGCACGGAGTTTTTGGAGATCAAGCGGGCGACCACGGCGCTTTCAGACATTCCGATCATTATCATTACAGCTGACGAAAGCGCCGAATGTCAGATCAACACGCTGGCTCTTGGGGCGAACGACTACATCATAAAACCCTTTGTGGAGGAGATCGTTGTCCGGCGGGTGGACAATGTGCTGGAGTCCAACCGGCGATTCCGCGAAATTCTTCAGGAATACGACATGGTGGTCCGAAAAGCCCGGACCGATCCCCTGACGGGAATTTTCAACCGCGCCATCACAGAGCAGTTGATTAACCACATTCTGCTGAATCAGGCGGAGAACACCCATGCCCTGATTATGATAGACGTTGATCATTTTAAGAGCATCAACGATACTTGTGGTCACGCATGCGGCGACGAGGTTCTGTCCTATCTGGCGCGAAGACTGTCGGCCTTTTTCCGAAGAGGCGATGTGATCGGGCGTTTCGGCGGCGACGAGTTCTGTGTGTTTATGATGGGAGTGCCCTCCGCCACGCTTGTGGCGGAAAAGTGCGCCGCGCTTTGCAGAATGCTGTCCGAGAACCCTGAGTCTGCCCCGGTTCCGTTTACCATTTCGGTGGGGGCCGCGATTACCGGCCCGAACGCCGCGGACTTTACAACGCTTTACCAAAATGCGGATCAGGCGCTGTACGACGCAAAACGTCAGGGAAAGAATCAGGCCGCGATGTATGGGCAGGGCAGCCTGCTTTTCGCGATGTCCGCTTGGATCAACAAAGAGAGCCTGATCGAGGCACTGGACGCCGCCGTGGTCGCCATCGATGATGAGACATATGACCTGCTTTACTGCAACGAGGCGGCAAAGCAGTTTTTCGGCGTGTCGGATATCCACGGGAAAAAGTGCTATGAAATCCTGCGCCATCAGCATACCCCCTGCGTATCCTGCAAGAGAGGCCGCCTTTCCTTTGACACGTATGAGCAGGGAACCTATCTGCAAGAAAAGACAGGCAAAAAAATGCTCTCCAGAGAGAAGCTGCTTGCATTAAACGGACGCCGGATTCATCTTCAGCTGCTGCTGGATTTATCCGGAGCGGAACACTCTGCACGGTCAGATAGAGAGGATGAAGACGATGGGCACCAAATTTGAGGTGGAGCACTACCATGCATGTTTTGACGCCGGCTCCTGCGCTTTTTGCATCTGGGGCCCTGTCGAAGACGAGGCCGAAGAAATTCGGGATTTTAAACTTGCTTACGCAAATGAGGCGACGGCGAAAATTCTTGGGATTTCGTTGAAACAGCTTCAAACAAGGAGTTTTTGCGACCTTTTTCCCACCGCTGATTCCAAATGGAAGCGGCTGCTGGAAAACACGGCGACACGCGGGACTGCGGAAGCGGCGGCGATCTGCCCTCTGGCGGGAGGACGGCAGCTTCAGGCCCTTTGTTTCTCCCCCGAACCCGGCTACTGCGCCTGCTGTTTGCAAGAAGTCCGGAATCCGGAGCCGTGGAAGCTTCAAGACCCGCAGGAAGCGCAGGAGGGCGCCGAGCAAATAAACGCCGCGCTGGATATTTTCGAGGGCGGCTTTACCATTGTGGACCGAAACGAGAACGGCGGATATGCTCTCAGCTTTGTCAGCGACGGCCTTTGCCGGATGCTGGGCGTTTCCCGGGAGCAGTTTATAGAGGGCTGCAAAGCCGACATATGTGCCATGGCGTGTGGAAGGGAGCGGACTTTGTGCCGATCCGTTCTGGAGCAAAACGCGCAGGAGGGCGCGATGTTCTCCGACATGTTTGAGGCACGGACCCGGGACGGACGCTCCATCACGCTCTCCGTGCGCGGCACTGTGAAGAGCCTTGGCCGTAAGCTGCGGTACTATATCAGCTATATGGACGTGACAAAGGAGCAGCGGACCCGCGAGCTTTTGGACCGCGTGATGGAGGGCTACGATGTATCCGTTTGGGAGTGGGACATTCTGTCCCAAACGGCGTATCAGTCGATTCATTCCTCCCGGTGCGCCGGAAGCGGCGCAGAGGTCTATCCCAATTTCCCACAGTGCCTGTTTGATGAAAAGCACTATCACGAAGATTCCGTCCAAGCCGCGAAAGATATTTTTGACCGGGTGCTGGCCGGAGAGGAAAAAGTCTCCGCCACCCTGCGCACCTATGATCCGGTCAGAAAGGAATACTGGTGGGAAGAGGTCTGCTATAAGACCATCTTTGACGATGGGGGACGGCCCATACGTGCGGCGGCCATCGGACGTGACGTGACGGAAAAAATGGAGGCCGCCCGAAAGGCGGAGGCCGCTAACGAGGAAATTCAAAATATCATTAACGCCATTCCCGGCGGCGTGACCATTTACCGCGTTTCCGATATCTTTGAGACGATTTATTTTTCCGATGGAGTCGCGGCGCTGACAGGCTACTCTCCCGAGGAATACGGCGAGATCATCAAACAGGACGCCGCCAACCTGATCTATCCGGCGGACGCTGAAATGGTGATTTGCAAGGTGCGCGATGCCTGCGCTCACGACACGGTGGCGGACATTGATTTCCGCAAGCGCCATCGGGACGGCCGCGTGATCTGGGTGCATATGCAGGGCAAGAAGATCGGAGAGGACCGAGGCGCGCCCCTGCTGCAATGTGTGTTCCACAATATCACCCGCCAAAAGGAGGCGGAGCTGTCACTGCTGGAGAACAAGGTGATCTCTGATATTGCCATCAGCACCGCGAATTTAAATGTTTGGACATATGATGTCAAGACCCACACGCTCTATGAGTCGGCGGAGTCCTTGAAGGTGCATCCGGGCAACGAATCGGTCATCTCCGATTTTGTGGAAACGTCTATCCGGCGGGGAGATATCAAGCCGGAGAGCATTGAGGCTTTCCGGGATCTGTATCGCCGGGTGGAAGCCGGAGAGCCGGAGGTCAGCCGGGACATCTGGCTTGCCCGCCCCGACGGGGGCGGCTGGTGGTGCGAGCGAGTGTTTTACACGAATCTGCTGGATGATCGGGGTAACGTGCTGCAATCCATCGGCGTGGGGAAAAACATTACCAACGAGTTGAAGATTTTGGCGGAAAAGCAGCAGATGGAACTGGCGCTGGCCTCCAGCGCAATCTTTTTATGCTCCTACGATATCCAGAACAACGTTTTTAATAGCCTCAGCCGAGGAGCCGAACGGTTTGGGTTCCGACTGAATCAGAAGGGCGGCTACATGGCCCGGATTGAGGCGGGCTATATCATGCCGGACGGGGTGGACGACTACATCGCGCTTTATGAAGCCTTGGCCCGGGGTGAGAAAACGGCGGCCGCGATCATCCATTATAACAAAGCGAAAACCGGCGTGGAATGGCAGCGAATTACCTATTCCGTGATTTTTGGCGCGGGCGGCCTGCCAGTGCTGGGCGTGGCCATCGGAGAGGATGTCACCGAGTTCATCAATGCCCAGAAGAAATTTGACGAAGAGGTCAAAAATCTGGAGGCAATTCAGGGCGAGGTGCTGCTGGGAAAGTGCCGGGGCAATCTGACGCTCAATCTGGTGGACCACTATGCCTGCGACGAGCGGATGCTCTATTCCAAGGACAGCAGCGCCTATACCGACGTGATAGAAACCGTCGCCTCTTTGTGCGCAACGCAGGAGATGAGTGATGAACTGCGCAGAAAAATGCAGCCTGAAAACTTGATACGGCTGTATAAGGCGGGCACAAAGACCAGTTCCATAGAGTATCAGCGGCGCATGACCAACGGGCAGCCCCACTGGGTGAGGACTGTTTCCAAAACCTATCGGAACCCCGACAGCGGCGACATCATGTGCTTTCTGTATACCCATGATATCAACGAAAAGAAACAGCTGGGAACGATTATCGGTCGGATTCTGGATTTGGAATATGAGTTTTTGGGGCTTTTAAACCTGTCCGATCAGCACTTGACCTGCTATCGCTACACGGATTTGGAATCCCAGCTGGAGATGCACGTCAATGGAGATTATACCCGGGGCTATCCTGAATTTATAGAGCGGTACGTTCCGGAGGAGTATCGGCAGGAGGCCATGGAGGCGTTTGACTGCACGCACATCATGCGTGAGCTTGAAACCAGCGATACGTTTGTCTATACCTTCCCGGTGATCGCCGATGGCAAGACCTATCGCAAAAAATGGCAGTGCATGTACCTCGATCAGAGCCACTCCGTTTTGGTCTTTACCCGCACGGATATCACCGCCATTACCCACCAGCAGGAGCAACATCAGGCAGTCCTCCGGGACGCACTGCTGCAAGCGCAGCAGGCAAGCGTTGCAAAAACGGAATTCCTCTCCAGAATGAGCCACGAAATCCGCACGCCCATGAACGCCATCATCGGAATGTCGGCGCTGGCCGCCCAGTGCGTGGGCAACTCTGAGCAGGTGTCCGACTGCATTTCCAAGGTGGGGATTTCGGCGCGATTCCTGCTCTCTCTCATCAATGATATTTTGGATATGAGCCGGATCGAAAGCGGAAAGCTGACGCTGAAAAATGAGGAGATTCCTTTTGAGGAATTCCTAAACGGCATCAATACCATTGCCTGTGAGCTGGCAGAGAACAAGGGCGTGGAATACGACTGCATCCTGACCAGCTTTACGGAGCCGTCCTATATGGGCGATCCTATGAAGCTGCAGCAGATTCTGGTAAATCTGATCTCTAACGCGGTAAAGTTTACCCCGGCGGGCGGAAAGGTGCAGTTCATTGTCAATCAGGCTCGGACCAATGGCGGCAAAGCATATCTGCAATTTACCGTGAACGACACGGGAATCGGCATCAGCGACGAATTTAAGGACCGCATCTTTGAACCCTTTGAGCAGGAGCGTTCCAACTCCACAAGTCCCTATGGAGGAACGGGGCTGGGCCTTGCCATCTGCAAAAATCTGGTGGATATGATGGGCGGAACGATCTCCGTCAACAGCATCGAGGGCATCGGCACGGAGTTTCTCGTGGAACTCTCGCTGGGACTATGTACCGACACGGTTTACCGGGTCAGAAATCAGTGGGGCATGAACTGGAAAAACCTGTCCGCGCTGATTGTGGACGACGAGATTCTTATCTGCGAGCAGACGCAGCATATCCTGACGGAGATGGGTACAAAGGCGGACTGGGTGGACAGCGGGTCAAAGGCCGTCGCTATGGTGGAGACAAAGTGGGCGCGGGGAGAGCTTTATGACATTGTGCTGATTGACTGGAAGATGCCGGAGATGGATGGCATTGAAACCACGAGGCGGATTCGGCGCATCGTGGGTCCGGACGTGACAATCATCATCATGACGGCCTATGACTGGGCCGGTATTGAGGCCGAGGCCAAAAACGCCGGAGTCAATCTTCTTATTTCAAAGCCCCTGTTCAAAACCTCGCTCTGCTCCGCTTTTGAAAAGATCTATCTGCACAAAGAGCAGGAACAGCAAGCCGCCACGCCCCGGGAATATGACTTCACCGGCCACCGGGTTCTGCTGGTCGAGGATCACATGCTGAATGTGGAGGTTGCAAAGCGCCTGTTGAGCGCCAAAGGCTGCGAAGTGGAGGTCGCGGAAAACGGTTTGGCCGCCATTGAGACTTTTACTTTAGCCGAACTGGGGTATTTCGACGCAATCCTCATGGATATCCGCATGCCGGTCATGGACGGATTAACGGCAACACGCTCTATCCGCCAGCTGAAAAAGAAGACCGCCAAGACGATTCCTATTATCGCGATGAGCGCCAACGCGTTTGACGAGGATGTGGAAAAATCCAAGATGGCGGGGATGAATGCGCACCTCGCCAAGCCCATTGAACCGGAATTGCTGTATGCAACGCTGGATGACTTTTTCCACGCGGGGCAGACGCCTCTGCCCGAATAAGAGCGGGGCGCGTGCATTTTTCAGCCTGTTTCAGCATCTATGGCATAGAGCCGGGGCCACTGGGGCGCCGCCGTTTGGGCGGAAAGTATCCAAAATATTTAAAATTTGTCCGCCATGAATTCACTACCGAACAGGAGGGATCGAAATGAACGCGCTGCAAAATTTGAAAAGGCGCCTGTGCGCCGCTATTTTGGGAGCAATTCTTCTTGTGGGGATACTGGCCGTGCCTGCCAGCGCGGTGAGCGGACCCACGCTTCGCGTTGCATTTTATCCGCTGCCCGGATTTTTTGAGTATACCAATCGGGGCGAGGAATGTGGATATGGCGTTGACCTGCTGAATTTGATATCCCGGTATACGGGCATTACCTTTACCTACGTTTTGGCCCACAGCTGGGAAGAGACAAAGCAAATGGTTTTGAAAGGAGAGGCGGATGTCCGTATGCCGGGTACGCTTCCCATCTCGCCCTCCACCACGCTGGGGTACACGGAGCACAGCATCATCGACACCTATTATGCCGTCATGGCACTCAAAAGCAGAGAAGATCTTTGTTACCAGGATTACGAGACGTTTCAAACGCTGAAAGTCGGCATTTCCCGGCCCGTGTACCAATCCGCCGGACTGGAAAACGAATTGGAGGATGCAGGCATTCCGGCGGAACACCTTGTCTTTTACGATGGGTTCAACGCCTGCCGAGCCGCTCTGGAGGCGGGGGAAATCGACGCGCTGATCTCCAACGTCATGGATTTGGACGGCGAAATGAAGCAGTTGGAGCGGTTTGGCACCATCTCCAATTATATTTCTATGAGTATCGGCAATCCATATTTAAAAACGATCAACAATGCGCTGGCTAAAATTCAAAGCGACGAGCCGACATTCTTTTCAGATACCTATAAACGCTGGTTTCCGGAGCGGGTCGCTGTGCCGATGACAAAGGATGAAGCGCGCTATCTGGCGTCGATCAATTCTTTGACCTTTGCCTTTCAGGACGGGCGGGGATATTACAGCCGCAGGGAGAAGGACGGTTCTTTCACGGGGTTCTATCCCGCCGTGGCGCAGATGATTTGCGACCGGCTGGGCGTTTCATGCATCCAGACGGAGTGGAAAGAGGAGAAGGCACGAGGCGTTGTCGTTTATCCTGATTTCTACTATGATCACGTATGGGCCGACGAAAAAAATGTGGACATTACGCAGCCTTATGCCACGGTCAATTACTACGCAATCAAAAACAAGAACAGCAGCTTTGATTCCGAAACCTGCACGGTGGCCGCCGTCCATTCCTCCCATGTGACGCAGAATTATATTTTAGGAAAGTATCGTCAGGATCAAATCACATGGTGCCGGGATTCACAGGACTGCCTGACGGCGGTGGCATCCGGAAGAGCGAGTCTGGCCCTTGTCTCCAGCTACGCGGCGGAATATTATTTGAAAATGTATCATTACAGCCAGCTCACGCCCTCTCTGGTTGCGTTTTCCAATCAGGTGTGTCTGGGCGTGGAGGGCGACGAAACCGGCCTGCTGGCAAGCGCGCTCAGTAAAACGCTTTCCACCATCACCACCGACGAATTGAACGCACTGATGATCGACACCACTGTGAAACGCCCCAGTCAGAACCTTCTTCTGGCTTGGATCTACGAGAACCCCGTCCGCAGTATCCTGATTGTCAGCGGCGGGACGATTCTAATGGTGAGTCTGGCCGCGGTTTTCCTCTATCTGAAGCGCGCCCACCGGAAAAACCTTGATTTGGCGGAAGCCGTCAACGCAAAGCAGGCCTTCCTGTCGAGAATGAGCCACGACATGCGCACTCCGATGAATGCGATCATTGGCTTTTCCTCCTTTGGCGCGGAGGCCTCTGACTTGGAGGAATCCGCCGGATATCATGAAAAAATTCATCAGGCCGGGCAGTATCTGCTGCAATTAATCAACGACAGTCTGGACTTAAGCAAGCTCCAGAGCAAAAACTATGCGCTTCATCCCCAGCCCTATCGAAAAGAGGAGCTTTTGGAGTCTCTGGCCAACCTTCTCCAGCCCCGGGCGCAGGAAAAGGGCGTTTCCCTTGCCTTCCACTGTGATCCAACGCTTCCTCCCCTGCTGTTGTTTGACAAAATGCGGGTTCAACAAATTTTTGTAAATTTACTGAACAACGCCATCAAGTTCACGCCGTCCGGCGGCCACGTAACCCTTGACATTGAAAAGGAAGACGCCGGCCCAGACTCGCATCTGATTCGATTCCGGGTCAGGGACGACGGCGCGGGTATGTCGGATGAATTTCAGCGAAATCGGCTGTTTAAGCCCTTTGAGCAGGAGCACACCACCGCCAGCGGTGACGGCACCGGGCTGGGGCTGGCAATTGTGAAGGATCTGGTCACGATGATGGGTGGCACGATCTCCTGCAAAAGTGCCCCCGGAAAAGGCACAACCTTCACGGTGCTGCTGCGGGGCCAAATTGTTCCGGAGCAGAATCTGGTGGAAAAGCTCTGCCCGATTTCCTCATCCGGGCTGGCGGGGAAAAATGTCCTTGTGTGCGAGGTCCAGGCCGTAAACCGGGAAATTGTGGAAAAGCTGCTGCAACATGTGGGCATCTGCGTGAATTCTGCCGAAAATGGCCAAGAGGGATTGAAACTGTTTGAAAAGTCGGCGGAAAATTACTATTTTGCGGTGTTAATGGATATTCGGATGCCTGTTTTGGACGGAATTTCCGCCACAAAAGCGATTCGGCGGCTGTCGCGCCGGGACGCGGCGGGCGTTCCGATTATCGCCCTGTCCGCCGCTGCTCCTGATGAAAACATGGTGCCCTTTCGGGCTGCGGAATTGAGCGGCTGTCTCACCAAACCGATTGATCCGGAGGAGCTGTATGCCGCCCTTGCCAAATACCTCCCGGAGGATGAGCGGCAGAGTCCGAAATCACAGAGCCTGATACGATAAGAAAAACCACCGGATGCGCTGGAACGATTGGGTAAAACGGAATCCAGTGATTCTGGGGGACGTTACCCCTTATCAATCATCCATAATGGGATAAAAGCATTTTGGAAATGGTCAGCTTTAAAAATGAAGTTTTCAAGAAACAGAGCAGAGGCCCGGGCGATTGCGCCCGGGCCTCTGGTGTTTTTATTTGCGGACGGACCATGCGGTGTGGTCCGTGTGCAGGAGATGATGGGACTTCTCGCCCAGCGGATTTTTAAGATAGGCGCGGTAGAGCTCATACACGTCCGGATTTTCGTGAGAGAAGCGGACGGTTGCGTTCGCGTCCATTTCCCAAAGCTGATTGCCGCGGTGAGACGCCATTTCCACGCCCTCGTGGATGGGCTGGCCGCCGCCGCCCGCGCAGCCGCCGGGACAGGCCATGACCTCCACAAAGTCATAGACCACTTCCCCGCCGTCAATGGCCTCCATCAGCCGGCGGGTATTCCCAAGGCCGCTGACCACCGCCACGCGCACGTCTCCGGCCCCCGGAATGGAGCAAACCGCCTCCTTCCAAGGCCGATCTCCCCGCACCTTTTGAAAAGCATCGGCATCCGGGTTGGTCCCGGTCACCAGATAGTAGGCGCTGCGCAGCGCCGCGTCCATCACGCCGCCCGTGGCGCCGAAAATCACCGCCGCGCCGGTGCCGGTACCCAAGGGGCTGTCAAATTCCGCTTCTTCCAAGTCGGCGGGAATGATGCAGTCGCTGCAGAACATCCGGCACATCTCCCGGGTGGTCAAAACGGCGTTCACGTCCGGGTCGCCGCAGGCATCATTCATCGTGGGCAGCTCGCACTCCGTCTTTTTTGCGGAGCAGGGCATGATGGACACCACATAAATTTTGTGGGGATCAACGCCGATCTTCTCCGCGAAATAGCTTTTTGCCACCGCGCCGAACATTTGCTGGGGCGACTTGGCGGTAGAAAGATTCTGAGTGTAAGCCGGGAACTGAGTTTTGAGAAAGCGCACCCAGCCGGGACAGCACGAGGTAAACATGGGCCAGCGGTATTTTCCCTTGTGAGTAAACCGCTCTAAAAATTCGCTGCCTTCCTCCATGATGGTGAGATCGGCGGTGAAGTTGGTGTCAAACACGTAATCAAAGCCGATGCGTTTCAGCGCCGCCACCATGCGTCCGGTGGTGGCCTGCTCAACAGGCAGGTCAAAGGCTTCCGCCCACGCCACCCGCACGGCGGGAGCAACCTGCACCACCGTGACGATGTCCGGGTCCCCCACTGCTTGCAGCACCCGGTTGGTGTCGTCTCGAACGGTCAGTGCGCCGGTGGGGCAGTGGGTCACGCACTGCCCGCAGAAGGTGCAGTCTGTGTTTTTCAGGAAGCGGTTGTAGCTCACGTCCACCGTGGTGCGGGAGCCGGTACCGGCCACGTCCCAGATGTGCATTCCCTGTACCTTGTCGCAGATCTGCACGCAGCGCATACATTTGATGCACTTGCTGGCCTCACGGACGACAGGAGCCTCCAAATCCACGGTGGAGCGCTCCAGCTGGAGCTCATAGGGCTGATAATGGATGTTGAGGTCGCGGGAGAGCCGCTGCAGTTCGCAGTTGCCGCTGCGGATGCAGACCGCGCAGTTGGAGTTGTGCTGGGAGAGGATCAGTCTCAGGTTCGTTCTGCGGGCTCTGCGGACCCGGTCGGAATTTGTGTAGATGACCATGCCCTCTGTAACCTCTGTATTGCAGGCCGGGACCAGACGCTCTTTCCCTACAACCTCCACCACGCACATGCGGCATGCCGCGATGTTGTTGATTTCCTTTAGGAAGCACAGATGGGGGATGGGGATTCCCGCCTGTTCGGCGGCTTCCAGAATGGTGACGCCCTCGGCGGCGGTCAGGTCCCGGTTGTTGATCTTGAAATTCACCATCTTTCCACACGTCCTCCCTTAAAGTTTCCGTATCCAAAGTGATCGCACCGGAGGCACCGGGAGGATTCCTGCGCCGCCTCCTCGTCGGTCATGCCGCATTCAATGCACTGAAAGTCGCCCTTGCGCTCGCTTGCGCCGCGTTCTGTGGCGTTGACCCGGCCGCAGGGGCGCTGGTCGGCAAAGCGCGGGGCGGGGACTTGAACCTCTGTGCGAATCTCGTGCTGAAAACCCAGATATTCGTCGATGTTGGCCGCTGCCGCCTTTCCGGCGGCAATGGCCCGGATGACGGTGGCGGGTCCGGTGACGCAGTCGCCTCCGGCAAAGACTCCCTCCATGTCCGGGAGGCGTGTGCTGGAATCCGCCAGCAGTGTGCCGCCCCGCTGAATCTTCACGCCGCACTGCTCGAACCCAAGGGACTCAATCCCCTGTCCGATTGCCACAATGATGGAGTCGGCGGAAATGCGCCGAGGCTCCACAGCCGCAGTGGCCGGGCGGGGACGGCCATTGCTGTCCATCGCCCCAATAATCTGCGGCTGTGTCCAAAGGGCCACAGCCTGTCCCGTCTCGTCGGCCTCAATCCGCACCGGAGCCTGCAGGGTCAATACCTCGGCTCCCTCCGCAATTGCGCCTTCGATCTCCTCCTGCTGGGCGGTCATGTCTGCCTGACGGCGGCGATACACGCATGTCACGTTGGCTGCGCCCAGCCGGATTGCGCTGCGGGTCACGTCCATGGCCACGTTTCCCCCGCCGATAACCACCACGTTCTGTCCGGTGAAATCGGGCATATCGTCGTCGCCGATGCGGCGCAGCAGCTCCACCGCGGAGATGACCCCCCGGCTGTCCTCGCCTGGAATGCCGGTTTTTTTGTCGGTGTGCGCACCAATGGAGAGATACAGGCAGTCATACTGCTTTTTCAGCTGGTCAAAGGTAATGTCGCTTCCCACGTTCACCTGTGTGTGAACCTCGATGCCAAGGGAGAGGATGGCGTTGATATCGTTGTCCAGCCGCTGGCGGGGTAAGCGGTAGCTGGGGATGCCGTAACGCATCATGCCGCCCAGCTGCTTCTTCTTTTCGTAGACGGTGACCTTATGGCCCATCAGTGCCAGATAGTAGGCGGCGGAAAGACCGCCGGGGCCGCCGCCGATAATGGCGACGGACTTCCCTGTTTCGGGGGCTTTTTTAGCGTGGGGCGCACCTGTGGCGTGATCCACGGCGTAGCGCTTCAGCCCCCGGATATTCAGCGCATTGTCCACCATGTTCCGCCGGCACCGGGCCTCGCAGGGGTGCTCGCAGATATAGGCGCAGGCGGTGGGGAAGGGGTTGTCCTTACGGATGAGCTGAACCGCGTCGTCGCAGCGGCCCGCGTTGACCAGAGCGATGTAACCGGGAATATCCACCCCGGCGGGACACAGCGCCACGCAGGGCACGGGGTTTTTGAGACTGCCAAGACACCGGTGATGGAGAATGTGCTCCTCGTAATCGTCCCGAAAGCCCTTCAGGCCCATCAGGACCAGATTTGCCGCGTCGATGCCGATGGCGCAGTCCGCCGTTTCGGTAATGGCCTGCGCGGTGCTTTCAATGCGGGACAAAATTCCGATTTCCGGCTCTCCGTCGAGTACCTGTGTCAGCATGCTGGACAGTTGGGCAAGACCAATGCGGCAGGGAACGCATTTGCCGCAGGTCTGCGCGCGACAGAGATTCAGGAAATTCAATGCCATATCCACGGGGCAAAGGCCCGGTGGGCTGGCGGCGATTCGCCGTTCCATATTCCGGTACAGCTGTTCCACGATTGCTTGGGCCTGCCCCGGAATTTTGACTTCAAGCCTGCTCATATCATTTCACGCCTTTCTCTTCCGTTCTAATTCCATAGTGACTTTGAAAAAGGGACAATAAGGGAACCGGGCGTTGATCCAACCAGTTGGCCGATTTTATCATGTAAAGATTTCAGGCAATCCCGCGATACGCTTTCTGCGATTTTGGCGCGCGCGTCCGCGTTCGGCGCGGCGCGCCAAAGCGCAGGGAGTTTTTCTTATTTCTTCTCGGTGTCGTAGGTATACCAGCCCTTGCCGGACTTGCGGCCAAGCTCGCCCTTTTTCACCTTCTCGATGACCAGCGGGCTGGGCTTGTCGTTTTCATCTCCGCTTTCCGCATAGCGGTCGCGGCGGACAAAGTAGTTCACGTCCAACCCCGTCATGTCCATCAGCTTGAAAGGTCCCATGGGATAGCCAAGGCCCTTTTCGCAGGCGGCGTCAATATCCTCCCCGGAGGCAATGCCCTTTTCCCGCCGAAGACAGGCCCCCCGGGGGACGGCGGCGCTGATG
>ERZ781272.713-NODE-713-length-17622-cov-22.153185_pt1 | contig 17622 bp, 16 predicted proteins | sample MGYA00375850_ERZ781272 | MGnify/ENA primary metagenome ERZ781272 (study PRJEB29790, sample SAMN06051246) | human gut metagenome | host: Homo sapiens | place: USA: Cincinnati, Ohio | collected 2013-06-21 | study: EMG produced TPA metagenomics assembly of the Gut...
TCTTGTTTCAACTACAGATACTTCAAAGTATTCTTTATCCTCCCTGTTTTCTTCCGTTTTTCTGACTAGCTCTTCAAAGTTACTAAAATGTTCTTGTTGATCATCCACCACCAAATCACCTCTTTCTAAACATTAAAAAAGGCTATTACCTGTATATTTGGTAATAGCCCGCATTATAGCTTATACTAACTTGTCCTTATCTTTATTTAAAAGCAGTTACAAAATAAACTGCGCAATTATAGTTATCCTATTCCTTCTTTAGTTTACTTACAACCACTAAAATAATTACCACTACAACTGCAATTGGTAGTAAAACTTTCATGATTCCTATTAGCTTCGATGCAATCAATCCACCTAACATTAAGCAGACAATAATCTCGCTAAAAATTGCCTTTCCACCAAAATATGTAACATCAAAGATTTTGTGGTAAGCAATTTCTATTAAAACTGCAAAAATAATTGTTAATATAACTAATATAAAATCCATTTGTTTTCCTCCTTTGTTCCGTCAACTACTATACTGCGTTCTCATTTCTTTTTACTTTTGAGTTTTTTATCTTATGAAGCAACCAATTCTCAGTATATCCATATTTCAGGCTGAGTTCTTTTGAATTTGTGCCGTCATATTCCTCAAGTATACACTTCATAATGTAGTCTTTTGAGTATAAGCTGACAGGATAAACTACTTGTTGCCCTCTGAAATTCTCATAGAACTTGATAGCAAAATCACTTCCAAATATTTCAGCTATCTCTCTATATACACCATTGAGCCCACTGATATTATCTTCAATCATAATAAATCACCCCTTTCCTTAAAATATATAATCGTATTATAACTAGCTTAATCCAAACTGTCCTATCGAGAATCTATTGTATTCTGTATATAATTCTCTTATACAAAATCTATATGATTACAATTCCTGTCCATCTGCTATGAATATCTTATCGTCATTAACGGAATATACATATACACTATCAGATAATACTTCTTCCTTTTCCACCTGTGTTGAATTAATTTCTTTTACCATTGCTCTTAAACTATCTACCTCCATATGCTCTGTATACGGGATAATAATTTGCTCGTGTATACTAGATGGTAGAATAACAAGACCTTTTGCTTTTCTTTTTAATCCATGGAAGAAATCTCTTAGAAGATTGGGATATAAGATAATAGCTGCTCCGTGCAAGTTCATACTATTTGATGCAACATACATCCTGGCTGATCCATCACAGGATTCTGAAACTTCTTCCTCTCTTCCCATCATCCCAAAAATAACTTCTTCCATGGAACGGATTTGTGGCGGAAAGATTCTCATAGTATTTTCAACTGCCTTTTCATGTAACTCTTCTAAACTACAATCCCATTCTTCAAAGAACGAATTCTCTACTAGGATTGTCCCAATCCCATCTTCATCCATCTTGCAGACAACATAGTACACAATCGCAAGATCAAGTAACTTCTTATGTGGGACTGTCTTTAATAATGCCTCATTCATCTTTGTATTTACTAACTTATAACAAATAAGATCGTTTACTTTACTAAAGTCGCTAATCTCTGATGTTATTAGTGATTGTTGCTCCACTTCTCCCTTATTCTCATTTACAACGTTAAGCATTTCATTAATGATATCCGCTACTGTTACCCCCTGCTTGTATTGTTCATAATAGTAATCTAGATATAGGCATGGAGATACTTTCTCCGATAGTTTATGCAACACAATTGCATCTAAAACTCCACCATTATTCTTTCTTACCGTTTTCTGCTCTACGCTTACATCTGTTTGTACAACATTATTTAATTCCTGGTAGATTCTCTTTCTAAAATCTTCGTAATTCATTCTGATCTCCTTTCAACAAAAAATGGACTGATACGGAGAAATTCTCACATATCAGTCCAAACCATATGGTATATATACAATATTATAATATTTATTTATTTCTTCTTTTACTACGAAAATGAAGTAGATGGAAATCTACCCTGTCATCATACCATTTCCTTGATTTTTAACTCCTCAGGAATTTTCCACTTTTCAACAGAAAGACCAGTATATAGTATCACAGCTTTTTGCAAAAAGATTAATCTGCTAGAAATGGTGAAAGAAGAGCAAAAATTGCATACAGTATAGCAGTGTTAATTCTAGATTCTTGGTATGAAAATTCCATAGACCTGTATAAGAAAGCAAATACTAAAACTGCAATTGTAAAAAAGAAAGTGCATCCAAATACTCCTACTAAAATTCTATTAAGATTATTAGGTTTTTTTTCATTTTTCGAAATACACATATTAGACAATACAAATGCAATAACACCGATAATAATGTTTCCAATAATGTAGTGATTCATGTCAACAATGTGTATACAGCTATCATAGAATAGCATAATAAATCCTACACTAATAACAAGGTAACAAGTATTTTTTACCAATTTGAAAATTAGGGATTTAGTATCATTATTCATAATAAGTAAAGTCGTTATAGCAAATCCAAATAAACCAAGAACAAAACTTTCTGTAACTAATCCTTGAATTAAGTTAAACATAAACGCTCCAAGTACAGTTGCAAATACATTTCTTATAGCACTCGATAAAGAAGACGATGTACCTGCCTTTTTTTTCTCTTTGGTAGTAGCAGCAATAGGTTTTGCATTATATTCACAACTCTTAATATCATTAAAAGACTCACTAAAAGCAGGTATTTTTTTTGTTGTTTCATCATAAATATTTTGGGAATCATTAGAAACTGTTCCTTCTGCTGTTAATATTGGTGTATCTATAACAGCTTTTACCGCACCTGCTAAGGCACGTGTTACAGCAACCAATCTTAATTCATCTTCCGAAAAATTCTTAGCATCTACTGTTTTGTTTTTGAAGAATCCCATTTTTTTTCTCGTCACACCATCAAGTAACGCAGTACATTGAGAAAACATTGCATCTAAGTCGTACAAAAGATTATTAAACATATCTGCTCTATCTGCAATTGCAACACACAAAACTTCCGATGTTTTCATTTGTTCAGACGCTGCTTCTGCTTCAGCATACATCGTATTAGCTTTTTCTAAATTTTCATCTGCTTTGATGCTTGCACTAATACCTGAAAACAATACCACAGGTGCAGCAATCGCAGCCAAAGGGGTCATTGCTGCACCAAGAGACAAAGCAGAACCTGCCATTCCTGCAGCCATACCTATTTCTCCAGCCATCAACGCTGTTCCTGCCGTCGATAACATACCTGTTACAACCGGAAGAGAACCACTTGCAGCCAAAGCAATTACTGCACCAGTAGCTGCACCAGCCGCACCACTGGAAAAAGTCGACTGATAAATATCTGACATTTCTCTTAACTGCAATGCATCTTGTTTCTCCAATGTAAAATTCTTAATTTCGTCAAGTCCAATAGACTCACTTAATTCTATATTTTTTATTCTCTCATATGATACAAGAAACTGATTAACCGATGTTTCCAAAACTTTCTTCTTAGAATATCCTAACTGTAACAATGATTTTTCTGTTTTTACTTTTGCATTTTCTAATAATCGTTTTGCATTATTATAACGTCTTTGTGCATCTTCTGTAATTTGTTGTGCTCTTTCATTTGTTTCCTTTGCACTCAAGTGTCCACCGACTCCAAGAACAGCAGCTCCTAATCCGAGTCCTGCTAATAAAAAAGGTATTGGCATAATATCCCTCCTACAAAATATCTGTTGTGTCATCAAAGAGAAAATCTTTGAACTCGTTCATATTGTCATAATTAACCCTACCACCTAATTTACGTGTTATTTGATTGGCTCCTACGATTACGCTGTTCGCATCTCCTGTTTCAAATGCTATCTGCATTGTAGAAAGAGCTTCATCAAAGCAATCTTGATACTCACGAAAATATGATGCCAAATATACTTCTAACTCCTCTCTAAATGCACGAATTTCCCTTGCTGCCTTCTCACACTCTGCAATTATTCTCAATCGTTCTTGATGCTCTAATTTCTTTTTTTGTAGCGTTATCATCAGATTATTATAATAATTACTTGTAATTACTGAGCCGACCAATGCACCAATCGCTGCACCAACAATAGGAACAGGAATCATTGCTTGTCCAACAGCCATAGCATATCCAGTTGTAGCAAAATTCAGCCCCTTCTCTCCTAACCCAATCACGAATTCCTCTGTTGAAATTTTACCATCACCATACTGTTTTAATAAATCTCCCGTAAGCATCACTGCAGTGATGACTTTCGCTGGAACATTATTTTCATACAATGCCCTTGCAAATTTGGATGACGAACTAGATAATGTATGTGACACCGTTGTTAAGCTACTACCCATACAATATCCAGTAACTGCTGATTTTCCACTATCAACTACTATATCTGCAATTGCATCTTCGGCAGATTTTTCTCCTTTAATAACAGCTGTAATATTCATAATTCCAGACATCGTCACACCTGTAATACCAGCATTTTTTGCTGCAGCTTTTCCAGCACCATGTCCTGTTTTCAATATATTACTAGTGGAATTCTTAAAATCTTTCCGTTTTAAAGCCTTTAGTGCTTTATTTTCGCTTTCAATAGCTTTAGACTTTCCTTGTTCAGATAACGTAACACCCGTCTTTTCCAAATATACATCATCTGTTACAAAATCCTTATTAGAACGGCTCCGCTTTGCATTGTTAAACTTTCTGGACACGACCTCCAAATTATCAGAACTATTCGATGATACTTTAATATCATCGTTCGATAACCAAGGATTGTTCTTAGTTTGTTCATATCTTTTTTCAAGTGATACTTTGTGGTCTGCTTCAGCTAAATGTTTTGTCCAGTTATCACCATATTTCATTCGTGCTTCATCCTTAGTTAAGGTAAGAACATCTCCTGTATAGGGATCCTTAACATCACCCCTTGACTTAAAAGCATCTTTTTTGATATTTTTCTTTGCAACAGCATCATCAAGAACACTTCTATCATACTTCTTTGGTTTTGCAAACTTTTGAGCAGCTTCTTGCGTTGACACTCTGACAGAGTCTGTCGCAGCAAAACCCACTCCTAATGACACAGCACTTTCATCATCTTTTCTTTCTTCAGCTAAAACAACAACTTCAGTTGATGTTATCTTCTTCTTTAAGAAATCAAACATTTAGTTTCCTCCATGAACATATATCCTCCTATCACAAGTGAATAAATCCTATTCAAAAATGAATTACTCAGAAATAGCTTTTCACATTGTATGGCAAAATCTTTACTTAATATAAACACTTGAACCAATATGTAAATATAATCTTTTTCTATATTATCTTATTTTCCGTCATAAAGCATCAAACCAATAATTTCAAAAGTAATAGTTGGTTTACTACTAATCCCACATTCTTTGAATCCCCCCTGTCACTTGCGTTTCTTTAATTCTTTACATGCCGAGTAGTTCAACTCATAATATTCAGCTTTTGTCATTTTTATATAGAAAAAAGCATTATACATTGCATCTATATTACATTCGATTGGTCTATTCTCGTAGATAGAGCATAGAGAACTTTTTTCGTCAAAAAATTTACATACTCCATCCCCACGATTCAAACTCAGATATATAGGCGAAAGAGTAATATTTTTACAGCACCAACCACAACAATCACACTTAAACATTCTAATCCTCTTAATTTTAGTATATAATTTTAACCAACATATATCATCTTTCCAACTTTTCCTTTTTCTTCTTTTCTCCAATTCTTCTGCATCCCCTATAACCTCAATCTACGATGTAAAATTTTGCTTTTATAATAATCAATAATATCCTCATATGAATTTTTTTCATGAATCTTTTATTATTCAAACTTGCTTATCAAATAAAACTATTTTTTTTAATAAATTTCTCCATTTTTACTAACTTGTATAATACTATTTCCTTGGCTTCTTAACCACATATCAATACCTTTTCCAAAGACTTCTGCCACAACTGTATAAATACCATCTTCCTCAGATAATATCTGTGCGGTAGGAAGTCTATCAAGAATCGCATCAATATCATTTCCAAAATATTTAAATTTCACTTTTTGCAATTTCCCACCATACATAAATTGGATTCGCTTTCGGAACTCGCCCTCTTCGAATCTGCTACTATATGGTATATTAAATCTTTCATCTAATACCTTCATTTTTTTTATTCTATCCATACGATAAATAGTAGGAAACGAATCATTTACAGTTTCAAAATACTTCTTCAAATCGTCGTCTTCAATAAATGCTATTAAATAAAAGTAATATTCTGAAAACATTATGGCTACTGGTTTAACTTTTCTTCTAACCACTGCCTTGTCCTTCATTCTATGATAATCAATCTCTATATACTGGAAACTACGAATCGCCTGACCAATCTCCCACATAGTATCAGTAAAATGTGTTCTGTGCCGTGGTTCAACATAATGAAAAGCTTCATTGCTAATTAAATCTCTCACTATTTTCTGATTACTCTTTGGAACACAGCTAGAGATTAATTTTTCAAGCAACTCTTCCATTTCTTTTTTAGCAAATGCTCGGCTATCAAGAAGAATCTTGCAAAGTGCTAATACCTCACTATTGGTCATCTGAAGTTTATGAATCTGCTCTAATCGATAGCCTTTATCAGTTCGATCATATACAACATAATTAATTAATCCGGTGTTTTCATAATCACGTTCCAGAAATTCTCTGATATTATCAATATCTCTTTGAATACTGCGCTCATTCACACCATAGTTGTTAGCCTCTTCTGTTTTATTAATCAGAGAACCATTCATAAGTTTCGTATATAATCCAAGTACTCTTCCTATCTTGTCATTTTTATGTTCCTCCATCCATATCTCCTTCTGTACACTCATATTATAACAATCCATCATGACAGTATATGTCTATCTAGTTTTTTTCTATTCTTATATTTCTAAGTAGTTACTCTTTCATCTTCATGCCTTTGATCATCTTTTAAGATTTTCTTTGCTCTTTTGAAGTTTAAAGATAGCCTAAGCTATCTCCTCCGAATTCTTCTTAATCTCATCTACAACACCTATGATCTTTTTGGCAACATCCATATTGTCCTTAAACAATAACGTAATGCTACCAACACTACGGAATAGATCTTTCATTAAGATTACTACTTATCCACTATATTAATTATAATTTTTCTATCATTCTTTCAAAACAATATTGTTGTAGTAATTCTTGATTCTTTTTTGAAATATTAACGCCCCACTCTGGTTCACTTTTTTGCCCTGGCTTATCATAATCACGGTTACGCAATAAGGCATTTTCTTCCTTCCATGCATGAGCAGGTATTAAATAAACATCTGGCAATTCATTTTGACGAAAAATTAGTAAACATAAGTAAAGTTCTTCATTTTCTACATCAAATAATCGCTTCTTCATGAAAACGTATCCGGTATCTTCTTTTACGGATTTTACCTGAATCTCACAGAAAGAGTTTTTCCCTTTAATTACAAAATCAACTCCATGATCATCTACTTCTGATGTAAAAACATCAAAACCATATGATGCAAACTCCATCTTAGCGTAGTACTCTCCATATGTCCCAAACTTTTGTCGGTTCTTTGAAAGTGTTTTCCAATCTTTGTTTGGCATAGAATGTCACCCCCTGATATCATATACTTCCATAATTCAACAATCAATCATTAATAATTCGACTTCAAGTGCAAGTAATACTTCATATTCAACCAAAATATTATTCACTATCAGAATACCCTAATCTAATAGCAACTCTTTCCATTATCTTTCTACTTAATGGTTTTAACTGTTGCATTATGTCCTCTTTAATATCATTAACGCTATTAATTTCCTGACTTCTTAACAAGCGTTCAATATAATATGATAAATCCTTTTCTTCAAAATCAATGTCTGCATACCTATCTAAATCCTTTATTGTTTCCCATTCATCGTCTTTCTGCTCTTTTTCAAAAGTATCGAAAAAAATGAACTCAGACAATTGCTCTCCAAAACTATCCATTTGATCTATAATTGGATATAATTCATTTATACTTCTAAGATTATTTTTTTCAATAATACTCATTAATTTTCTATTGTATTTCTTGATCAAAATCCTGGGTTGGCACATATCATCAATTTTTTCTTGATACACACGCATACAAAGCTGAAGTTCATCACTATATTCAAAAAGTTTCATACTTTCTAATTGTTTAATTAATTCTGGCAACTCATCTAGTATATCTTTAACATGTATGTAACCCTTTAATAATAGTATGTTTAGTAACCCATGAGAGGTTTCAAGCGAAAATATACTATCTCCACAGTTTTCTGTATCAAGAATCATATTAAATATTTCATATGCAAGACTAGTACTATCAGTGTCTTTATATTTGTATACTATTTTTTCATTTTTTCTTTCAAATATTACAGTTACATAGTCATCTACTCTTCTAAGATATGAATATCTTTTTGAAATTGCTTCATTGATAACTTCTTCATCATAAATTTTCTCTTTTATTTCTTCTTCTGAACATTTACATAAAGAATATGCAGTCTTGATATTATGACTGGCCAACTCATAAGCTGTGTCATATGATATCCCAATATCCTCTAATGATTTCTGATAAAAGTGCATTCCTGATAAATAGAATCTACATTTATTTTTTTTCAAAATAGCATTCATAAATAGATAATCTTTTTCTTTACCCTCTAAATAAGATATTAGTTCTTCTTTGAGTACATACTCAAACTGTATAAGAGAATTATGATCCATATTGTCATGATAGTAAGCATATCTGTATAATAATCTAAAACTACAACCTGAACGTCCTAACTTTTTTAAAGCAAGATCCTCAATTCGGCTTATTTTTGAAATACTTAAGCCCAACATATCAGCAATTTCAGCTAGGGTACAGCATTTTCCATCTAGTAACCCATATCGTTTTTCTAATACATATATCTGTTTTTTATCTAGCAAATTATAAAAAACATTTTTAAAGATATCTACCAACTGATCGTATTTACTTTTTCCAATACTTCTTTTGCCACCAAGTGTCTTAACGGCCAATAGTTCCCACCCTGTTAATTCAAGTATTTCAAATGTTTTCTGACTACTATCCCTAAAAAATAGTACTTTTTCACTTTGTTTGTTCATTTTATTACCTCAATACATACAAAATTTTCAATAATAAATTTTATCATAAATTATTAATTATTAGAGTGCATACAGCTCATCAAAAATAACAGGATGGAAATTAAGATCATGCTTTGTATATGCCTCGGCCGATAAAACCTGATAAAAAGAATTAGTCGGCTGATATAAGATTCTCTTTACTGACATAATAGGTTTAATTCTCTTCTTTAATGCCTTACACTGGTCATTTATATCAATTGCAACATCAAAAACTATCCCGTTATTCTTTCTTACCGTTTTTAGCCCCTGTTACATCTGTTTTCACAAAATAAAATATATTTCACTTAATAATTCTAAATTTGTAATTGTTATTACTCTTTTTAAATCGCAATTTAATTAATTTGTTACTTACATCAATACATTTTATAGCGCAGCTCTTGTTTCCTAAGTATTTATAACCTTTGCAAGCAATAATATCTTTCATTGTTAATTCTAATCCCATTTGTTTAGAAAGTTTTTCTAGACTTGTATTATATATAATTTCTTTTTGCTCTTCTTGTTTTGCTTTTGGTTTATTATTTGTATTATTAATGCATCTCAAAACTCTATCCTTAGGTTTATGTACTTTACTAGGGAATGCCTTACAGTACTTTGCTTGTGTTTTATCTGTTATATCAATTCCAAACTCATAACAAAAATGAGCTGATTTATCATATGCATTACAATTATAACAATTCTTGGTTTTAGAATTAATATTATGCTTATTTACTGTTTCAACTTTTCCACACATACTAGTTCCTGTTTTAATCATACAACCTCCGTAAATTATTAAACATGAAATATATTTAATTTAAAGACAACACATGATTTGTAAATTATACTTTACCTATTCCATCATTTTAAAGACATAATATACATTCTTTATAGTAAATACAATATAACAATCCAGTCCATCAGTTTAAATATTAGTTCAAATTTTAGTCCAGCTCTTAAAGTGAATTCTCTTATTTTTGCATTGATACTTTCTATATAGCGTTCATCTTGAACAGCTCTTATTGATAGACTGAAAACGATAAATACGCTCTACATCGCAAAACTGAAGAAGATAGCCTAAGCTATCTCCTCCGAATTCTTCTTAATCTCATCTACAACACCCATGATCTTTTTGGCAACATCCATATTGTCCTTAAACAATGATGTAATACTACCAACGCTACGGAATGGTTCTTGCATTAATACTGTTTTATCCTCAATCATACCATTCTTCACTACATAATCCACAATCAACTTCACAAAGCGAATCTGGTTGACATTCAGCTTTTCTTCACTTAAGAATTCACTGAATGCTTCGTTCACTGCCTCTCTATCAAGACCAACAATCTTTCGAACAAGTCGCCCTATAGGTGCATCTCCAAATTCTTTTACATAATCATTCTTTGTGCCAAGTTCTTTCCACAATACATTCTCCAGCTCTTTTAAATCAGATTCAGTAAGCTTTTTATTATTTCTTAACTTATATATTGCGAGCATGTTATCATGTTCTTTTAAATAAAATTCTACCTTCTTTTTATAATCCTTTAAGTTATTGGCATTATAAATTGAAGTACCTTCTTTTATTTCAAGAATCTCATCGGTAAAGTTAGTATAGTATACTTTTTGTCGATTCTTTTGAATGAATTTAATCAGATCCCTTAATGCTTCGCGAACTGCTTCTAATTCAAACACTGTGACATTCTCCCAGAATTCATCCGTTTGCACCTTTTCAATGATATACTTTTGTTCTTTTACTTGTGGTATATTATACAGATTCGATAATTCCTCGGCTGTCTGAACAATACTACGTATCACCTTAGTTGCATCTTTACTCTCTAGTAATGCTAAATTAACTGAGTAAACCATATAATCGAATCTCTTTGCTAATTCACCACTACCATCTGGAATAATCAAAGGAGAAATATGTTCTCTAATGTCTGATACACTTTGCACATCTAGTACTCTCCAAGCTTCTTCTTCCTTAAATGTTTCCACATAACGCAAGTGTAATTTTACCCTGAAACTCTCTTCATTTAACAACCTAATACCCTGCATTAAATCTTCTACCAGTGTTTCACGATAGGTTACATATTCCTCTTCTTGAAATCTAGAATCTTGAAGTTCACGCGCTATTAATACTTTAGTTGTGTACAATTTTTCTGTTAATGATTCACCGATTGCCGTCTCACTACCTTTGGTATCTACTCGGAAGAAATCAAAGTTATTACAGAAGTCAAAGATAAGGAATTTTTCTTTATCAGCTCCAACACCAAGTAAATCCTTACAAAGTCTCGTTCCTCGTCCAATCATCTGCCAGAACTTTGAGTAAGAACGAACTTTCTTAAAGAACACTAAGTTTAATATTTCTGGAATATCAATTCCTGTATCTAACATATCAACCGAAACTGCAATCTGAGGCATCTTGTCTTTCGTACTAAAATCATCAATTATTGTATCTACATACTTAATACTATAATCGATTTGCTTGATAAAATCTGCTCCATACTCAGAATATCGTATATTAAAGCGCTCCACAATTGCTTGTGCATGTAAACTGCTCTTCGCAAAGATGATTGTTTTCCCTAATTTATCATTTCCCTCAACTCTTAATCCATTTTCCATAAGCGTTGACAGAACACGGTCTATGGTATCAGCATTAAACAACCATTGATTTACTGCACTACTAGAAACAGAGTTTTGTATCGTTTCATCATCTTCAAATGTTTCTTCAAATTCTTCCTTTTCTTCCTCTGATAATTGATCGTAATGAATTCCATCTTCCATTATCTTAGACTTTACTTCAATTGTAGTATAATCAACTAGATACTCATCTTCTACTGCTTTAGAAAGTTCATATGCAAAGGTAGGAACCCCTCTCTCAAGTTCGAATTGTCCATATGTATTCTTATCAATTTCATCCTTTGGAGTTGCTGTTAACCCTATCACCATTGCATCAAAATAAGTAAAGATATCTGCATATTTTTTATATATACTTCTATGACTTTCATCCACTATAATCAAATCAAAATGTCCTGGTGTAAATAAACGTTTTCCAAATTCCGTCTTCGTATCATCAATTGCATTCATCATAGTTGGATATGTGGAAAATATCATTCTCGCTTGTTCTGGATTATCCTTGTTATCAAGCAAATTACATAAGGTCAAGTTCGGAAGTAAGTTACTAAAGTTATTCTTGGCTTGCTTCACTAATGCCTTACGATCTGCAAGGAACAAGATGTTTTTAACATAGTTATGTCTTGCAAGTACATCTACTATAGAGATTGCTGTCCTTGTCTTTCCTGAACCTGTTGCCATAACAAGTAACATCTTTCTTTGCTTACTCTCTACTGCTTCACAGACTGCTGTAATTGCTTCCTTCTGATAATAACGATTCGAAATATTATCGTTAATCTCAACATCTACCAACGGCTTGCATGAGGTTCTACGATCCACTTCTAGCTGCAATTCATCTTTAGTAAATATTCCTGCAACTTGTCTCCTTGCAAATCCTCTAGCATCATTGGTATAAAATATCTCAAATCCATTGGTTGTAAATATTAACGGACGTTGACGATACTGATTCTCCAAACAATCTGCATAGAGCTTCGCTTGCTGAGAACCGTTCATAGGATTAACACTAGTTTTTTTCGCTTCAATGACTGCCAGAGGCTTACCATTTTTACCATAAAGGACATAATCCACATAACCTAGCCCTGTTGCATTCGGCATTCCTGTTACTTCCACTTCCTCCAAACAATCGGTACTTATATTCCAGCCTGCTAACTTCAATTCTACATCAATATATTTACTTCTTGTCTCTGCTTCTGAAATAGAATCTACGTTAAAAGTACGATGTTGTGTATTATTTTGACGAGCTGCCGTCATCTTAACACGAAACTCTTCATATTCCTTACGTATCTCTTCCAACTTACGATCTTTCGCACTTAATCGCTCATATAAATCTCTAAGTTCTTCTGGACGTCTTTTCTGTTCCTCACTCTTCTCTAACAAGAATTCATTGAATACGACATCTTCATATTCTTCGGCATAACAATATTCAATCCACTTGGTAAATTCAAAAAGATTACGAAGTGATAACACAGCTTCATCCCTTTTAATCGTTGCATTGGTATGTACTGCAGAATTACCAAGTTGTATAATATACTTGATCATTGGAAATAGCTTTGGTTCGAGTATACGCTTAAACGTATACTCATGAATTAAACTCATTAAATTATCTTGATAAGGCAATTTAAGTTCATCATCATACGAATAAACCCACTTTACAGCTAATTCTAGCGCTCGCCTTGAAACAATCGCACTAGTTGCTGATGATATTAACAAACTCTTTTCTGCTTCAATTGCACTCTCTGCAAAATCATCAAATAATTTACTTCTTTTTAAAAAATCAAAGTTCGTACACATCTGAGATATTCCCCCTTACTGTTATATTTTTGTGAAAGAACTTTAATATATTTATTTTTCAAGCTCTTTTAGACTGCGTCCATCTTTTGTTTTCCAATAATCTAATCCACTTACGTAACTACCTAATACAATATCAGCTGCAGCTGTTGGCGAATTAAACAGATAATCTTTTGTAAGTCTTCCATCTACAATTATCTTCTCATTAATCATTTTCTCTTTTATTTTAAAATACCCTGAATCTTCAAAAGTTTTAGAATTAACGCTCATAGAAATTTTACTGTCTTTTAATACTACAAATCCCTCCGAAGATACATATCCCTTTGCATCTGTTCCATTCTTTCCTACACAATATAAATATTCTTTTTTTTCTTTTTCTACAGCTACTGTTTCCAAAACTTTATAACCTAAAGTATTTAATAAAACTCTTACATTTGAAATAAATTCTTCCATAGAAGCAACTTGTGATTCCTTCATTACTGTATTTTTATAGGTATTTTTAGTTAGCACATTATATCTATTACTAACTCTTGCAATATCAACAAGTCGATGTTCTAAATACCGAATTAATGCTTTATTCAAATCACGCCCTATAAATGCAACTGCTTCGTTCCAATAATATTTTTCTTTCTCATATTGAAAATCTCTTATATGTTGAGTCAGCCTATCTAAGATGTTTTCTGCTTCTCCGATATATACGGAATCATCTCCATCATCTTCTTTACAAAATAAGAAATAAACACCTGCCGACTTAATGTCTTCTCTATTACATGAGATAACTTCAGTCCTCGGAATTTTGATTGCTTTCCCATTCCAATTTGATAGTTCTGCTGTTATTATACTATCAGCTGTACCATTAACTAAAAATATTTCTATCGTTTTACCATAAGACATGATTTTCCCCCTGGTTCTCTATTACTAAATCATTACTATATGATATTTCCAAATACATGTTTCATCGTTTTACAATTCTTGTAAGATTTTCATTTGAGAAATATTCAAATACTTAGACATATCATTTATAATAATATAAATTTGGTTTTCCATAAAGTACACTCCTTAATATAGTATACTTGAATTATTAACCAAAATATTTCTGCATTAACGAATCAAACAAAGTTTGCGCCTCATCAAGAGACTCTTGAATTTTAAATTTCAATTTGTCGACTTGTTGAACAAAGGTTGCAAATTGGTTTTGTAATTCAATTGGTGGGAGTGGTATTTCTAACTCTCTACACTGTTGTAAACTTAAATTCTGCTGTCTCACACCTACTGCTGAATCAATAAATGGCCTTAATGTTTCTGGTTGCATTAATGCATATAATAAAAATCTAGGTTTTACTTTTTCAGTTGCTCTAAATATAGCTATAGCTTGATTTACATTACACTCACTAAATCCATCTGGAATAAGTGTAAACTTTCCTAACGGAGGCCCAACTATATTCATAAGTACATCCTTGGGATATACTTTAGACCTTGCCAATAAGTTATCATGAATTTCTTTCTTCACATACTGTGGTTTATATTCAAACAATAGGCTTCCATCAAGGCTCAAATTGTAAACCTTTAAGTACGGAACATACCCAATTTGATGCTCCTCAATAATATCTCCAGACTTAGGTGTCGTTCCTTTAGTAATAAATTCACAAATTTCCTGTGCCTTTACAATAGGATATTTATTATCACCAAACATCTCGACAAATTGGGATTTGATTAACATATCTAATTCATTTAATTGGATTAATCTATTATCTATAATACTTCCAACTTTATCTAAGGTTTTAACAATCTCTAATTGTAGCGATTTGTCTGGAATATCTATAACATCTATTTCATCTATATATTTCTTACTAGTATGTTTTAATCCTGCTCCTTTGAATCCAGCTTCCAGTATCTTTATATTCTTCTTCAGATAATAATATAAATATTTGCAATTAACATTACTATCAGGAAGTAAAACAACACAATCAGTAGACACGGAAAAATCACCTTCAGCATAATGTAGGGTTGCATTTCCTCCTGTTCCCATTATTATTCCAGGCTCTTCAAATTGAGCATAATCCAGATATTTATTACATACTGAACTCGAAGTAAAAAACTTGAATTCACCCTTTTCAAGTCCATCTCCTGCTTTTATTTTGGACTTTATACCATATTTACATATATCTTTTATTTTCATATTCATCCCTACAAATCTGAATTTGAAAAGGATATGTTTTCATATCCTTTGTTTACAGTTACTTACTTTTCTAATACTTATAACATCTTCTCAAGTTCTTCTATACCTTGCTTTATCTCTTCTTCTAACGTCATTATTTTACTGATAATCTCTTGTGGCTTTGGATATTCAACAGCCTCATATTCAACTTCCTTATACTTATTAATTGATAAGTCATATCCATTTTTTCTTATCTCATCAACATCAACTAAGAAACTTTGCTCCGTACGTTTTCTGTTTACTTCCTCATCCATCTTATTAAATCTAGCTATAATATCATCAATATCATTATCTTGAATCGGTTGTCTCTTATCATCTAAACTATAACCGTCTGCTTTCATGTCATAGAACCAAACCTTATCAGTTCCACCTGCACCAGTCTTAGTAAATATAAGAATTGCAGTAGAAACTCCTGCGTATGGTTTAAACACACCACTAGGCATAGAGATAACTGCCTCTAACTTGTTGTTATCTACGATTTCTTTACGAATGTCTTTATGTGCATTACTACTACCAAATAAAACACCATCAGGGACAATAGTCGCACTTCTACCACCATTTTTTAGTATACGTAAGATTAAAGCTAAGAAAAGTAATTCCGTCTTCTTAGTTTTTGTTATCTTTAACAAATCTGCAGAAACTGCTTCATAATCAAGACTCCCTTTAAATGGCGGATTTGCCAGTACTAAAGTATACTTATCCTTGTCCGTATTTTGTTCCGACAAGCTATCTCTATATTCAATAATAGGATTGTCAACACCATGTAACAACATATTCATTGCACCGATACGAAGCATCGTACGATCCATATCAAGTCCTGTAAACATATCATGATTAAAATGTTCTCTAAGTCCTGCATTTAAGAATAAATCAGCGTGATTATCTCTTAGATATTCCTGTGCAGCAACTAAAAAACCCGCAGATCCCATAGCTGGATCAATAATAAAATCACTTGGAGTTGGCTTCATTAACTCAACCATCATACGTATAATATGCCTTGGCGTTCTAAATTGCCCATTCGTACCTGCTGTTGCAACTTTTGATAAAAGGTATTCATATAAATCCCCTTTTGCATCCTTATCTCCTAACTCTAAATTATCAATACCATCTACAATTTTAGAAAGCATAGCAGGTGTTGGAATTTTAAAGATTGCATCATTCATGTATTTGGAGTATGCAGAATCACCTTCCTGATGTAGACCTTTAATAAAAGGAAAAACTTCATTTAAAACGATTTGATACATTTCTCCTGCTTCACGATCTTTAAACTGGTTCCACCTTAAATGTTGCATATCACTAGGGAATATGCCCTTATAATCAATACCTAGAAACACAGCTTCATTTTCTTTGATTGTTTCTACTTCATCTAACTGACGAATAAACAAAAGATATGTGAACTGTTCAATTACTTCTAATGGATTTGTAATACCACCAACCCAGAAAGTCTCCCATATTTTATCTATTTTACTTCTTAATTCACCTGTGATCATAATTTCCTCCAATATTTCGTAGCTTTTCACTAAACTCATTCGAATTACTTTACAAGATAATCTTATAAATATTTTAATACATGTATTTATTATAGGCAACAAAATACCTAACTTTTAGTGCTTTTATATTTATTTAGATTGCGGATGGAATTGATTATTCTTTATAAGGTCTCAATCATATATCCAATTTACTCTTCGGTCCCCCTCTTACCCTCAGCTAAAGTATACCAACAAGTCACATTGTGGCAGCCTTATTTATAAGCCATTCAAAATTATCTTGCCATTCAGCTTTCATTCCCTGTTTATTCTTCCATATTGTCTCTGGTCCCGTTGTCCTATCAAGGTCAATACCGAAGAATCCATCAGTTGCTCTT
>ERZ781272.714-NODE-714-length-17598-cov-3.363336_pt1 | contig 17598 bp, 19 predicted proteins | sample MGYA00375850_ERZ781272 | MGnify/ENA primary metagenome ERZ781272 (study PRJEB29790, sample SAMN06051246) | human gut metagenome | host: Homo sapiens | place: USA: Cincinnati, Ohio | collected 2013-06-21 | study: EMG produced TPA metagenomics assembly of the Gut...
CTGGTCGATGTTGATCACCTTGTCGATCTTGTCCAGCCCGGTGATCTTCTTGTAGGCGCCCGTGCGGCGGTGCGCGTGGTTCACGCGGTTCGCCAGCGCCGGCGCCAGCGTATCGGTGACCAGCGAGCTCTTGCCCGAGCCGGACACGCCCGTGACCACGGTGAGCGTGCCGAAGGGAACCTCGAGCGTGACGTTGTGCAGGTTGTTCTCGGTGGCGCCCGTCAGCTTGAGAGACCCGCGGCGCGGCTTGCGGCGCTTCTCGGGCACCTCGATGCGGCGCCGGCCCGACAGGTAGTCGGCCGTGAGCGAGCCGTCCGCCTTCATGATCTCGTCCGGCGTGCCGATGGCCACGATCTCGCCGCCGTGTTCGCCCGCGCCCGGGCCCATGTCCACCACGAAGTCGGCGCTGCGGATGGTGTCCTCGTCGTGCTCCACCACGATGACGGTGTTCCCTAAGTCGCGCAGGCGCTCGAGCGTGGCGATGAGCCGCTCGTTGTCGCGCTGGTGCAATCCGATGGAGGGCTCGTCCAGGATGTAGAGCACGCCCATGAGGCCCGCGCCGATCTGCGTGGCCAGGCGGATGCGCTGCGCCTCGCCGCCGGAGAGCGTCGCCGTGGCGCGCTCCAGCGTGAGGTAGTCCAGACCCACGTCCACGAGGAACTTGAGGCGCGCCTTGATCTCCTTCACGATGGGCCCGGCGATGTGCTCCTCCGAGCCGTGGAACGCGAGGCTGTCGAAGAACGCGAGCGAGTCCGCCGCGCTCATCTCGGTGACGTCGTGGATGGAGCGATCGTTCACCGTGACGGCGAGGATCTCGGGCTTCAGGCGCTTGCCCCCGCAGGTCGGGCACGCCACGATGGCGAAGTAGCTGGCCAGCTTTTCGCGCTGCGCGTCGGACTGTGCCTCCTGGTAGCGGCGCTGCACCGCGGCCAGCGCGCCCTCCCACTCGATGTACCAGTACGTCTCGCGGCCGTCCACCGTGACGTAGTCGACGCGCACCTTGTCCTTGCCCAGGCCGTGCAGAAGCCCGTCCTGCGCCTTCTTGGGCATATCCTCCCACGGGGTGTCGGCGTCGGTGCCGAGGTGCGCGGCCACGGCGCGCAGCACCTGCGGGTAGTAGTTGCCGGTCTTGAACGGCGCGATGGCGCCCTCGTTCAGCGACAGCGACGGGTCGGGCACCACCAGCGACGCGTCCACCTCCTCGCGGCTGCCGATGCCGAGGCAGTCGGGGCAGGCGCCGTAGGGGGCGTTGAACGAGAAGTCGCGCGGCTGCAGCTCGTCCATGGAGTGGCCGTGCTCGGGGCACGCCAGCGCGAGCGAGAAGATGTGCTCCCCCGCGCCCAGGCCGCCCTTCGCGCCGCTCGACTGGCCGCCGGCCTCGCCGAGCGGACTCCCGTCGTTGCCCAGCACCTGCACGAGCACGCGCCCGTCGGCCAGCTTCGTGGCCAGCTCCACCGCCTCGGCGATGCGGCTCGTCGCGCTCTCCTTGAGTTGAACGCGATCCACCACCACGTCGATGAAGTGCTTGATCTTCTTGTTGAGCGTGCGCGGCTCTCCGTCCAGCTTCACGATCTCGCCATCGATGCGCACGCGGCTGAAGCCCTCCTTCTGCAGGTCGGCGAACAGCTTCGTGAACTCGCCCTTGCGACCCGCCACCACGGGTGCCATGATGATGGCCTTCGCGTCGGGCGCGAGGGCGAGGATCTCGTCGGTCACCTGGTCGGTGGTCTGCTTCTTGATGACGCGGCCGCACTCGGGGCAGTGCGGCACGCCCACGCGCGCGAACAGGAGGCGCAGGTAGTCGTAGATCTCGGTGGTGGTGCCCACCGTCGAGCGCGGGTTCTTCGACGTGGTCTTCTGGTCGATGGACACCGCCGGCGACAGGCCGTCGATGCTGTCGAGGTCGGGCTTCGACATCTGGCCCAGGAACATGCGCGCGTAGCTGGACAGGCTCTCCACGTAGCGGCGCTGGCCCTCGGCGTACATCGTGTCGAACGCCAGCGACGACTTGCCGCTGCCCGACAGGCCCGTGATGACCACCAGCTCATCGCGCGGGATGGAGAGGTCGATGTCCTTGAGGTTGTGCTCGCGGGCACCCTTGATGACGATGGCGTTCTGTCCCATGTGGCTTATCGCTCTTTCTATCGTTCGCAGCCCGGCGCGGCGCCGGAGTCGAATATGGCTACCGGAGAACTATCATTTCCGTGCAATCGCTCATTTTAGCGCAGTCCGACCGCGGAATAGGCAAAAACATCCGTTCGTCTGATTCGTTCAAATTCTGAGCACAAACTGTTCGATTCGGCATGGTTCGAGGTCGATCCGCATTCCCCGACTCAAGGGAAAAACGCGCGTGCGCGTTCGGTTGGATTCTGGTATCCTCGCGATCGAGACCAGGAGGAGCCACATGACCCAGCAGGACAGCCCCAAGATCGCTCGGCGCCGCGACCGCGAAAAGCGCACCATATCCCAAATGGTGGCGTTGTATTGCGCCGACAATCACGACGCGGCCGCGCGAACGGAAACCGCCCACTGCGGCGAGGCCGTGTGCCCCGGCTGCGCGAGCATCGACGCCTATGCCGTGCTGCGCACCGAGCGCTGCCGCAAGATGGACGTGAAGACCTCGTGCGACGAATGCGAGCACCACTGTTACAAGCCCGAGGAACGCGAACGCATCCGCGCCGTCATGCGCTACGCCGGCCCGCGCATGCTGAAAAAGCATCCTTTGGCCGCCATCCGCCATCTGCTGGGAAAGTAGAGGCGCCTTCGACCCGCATGCCGAGACCCTACTCCGCTTTGTCCCCGTAGGCGGCATAGTAGGCCGACGTTGCGGTATCGCAGCAGTTCATTACCGTCCCCACGAGATTAGCGCCCGCCGCGCGCAACTGTTCGGCTGCCTTCTGGACGCTTGCGCGCTCGACGAAGCCTTCGCGCACCACGAGCAGCGTCGCATCGGATACCTGGGCGACGACGGCGGCGTCCACGAACGCGCCCACCGGCGGAGTGTCGATGACCACGTGGTCGTAACGAGCGGCCAGGCATCCGAGCAAGCGCCTGAATCGTTGGGAATCGAGAATGTCGACGGGGCTGGTCACGCCTGCTTCGGCATCGAGGAAATGCATGCGCGGCTGACGAGTGGCCACGATAGCCCGCCCCGGTTCCTCATCCCCCATCACGACGGCGCAGAGCCCGACGGGAGCGCGCACCCCCAACCTGTCCGCCAGCGAGCGCCGCCGCAGGTCGCATTCCACGAGCAGCGTGCGCTTCCCCGCCACGGCCATCACGCGAGCCAGCTCAACGGCCACCGTCGTTTTGCCCTCGTTCGGCACCGAGCTCGTCACCACGATCGTGCGCATCGGCTTGTCGAAGCTCATGAACCCCAAGTTCGCGTACAGCGTGCTCATCGCGTTGCGCTGCAGCGGGCGCGGAAGCTCGGCGTTCAGAACCCTCGTCTTCTTCTTGAACATCTTCATCATCGATTCTCCGGTTCGCGCAGGAGGAAGCCCGGCTCGACCGCCCAGGGTCGCTTACGCACCGTCAAACTTCCTCCCACATCCTCAACACGGCTTCATATATGAAGCCGTGTTGAGGATTATACCGAATAATCTGAACGAATGGATGCTGATAGGAAAAGAGTGCTTTTAGGGAGCGCGATTCGCGAGCGAAGGGAGGCGCAGAGCCTGTCTCAGCAGAAGCTCGCCCTCATGATCGGCAGCAGCAAATCGCACATCTGGCGCATCGAGTCGGGACGCGTGAGCGTGGGTCTCGACGACCTCGGCCGTATCGCCGACGCCCTCGACGTGCAGGTCCGCGACCTCTTCTCGTTCTAACCGCGCATCGTTCGAGGCGCGGCACCCCCCCCCGAAACACGTTGTCGCCCGAAAGCCGCTGTTTTCACGCTGAAAACGCGGCTTTCGGGCGACAACGAGCATGCGGAGGCGGCCCCGACGCAAGCCGACGGGGCCGCCAACCGGCTCCTCTTCCTAGCCCAACAGCTTCTTGCCAAGCGAAGCGCGGATGATGCTGCGGCTGGCGAAGTGCGTGACCAGGAGATGCGCCCCGTACACGATGCCTGTCAGCACGCCGGTCATCAGCGCGGGCTCGAGAACCGAAACGCCCAGCTGCGCGAGCACCGCATCGCTGATGACGCCGACGGCGCATACGGTATGGCACACGGCCAAAGCGAGCGGAACGAGGAAGTACACGAGCACCTGCGCGCGCAGCGACCGGAAGATCATACGGCGGTCGCAGCCGATCTCGGCGAGCACCCGGTAGCGCGCCAACGAGTCGCTGGTCTCGGACAGCTGCTGGATGGCCAGAATGGCAGCCGTGGCGATGAGGAACACGAAGCCGATGTACAGTGCCAGGTACGAGATCATCATATTCATGCCGCTCGACTGGACGACCACCTCCTCGGCTGTGAACGAGAGCGTCACCGGCCAGGGCTTCGGGCCGAACTTCCACCCCGAAGCCGCCACCTCGGCGCTGGGAGGAGAAGCCTCGCCCAGCATCTGCGCGAGCAGCTTGTCGCCTTCGGTTCGGCTCGTCTTGTACATGAGGTTGAGCACGGACTGCTCGGGCACAACGCCCTGGGCGCGCAGGTCGGCGATCACCGAGTCGGGGACGATCGCCTCGGCGCCGCTCGAAGCGAACGCGGCGTCCTCCAACGGCTGGCGCCGCAGCTCGCCCGTCGACGTCAGCGTACGACCGGCCGCTTGGATGGTCTCGCCTTTGCCTGCGAGCGCCTCGGCAAGGCCCTGCATGCCGTCGAGCGTGTTGTTCACGGCGTAGCCGTCCTCGCCCACGTCCACCGTGGGCCGACCCGTCAGCTCGGCAAGCGCATTGAACTGCGAGACCCCGACCAGCGAGATGCCCTGCCTGTGCATCGCCTCGTTCTGCTTATCGTTGCCCGTGTCCTTGCCGTAGCGATCCATGATCGCGCCATAGCTCTCATCGGCGTCCACGTCCACGGCGACCTGCACGGCGCGATCCGCCAGCGCGTCCCACGTCGGCGAAGCGTCCGCCAGCTTCGCGGCGATATCCCAATCGTACGCCTCGGCGTCCGCGGCGATGGCGGCGGCCTTCTCGTCGGCGACTCGCTGATACTCCCGATCCTCCTCGCTCATGCTCGCGAGCGCCTCTTCGTCGTGGATGCCGCCCGCGTTGAGGTACACGTTCGCCGTGAGCGTGGCGTCGTACAGCGTGCCCTCCTCGACGTTGCCGCTGAACGCGCGCGCCAGGCCCATGCCCGTGGAGAACACCGTGAGCGAGAAGAACAGCATGATGCATACCACCGACAGCGACACGAACGCCGTGTTCACCTTGCTGGCGATCTGGCGCGTCGTGAACATGGCAAGGCCCTTGAAGTAGATGCCGCGCGTGCGCTCGATCGCCGCAAGCGCGAAGCCCGCGAGCGACCAGAAGAATAAAAACGTGCCCGCCACCATGAGCGCCGTGGCCCGCCAGAACCCTTCGTCGAACTGCATGAGGCCGTTGTCGACAAGCGTAACGTACGACCACGCGATCACGGCGACGGCCGCGAGGAAGCCGACGAGGCTGATCCAGGGGTTGCGCACGCGGAAGCGCGCGTTCTTCGAGCGGGCCGACAAGAGGTCGATGAGCTTGTAGCGCCGGATGGACAGCGTGTTGAACAGCCCCGTCACGGCGAAGATGAGCACGAAGCAGCCCAGCGTCAGCAGGAAGGCGTTGGTCGAGAACACGAATCGGTACTGTTCCATCTGGATGTTGAACAGCCCCGCCGTGACGAACGACAGCCCTTGCGACAACGCGAAGCCCAAGGCCAGGCCCACGCCCAGCGAAACGAGGCCCACCGCCACCGTCTCCAGAAGCACGATGACCGACACGCTGGACGGGTTCATGCCCAGCATGAGGTAGGTGCCGAACTCCTGCTTGCGTCGGCGGATGAGGAACCCGTTCGCGTACAGCACGAGAAAGCCCAGCACGCAGGCGATGACCACGCTGAACATCCCCAACATCTGACCGGTCATCTCGAACACGCTGGCCGTGGCGGTATCCTCAAGGTCGAACAGGATGGACTGGCCGGTCACCGAGTTGAACGCGTAGAACACCGCCACGCCGAACACGAGCGTGACGAAGTAGATAGCGTAGTCGCGTACCGAGCGCCGAACGTTGCGGAAAGCGAGTTTAGCCAGCATCGCGCACGTCACCGCCCAGGAACGTCACCACTTCCATGATGCGGTTGAAGAAGTCGCCGCGGCTCGTGGCGCCGCGGCGGATCTCGTTGAACACCGCGCCGTCCTTGATGAACAGGATGCGGCTGGCGAACGAGGCCGCGAACGAGTCGTGCGTGACCATCATGATGGTGGCATGCAGATCGGCGTTCATCATGGACAGGGTCTCCAGCATCACCGTGGCGCTGCGCGAATCGAGCGCGCCCGTGGGCTCGTCGGCCAGCACGAGCTTCGGATCGGCGACCATGGCCCGCGCCGCGGCGATGCGCTGCTTCTGGCCTCCGGACATCTGGTAGGGGTACTTGCCAAGCACCTCGTCCACGCCCAACGTGCGGGCGATAGCCTGCACGCGAGGCTTGATGGAGGCGGTGGACTCGCCCTTCACCGTCAGCGCCAGCGCGATGTTCTCGAAGCCGGTGAGCGTGTCCAGCAGGTTGGAATCCTGGAAGATGAAGCCCAGGTCGTCGCGACGGAACTTCGCCAACGCGCGGGAGCGCAGGCCCGTGATGTCGCGCCCGTCGACGAGGATGTGCCCGCTCGTCACGGTGTCGATGGTGGCGACGCAGTTCAGCAGCGTCGTCTTGCCGGAGCCCGACGGCCCCATGATGCCCACGAACTCGCCGGGGGCCACGTCGAAGCTGATGTCGTTGATGGCCCGGGTGACGGAATCGCGGTTGCCGTACACCTTCTCGATCTGGCGCACCGACAGGATGGGACGGGCGCCGAGAGACGGAGCCGCGCCTCCGGGGCGCGCCGCCGTCTGGGTTTGCGGAGTCGCGTAGACTTCGGTCATGATCGTATCCTTCCTCGCTTGCAGGTCTTCGACCATGCTACGGCGCGGCGCGCCCGGGCGCCATCGAATCGCGTGACGCGTACCTTACGAAAATGCAAGGCAGCGCGGCCGGAACCCGCAGGCCGTCATCCTGATCGGAGGCCGCAGGCCGGAGTCGAAGGATCCCGCGCGGTGCCAGCTGCGGCGGTTCCCGCTATCGCCGCACGAAAGACAGAGGAAGCGCATGCCCTTCACGACAGCAGGTCGAGCTTGCGGCGGTCGTGCGGGAACGCCAGCAGCACGCGCGTGCCCTTCCCCTCTTCCGAGGCCAGCGCCACGGCGAGACCCATCTTCGCGCACAGCTCGGCCACGAGGTACAGCCCCATGCCCGTGGACGAGCCCGCACGCCTGCCGTTCTCGCCGGTGAAGGCGCGCTCGAACACGCGAGGCACGTCGCCGGCCGGCACGCCCCAGCCGTCGTCGGCCACCTCGAGCACCGTGCGCGCGTCGCTGGTCCCTGCTCCCTCCTCCCGCACCGAGAAGCGCAGCGTGCTCGCGCCGTATTTCCCCGCATTCGCCACGAGCTGGCCGATGACGAAAGCGAGCCACTTCACGTCGGCGAACACGCGAACGTCTTCGTCCACGTCCACCGTCGGCGCCACGCCGCGCTCGATGAGGAAGCGCGCATGCTTCCGCAGCGCCTCCCGCACGGCCTCGGCGAGGCTCGTCTCGCGGATGGCATAGTCCTGGACGAGCGAGGTGGAGCGCGCATAGTACAACGCCTGCTCCACGTAGCCCTCGATACGGTCGAGCTCGCCCTTGATCCGTGCGGCCTGGGGACCGTGCAAGCCTGAGGCCATGAGCGCCGCCGCGGCGATAGGCGTCTTGATCTCGTGGATCCACAGCTCTATGTAATCGCGGTAGGCTTCGGCTTGCTGCTTGTGCGCGGCCACGTCGTCGGCGGCGGCCTTCCCCGTCGCCTGCAGGGCCTCGTAAGCCAGGCGTCCTTCCAGGAAGTCGGGAGGTTCTATGAGCGCCGTTGCGTAATAGGTGCGGTCGAGGTCTCCCACCACCTGTTCGAGATCGCGGTAAAACGCGCGACGACGCGCGTAGTCCACCGTCAGGGCGAAGGCCGCGCATGCCAGCACGATGCATGCCGCCAGCACCGAGGCGTCCGGACCGGCACCGAGCACGGCGACCACGGAGCCGATCGCGATCGCGCACACGATGGCGACGGCGACGGAAAGGGCACGATCCCTGAGAAAGGCTGCCGGGCTCATCGCGCACGGCACCCCCGGAGTCGTCGGGGCGCGCGCATCACACCACGTATCCCTGCCCGCGGCGCGTGACGAGGAAGTCGTCGGGCACGCCGATACTCGCCAGGCTCTTGCGCAAACGGTTGATGTTGACGGTCAGCGTGTTGTCGTCGATGAACGCATCGGACTGCCACAGCTCCACCATCAGCTCCTGGCGCGAGATGATGGTGTCGTGATTCGCCATGAGCATGTGGAGGATCTTCAGCTCGTTGCGCGTCAGGTCGACGGAACGTCCGCCGTGCTCCACCCGCCCGCGCGCCACGTCCAGCACCACGCCTCGATGCTCGATACGCGTCGGCGGCTCGGTACGCTGCGTACGGCGCAGAACCGATTGGATGCGCGCAAGAAGCACGGCTGGGTTGTAAGGCTTCGTGACGTAGTCATCGGCGCCGAGGTTCATGCTCAGAACCTCGTCGAACTCGCTGTCGGACGACGTGAGCATGATGACGGGCACTTGACTCGAGCGCCTGAGATCGCGGCAGACCGTATGGCCGCCCGTGCCGGGAAGCTTGAGGTCGAGGATCACGCAGTCGGGCGCAGCCGCCAAAACATCGTCCACGATGCGGTCGAAGGCGGTGCCGGTCAGCGCGGTATGACCCTGCAGTTCGAGCAGGCGCATAAGCTCCTCGCGCAACGACGCGTCGTCTTCCACGACGAATATCCGTGCCATTCGCCCTCCTCACACCGTCCGCATAAGACGGCTCCCTCGACTTCGATACATCCCCATGGTACGCAGCGAAGCGCTTCCGTCGGCGAGGCGTAACCGTTTCGTTGCCGCCCCGAAGCTATTCCTTATGATGTTTGGTGTACGTGCCGGGCATCGCCGGACACGCAGGCTTCGAGCTTTTGAAGTAACGCAGTATGAAGCTGACGCCCGCAACCGCCAACGCAGCGCCCAACCCCGTATAGAAGAACGCGATGAACCACTCGGGCACGACGCCCGATGCGCGCAAGGCGATACCGCCGCCCATCATGATGGCCATCATGATGTAGCCCTTTTTATCGAAGAACTTGAACAGGTGGGTTTTGTCTTCCTCGTAGCCCCTGATCCTGCTCGCATGCTTGCCAACCATCTTGGTGAACACGAAGATATGGAACAGCACGAATATGAGGAGGGTCCCCCCTATCAAGACCCAGAACAGCCACCCGGTCTCGTCCAGGAAAGCCGAAAGACCGATGTTCACGATGTTCGCGCCGGCAATGAGCCACACGATGCCGGCGACGAGCAGAAGTTTGTCGGTCGAAACCTTCAGCAGCTGCATGTCATGCTCCTTCGATGCGCCTTGTATCCGAACGCCCGCGACGCGGAGGCCGCGCGCGGGCATCTGAACATTATAGGCTCGAACTCGACGGGGGCAAGGGCGGGCCGACGTTCTCCATAGCGCGATATCGGCCTGCGGCGCGGCATCGACGCGCTACTTGACGCCCTGGGGAACGCGAGCATCGTCGGCATTCGTTCCCGCGCCTGCAACGTCAAGGATCTCGATGGTCGTGGGCTTGAAATCGGTGCCCGATCCCGTGCCGCGCATGACGATGACGTCGTCGGCGGAAAGGGTGCGGCCCTCGAGTTCGGCGCCCGATTCATCGACGATGGAAACGTCTCCCTCGTCGACGGTTATCTCGTCCTGACCCGCGTTGAAAGCCTGCGAGCCGCTGCCGTCGTTCGCATTGGCGAGGGTGCCTACCACAACCGTGGCCGTAGAACCGTTCATAGCCATGACCTGACCGTATTGCACGGTCTCGCCGATGGAGCCCTCGGCCTCGTTGCGCGATTGCTCGTCGGCGTTCAGCTCTTGCTGGGCCTGCGGGTTGTCCTCGGCGTCGTTGGCCGCGCAGCCGCTCAAAAACGGTACGAAAGCGAGCACGACGGCCATCGCGCCGGCGAACGCCCGCATCTTCTTCTTGCTCATGGAAACCTCCTTATGGTCGGTGCGCAACGCGCACATCGCGAGCATGTACGACGAATGCACCCGATTGTGGAGGAACAGGCGGGAAGGCTGCGCGGCGCGCGGCGACCGTCAGGAAGCGGTCACAGCTCCGCAACCGGCCGGGAACCGGAAAAGCGCGCACAAGGGGACGGAAAGCGTGTCAAAGGGACGGGTGGTTCGACACGGTGCTCTATCCTCGGGGGTGGGTGCGAGCGTGCACCTGCTTGAGGCGGCCGGGGGAAAGATGGGTGTAGATCTGCGTGGTGGACAGGCTGGCATGTCCCAGCATCTCCTGGACGCTGCGCAGGTCGGCGCCCCCGTCCAGCAGGTCGGTGGCGAAGGTATGGCGCATATCGTGCGGCGAGAGCGACTCGTCCAGACCTGCCTGGCGCAGCGCGTCCTTGAACATCTTGCGGATGGCGTCGGTGCCCATGCGGTTGCCGCGCGTGGACACGAAGAAGTAGTCGCAGGTGCGGTCGCGCAGGATCAGCGGGCGGGCCCACGTGGCATAGGCGCGCATGGACGACACGGCCATGTCGTGCAACGGCACGATGCGCTCCTTCGACCCCTTGCCGAACACCTTCACCTGCCCGCTTCCGAAATCCACGTTGGCCGCAAGCAGACCGGACGCCTCGGACACGCGGGCGCCGCATGCGTACAGGAATTCCAGCAGAGCGAGGTTCCGCGCATCCACGGACGACTGTTCGCGCTCGCGCCCGGCCGCGTCGCGCTTGCCGTACACCGTCAGCAGCTTCACCATGTCCGACGCCCGGATGACGTGCGGCAGGCTCTTCGGCTGTTTGGGCCCCTGCAGAATGCTCGCGGGGTCCTCGTCGGCGATGCCGGTGACGTTGAGCCAGCGGAAGAAGCTGCGCAGCGCCGACAGGCGGCGGTTCACCGTGGTGCGCGAGTACTGTGCGCGGTCGAGCTCGCCCAGGTAACGGCGCAACTGGCGATGCGTGGCAGCGAGGATGTCGATGCGCTCGCGGCACGCCCAACGCGCGAAGTCCATAAGATCGATGCGGTAGGCGCGCAACGTGTGCACCGAGGCGTTGCGCTCCACGCGCATGGCGTGGCAAAACGCGTCGATCAGCTCGACGATGCGCGGATCGCAGTCGAGAGGGTCGACGCGCAGGGACGACGAGGCACCGTCTGCAGTCATGAGGATGCCTCCGGGCGAGCGGCTGCGTCGGATGAAAGGCCGCGCGCGGCCAGCTCGGCCTTGTACGCCGCGAGCGCCTCGGCGCCGCGCTCGGCGTAGGCGGCGTAGCGGTCGCGCTTGTTGCGGATGCGCTGCTCGAACGGGGGCAGGATGCCGAAGTTCACGTGCATGGGCTGGTAGTCCTTGACGGCGGGATCGGTGGCGTAAGCCAGAAGCGCGCCGAACGCCGTCTCGCGCGGGAGCGCGGGCGCCTGCGCGCCGCGAAGCTCAGCGGCCACGGCGAAGGCGACGTGGAGCCCCGAGCGGATAGCCTCGCAGTACCCTTCGGTGCCCGCGATCTGACCGGCAAGGTGCACCGGAACCCCGAGGCGCTCCGCCTCAGGCGAGCGCAGGCGCAGGCTTTCGTCCAGCAGGCGCGGCGCGTCCACGAACGTGTTGCGGTGCATCACGCCGTAGCGCGCGAACTCGGCGTTCTCGAGCCCGGGGATGAGGCGGAACACGCGGCGCTGCTCAGGGAAGGTGAGGTTCGTCTGGAACCCCACGAGGTTGTAGCTGGAACCGTGCGCGTCCTCGGCACGCAGCTGCAGCGCGGCCCATGGGCGATGCCCCGTGCGCGGGTCGGTGAGCCCCACCGGCTTGAGCGTGCCGAAGCGAGGCGCGTCGTGTCCCTTGCGGGCGATCTCCTCGATCGGCTGGCACGCCTGGAACAGATCGCGCGTCTCGAAGTCGCGGCGGATCACGCGCTCGGCGGCCACGAGCTCGTCGACGAAGGCGTCGTACTCCTCGCGCGAGAACGGCGCGTTCAGGTAGTCGCCCGCATCGGCGGCGGCGTCCTCGTAGCGGCTCTGGCGGAACAGCTTCGCGTAGTCGAGCGAATCGGCCATGACGATAGGGGCGGCGGCGTAGTAGAAGGCCAGGTGATCTTCGCCGTGGGCCTTGGGCTTATCACGTGCCTCATCCGCTTCTGGGGGAACATGAACGAGGGCGCGGCGTACTCCATCCTGCTCATGAACCTCGTGGTGCCGTACATCGACTCGCTCACGGCAACCACGCCGTTGGGCGGCGAGAAGAAGCGCCGCTTTGCCCGCGCGAAGAAAGAAGGAGGCGAATGATGGCGAACGCACCCGACACTCCCGCCGCGCCCGCTCCAACCCTCTGGAACAGCCTGGTGAAGCCAGCCGTCGTCCTCGTGCTGATCTGCGCCATCGTAGGATTCCTGCTGGGCTCGGTCGACAACCTCACGTTGCCCACCATCACGGCGAACCGCGAGGCGCGCGCCTGGGCGACCTACAACGCGCTCATCCCCGAGGCGACCGACTTCGAGGCGCTGTCCTGCGACGTGCCCGGCGTGACCGCGCTCATGGAAGCCGACGACGATTTGGGCTACGCCGTCATCGCGCAGTCGAAGGGATACTCCAGCCAGGTTCCCATGGCCGTGGCCTTCGACGAAGAGGGCACCATCACGAACGTCATCGGCATGGACAACACCGAGACGCCCGGGCTGGGCACGAAGGTGCAGCTGCCCGATTTCACCGACCAGTTCCTCGGCCGCGCCGCCGAACCCCTGACCATCGACGACATCGATGCCGTCACGGGCGCCACCATCTCGTCCAAAGCAGCCTTGGCCGCCGTGAACGAGGCCATCGAAGCCTATCGATCCGCTGCCGGCGAGGCGCCCGCCGCCGCAACCTCGACGGAGAAGGGAGCAGCATGATGGCAGCCATCGACCAAAAGCCCTCGGCGCTTTCCGTGTTCAACAAGGGCCTGCTCATCGAGAACCCCACGCTGCGCCAGATGCTGGGCCTGTGCCCCACTCTCGCCGTGACCACGGCCGTCACGAACGGCATCGGCATGGGTGTGGCCACCACGTTCGTGCTCGTCTGCTCCGGCATCGTGGTGTCGCTTCTGCGCAACATCATTCCCACCACCATGCGCCTGCCCGCCTTCATCACGGTCATCGCCGGGTTCGTGACCATCGTCATGATGGTCGTCGAGGCGTACCTGCCCGACCTCAACCAGGCGCTGGACATCTACCTGCCGCTTATCGTGGTGAACTGCATCGTGCTGGGCCGCGCCGAGGTGTTCGCCTCAAAGCACCCGGTGAAGGACGCGGCGCTCGACGGCCTCGGCATGGGCGCGGGCTTCACCCTCACGCTCGTCCTCATGTCGGCCATCCGCGAGCTCTTGGGCGCGGGCACCCTGCTGGGCTTCCCTATCCTCCTCGGCATCGTCGAGCCCATGACCGTGTTCATCATGCCCCCGGGCGGCTTCGCCGTGCTGGGCGTGCTGATCGCCATCTCGGTGGTCTTCGAGATGCGCCGCAAGCGGCGCGCGGGAGAGCCGGAAGACGAGGCCATCGCATCGCAGGAAGACGTGTGCGCGTCGTGTCAGATGTGCGACCTGAAGGAGCGTGAGGCATAATGGCCGAGTATGCAGCAATCCTCTTCAGCATGATCCTGGTCAACAACTACGTGCTGGTGAAGTTCCTGGGCATTTGCCCGTTTCTCGGCGTGTCGAAAAAGCTTGACTCGGCCGCGGGCATGGGCTGCGCGGTGACCGTGGTCATGGTGCTTGCCACCGCCGTCACGTGGCCCTTGCAGCAGCTGCTGAACGCGCTGGGGCTGGGCTACCTTCAAACTATCGCGTTCATCCTGGTCATCGCCGTGCTCGTGCAAATGCTGGAAATCGTCATCCGCTACTTTCTTCCCGCGCTGCACGAAGCGTTGGGCGTGTACCTGCCGCTGATCACCACGAACTGCGCGGTGTTGGGCGTGACCATCCTCGCCGTGGACGAAGGCTACAACTATCCGGAAGCGCTCGTGGCCGCGCTGGGTGCAGGCCTGGGCTTCCTGCTGGCGATGGTGCTGTTCAGCGGCGTGCGTCGGCGCGTGGACGAGGCCGAGCCGCCCAAGGCGTTCAAGGGCATGCCCATCACGCTGATCTCCGCGGCGCTGGTGTCCTTGAGCTTCATGTGCTTCGCGGGCGTGGCGGACAACCTGTTCGGCGTGCTGTAGGAAGGGGGACGAATGGACACCATCGTTTGGACCGTTGCGCTCATGGCCGCCGTCGGCCTCGTAGGGTCGGTGCTGCTGCTGATCGTCTCGCGCAAGCTGGCCATCGGCGAGGACGAGCGCCTCACCTACCTCATGAGCATCCTGCCGGGCGTCAACTGCGGCGCCTGCGGCCACCCCGGTTGCGAGCAGTACGCGAAGGCCATGATGAACGGCGCGCCGCCCAACGCCTGCACCACCGGCGGCGACCGCGTCGCGCAGGCGCTGGCCGCGTACCTGGGCGTGGAGTCCACGGGCGTGGTGCAGCGCGAAGCGTTCGTGGCCTGCCAAGGCTCGCTCGACCATATCGACCCGCAGCTCGTGTTCAAGGGCGTTCCCAGCTGCCGCGTGTTCAGCACGCTGTCGTACAGCAGCTTGTCGTGCCCGTTCGGCTGCCTCGGCTACGGCGACTGCGCCGAAGCGTGCCCGTTCGACGCCGTAGTCGTGGAGAACGGCGTGGCGCGCATCGACACGGCAGCCTGCACCGGCTGCGGCACGTGCGCGAAGATATGCCCGCGCGGCATCATCTCGATGGTCGACCAGGCCTCGTCGCCAACCGCCTCCGTGGTGACGTGCAAGAACACCATGGCAGGCGCCAAAACGCGCAAGGTGTGCAGCGTGGGCTGCATCGGCTGCCAGAAGTGCGCGAAAACCTGCCCCACCTCCTCGATCACCGTGGAGAACAACCTCGCGCGCATCGACACGGACACGTGCATCGGCTGCGGAACGTGCCGTGGCGTGTGCCCCACCGGCGCCATCGGCGAGCTGGTGTTCCAGTGATGCCATGGTGAAGCGTTTCGCGCGACAGACCCGAACCACCCGCTCGTCCCGTCGCTCTTGGACCGGACGAGCGTTTGATGCGCTGCTCGCGTGCGCGCTGGGCGCTGCGCTGGCCGTCGGCCACGTCGGATGCGTGGGCGGCGAGTCCGACGGGGCGGACGTCCCGACCACAACGGCCACCAGCTCCTTCACGGCTATGGACACCGGCATGACCCTCACCGTGCACGCCACCAGCCAAGCCGTCGCTGACGACGTGGCAAACGCCTGCCGACAGCGCGTCCTCGAGCTGGACGAGCTGCTTGCTCCCGAGAACGTGACCAGCGAGATAGCCCGGATCAACGCCGCAGGCGGCGCGTCGACGGCCGTCTCGCCGGCGACGGCCGCGCTCGTCGCCGCGTCGCTCGACGCGGCGCATCGCACGGGCGGCGCCTTCGACCCCACGGTGTACCCGCTGACGAGCGCCTGGGGCTTCACGACCGGCGACCACCGGGTGCCCTCCCCCGACGAGGTGGCCGCGCTGCTGCCGCGCGTGGGCTATGCCGCCGTGCAGGTGGACGAAGCGGCCGGCACCGTCGCGTTGGAAGACGGCGCGCAGATCGACGTGGGCGGCGTGGCGAAGGGCTTCGCAGCCGACGAGCTGCGCGCCCTGCTGCGCGAGCGCGGCATAACCTCGGCGCTGTTCGACCTCGGCGGCAACGTGACGGCCCTCGGCTCCAAGCCCGACGGCTCGCCCTGGAAGGTGGGCGTCGCCGACCCGGACAACCCCGAGAAGCTGGCGGGCATGCTCGAGGTGCGCGACGCCACGGTGTCTACCTCGGGCGCCTACCAGCGATACTTCGACGGCGAGGACGGAACGCGCTACCACCACCTGCTCGACCCCTCCACCGGCTATCCTGCCGCGTCCGACCTGGCCTCCGCAAGCGTCGTCGGCGCGGACGGCGCGCAATGCGACGCGCTGTCCACCGCCTGCTTCGTGCTGGGGCTCGACGGCGCCCTCGACCTGTGGCGCGCGGCCGCGGCGGACGGCGGCGCGGCGTTCGATCTCGTGCTGATCGCCTCTGACGGACGCACGTTCGTCACCGACGGCATCGCCGATGCGTACACCCCGGCCGCCGAGTCCAACGCCCAGACGGTGAGCCCGTGAAACGCCGTGCGAGCAAAGCGGAGCTGCTGTTCGCAGCCGTCGTCGTGGTCGCGGCCATAGCCGGGTTCGCCGTCGCGCACGCCGCGGGTGCCGCCAACCCGAGCGGCCATGCCGTCGCCACCATCGCCCGCGACGGCGTCGTGATCGAGACCATCGACCTCGATGCCGTGAAGAACCCTTACACGCTGCGCCTCGAAGACGAGCGCGGCGTGAACGTGGTGGCCGTGGAGCCGGGCCGCATCCGCGTGGCCGAAGCCGACTGCCCCGACGAGGTGTGCGTGCACACGGGCTGGACCTGCGATCCCGCCACGCCCATAGCCTGCGTACCCCACGGGCTGACCGTCACCGTCGCGCGGGAAGGAGGCGATGGCGATGGCCTCGACGCCGTGGCGCGCTAGCGTCGCCGCCCCTTCCACCCTGCGCGTCTGCCGCTGCGCCCTGATGGCGGCGCTCGCTTTGGCGCTGACTGCGCTCGAATCGCTCATCCCCGTCCCGATGCCCGTGCCGGGCATGAAGCTGGGCATCGCGAACGTCGTGACCGTGGCGGCAGCGTTCTGGCTGGGCCCCGTCGATGCGGCCGTGGTTCTGGGCGTGCGCATCGTGCTGGCGGCCTATCTGACAGGCCAGCTGGCGACGCTGCCGTTCAGCATCGTGGGCGGCGCCTGCGCGCTGGCGGTGACGTTGGCGTTCGCTCGGTTCTCTTCGTCGGATCGCGTGCGCCTCGCCGCCATGGCGGCGGCGGTCGCGCACAACATCGGGCAGATCGCCGTGGCCGTCGCGGTCACCGGCACGCCCGAGATCGCATTCTACCTCCCCGTTCTGCTGGTGGCGGGCGTCGCGGCGGGGTTCGCCACCGGCACCGTCGCGCAAGCGGTGCTCGACCGGATTCCGCACGCGCATGCGACGGCCGACCGCGGAAAGCGCGTTCGTGCCTGACCGCTTCGGCTCCTTGTGCACTGCCCGCCGCTGGAAGCGCGCCCCATGGAGCTGCCGCCCCTCGCCTACGAAGCCCACGTCCGTCCCGGTGCGCCGCGCGTCGTGCGCGACGTGCTGGATGCCTGCATCGACAGCTTCAAGCGAACCGGCTGAGCCGGTGTCGCCGGGATGCCCTATACACCGGCTACTGCAGTTCCACGGTCACGCGGAGGAAGTCTCCCTCGAGAGAGGCGGCGGCGGGGGCCCCCATGGAAGCCGCCCCCCGCGAGACGAAGGGCAAACCCCAACCCGCCCCCCCCCC
>ERZ781272.715-NODE-715-length-17594-cov-5.286390_pt1 | contig 17594 bp, 21 predicted proteins | sample MGYA00375850_ERZ781272 | MGnify/ENA primary metagenome ERZ781272 (study PRJEB29790, sample SAMN06051246) | human gut metagenome | host: Homo sapiens | place: USA: Cincinnati, Ohio | collected 2013-06-21 | study: EMG produced TPA metagenomics assembly of the Gut...
CCAAACTCATCTGCTACAGAGACCGTTTTATTCAAATATGAAATAACGCCAATAACCTCCATGTAGATTTCCCCGCCAATGCCAAAATTATTTCTAACTGCCCCAAGTTAATGTTGGATAGATTTATGATAGAGAACAGCATTTGAAACGAGGTTTTCAAACAATCTGTTCCGAAAGCCACGTTCAATATCAGTAAATGCACCGCTATTCCAATAACAAAGGTCGAAACGAAAATTGTAATCGATGCAGAAATCTTTGTAATTGCCAGTCGAGTACGCCCATGTTTAGTTGCTCGTAGAATACTGTCGGCTCCCGTTTGATATTCATTTGAAAAAATCGGAGCGGCAATCGCAACACATAAAATGGAAAGGATTAGGATATATAATTCGATATAATCAAAGGCATCCTTTGACATTCCTGCATACAGTTGAAATGGTTTATCAACTTCCTCATATTTCGCACTTGCTTTTTGCTGTGCTGAAAAATGATTTTTTTGCTCGTTTTTCATCACATCACTTAAATGCTCCGCACACTTTTCATAATAGTGCTGTTCAACCTCGTCAGGGTCAATATCCATCCAATCAGCACCAATGCCTGTTGTCGGGTCAGCAAATGCCTCCGATACACCTTTTAGCAATGGACGAATAGGCACTATTTTCTCAATGTTTACCTCTAACGGAAATTCTTCTCCATCAATAGGCCCGTATTGCTTAACGCAGTTCTGATAAGTTATTAGAGCCTCTTTTACTTTTTCCGCTGTTACCTCGCCCTGCGTGGCGGCATATAAATCTCTCTTATATTCAATCGCTGCCAAACCATCCAATTCGGTAACAGTCTCATCTTCATTGGGGCGATTGATACCCTCAAAGCTAATAGGCAAATATGCCATAAGTACAGATAATACCATTGCAACTGCAAGTAAAATTAAAGTGCGGCGTGACTTCAAAATCCTCTTAATCTCTAATCTGAAAAGACGCATTTCACATCCCCTCCTTTTCTAAATCTGTCTGCGGAAACAGCCACAGATACAAGTCCTCTAACCGGGGAGATGCTGGAACAGCCCCGTCAAGTTCTGCCTGTTCTGATAAATAACGGATAGAAACTTGATTGTTATCCTCTCCACGTTGATTGATAATTCGCAGGTGCAACTCGTATTCCGGAAGTTTTTCCGCTGGAATAGTACAACTCCAAACCTTTCCCTCAATCTGCTTGACCAGTTCATCCGTTGTACCCACATCAATGATGTGCCCCGCTTTCATAATCGCGTTTCGAGTGGCGATATATTCAATGTCTGATACGATGTGAGTAGAAATCAAAACCATCCGGTCATGGGAAAATTCAGATATGAGATTCCGAAACCGCACCCGTTCTCCGGGGTCAAGACCAGCAGTCGGTTCGTCCATGATAAGAATTTTGGGGTCATTCAACATTGCCTGTGCAATTCCTACACGGCGTTTCATGCCACCGGATAATTTGGATATTTTCTTGTTCTTAACATCGGAAAGTGTGAGAATTTCCAGCAAATGATTGATTTTCTTTGCTGTTTCTTTTGCGGGAACATCTTTCAATGCCGCAATATATTCTAAATAATCTTTTACTGTGAAATCACGGGAGTATCCGAAGTCCTGCGGCAAGAAGCCAAATAAATTTCGGTAAGCCTCGCCCATTTTGTGAATATCGGTGCCATCATAGAAGACTGCTCCGCTGGTTGGTGTCATAATATCTGCAATCATTCGCATAAGAGTTGTTTTCCCTGCACCGTTAGCTCCAAGCAAACCCCACACACCGGAAGTTAAGGTTAAACAAACATCATCGACAGCGGTTTTGTCCTTGAAGTGTTTGCTTAAATGTTCAATTTTTAGTTCCATTATTATCGCTCCTTTTTTGCTATGTTAGAATTTTGCCGAGGGCAAAAGCAAATGCCCTTGTTCAGTAATCATTGTACCGAACAAGGGCATTTCAATCTCAAAGTTTCAACAGGAAAATCCATAAGAAAGTCCTAACATCATGCGTATATTTTCCTAAGCATGAAAAGGTAATGTGACAGTAAAACAGATGGTGTCATTTTTGCTTGTAGCTGTAATTTCGCCACCATGCAAATGTATGATTTCTTCTGCTATAGAAAGACCAAGGCCAGCTCCTCCTGTGTCTGACAACCGAGCCTCATCCAAACGGTTAAACTTTTCAAAAATGTCTTTTAGCTGCTCCTGTGAGATAGGTTTTCCGTGATTTTGAATGGTAATAACAATGTTTGCGTTTTGCTTATGAGCAGCAATAGAAATTTCAGTATTGGGGTAACTGTATGCAGTGGCATTTTTCAAGATATAATTAAACACCCTCGCCAGCTTTTCGGGGTCAGCCATTACAAGGAGATTTTCATCCGCATCAAGGATGGCAGTATTTCCTCTTGCTGATAATGTGGGATAAAATTCATCTATGAGCTGTACCAGCAAGCAGTACAAATCTAAATTTTCTTTTTTTAGTGGAACCGTTTTTGTGTGGTATCGGGTAATTTCAAATAATTCATTGATTAGTTTTTCAAGACGCTCCGCTTTTTCCAAAGCAATTCCCACATATTTTTCCCTCTGCTCTGTTGGCATATCTGGAGCTTCGCTTAATAAACTCAAATATCCAATTACCGTTGTAAGCGGCGTCCTGATATCATGGGCTAAATACATGACCAATTCATTTTTTTTATCCTCGGCTTCTTTGGCTGCCTGTTTACTTAAAAGAACAGACATTTTGATTTGGTTCATTTGGTCGGTTATATCCCGAAGCGGTTCGGACAGAGTAATCGCATGGGCGTTCTGCTCATAGATTGTCTGCGTGGCTTCTACAATTTCATTCAAATACGCCCAGGGCTTTTTCCAGTAGTAATAGAAAATCACAAGAAAACCTATTATGAGGTAAAAAATGAAAAGCGCATCCATACGCCAATACAGCCATGTTATAACAGGATTGTTGGATCGTGTAAAAATATATCCCAGCAACAAAGTCAGCACAAAACCGATTACAACGTACAAAGCCAGCGTGATATAGAGTTGGTAGCGCAATTTCTTTTCTATCGAATAGTCCTTATTCTTCATAGGAACCTCCGTCAATTTGCAATAAGCAGAACAGCTAAACCGCCAGTAACAAGAACAGTTACAATGGAAGCTATTACTATAATGACTTTATTTGCACGATTTCTACTCCGAAAGAGTTTCGCAAGCACAAGGTAAATAACGATTCCAAGTATTCCGCCACAGGTATTTGTAAGTAAATCCGTAATATCAGAACGACCGATTGCAAAAATATATTGGAGAACTTCCAAAGCTAAACTTGTTCCCAAAATAAACATCATCTTAATAAAAAACCTCGGTTCATGTTTGAGCATACACAAATAAATACCAAGCGGAGCAAAGATGGCGATATTTTCTAAAACCTCTGTCAGATGAAACCTTACCCCAACTTCATTGTCATAATAGAAAGGAATTAAATTGATGCTTCTGCAAGTATCTAATTCACTAATTGAAAATTGTAGTTTGAATACAATAATCCAGACTAAAAGTACCATGTAAATAGCAAAAAGTAATGGCACAAGAAAACTTGTTTTTTCTTTCTTACTCATAAGATCACCTCACTGGAGATGGCTTGACTATATCTTATAGCCAACGCCCCATATTGTTTTAATATACTTTGGTTTTTCTGCTGTGTCTTTCAGCTTTTCACGCAAATGACGGATATGCACTGTGATTGTACTGCTATTCTTGCTGTAATACTCATCTTTCCATACAGAGCAAAACAAGTTCTCAACTGTCACAACAGTACCTTTATGCTCCAAAAGAATACGCAGGATAGAAAATTCAGTAGGTGTCAACGCAATATTTTCGCCATCTAATAGGCACTCATAAGTCTGTGTATTTAACTGGAGCTTGTCATAAGTCAAGATAGCGTTTGTTTGACTTTCCTCCACGGAAACGGGAATGTATTTTTTATATCGCCGGAGCTGCGCCTTTACTCTGGCAATGAGTTCAAGCGGACGAAAAGGTTTTGTTACATAATCATCCGCACCCAAGGTCAGCCCCGTAATTTTATCTGTTTCCTCGTCTTTCGCTGTCAACATGATAATGGGGTATGTGTGCTTTTCCCGGATTTTCTGACAGATAGAAAATCCGCTTATATCAGGGAGCATAATATCAAGAATTGCAAGGTCAAGCTCCTCTTGCTCAATGCAAGTCAAAGCGTCCTTTGCGGAGTAAAATTTATATACAATGTAGTTTTCATTTTGTAGATAGACTTCAAGTAGATCTGCAATATCATGTTCATCGTCAACAACAAGAATTTTGCAATTCGTCATTTTAACTTTGTCCTTTCTTTAGAGTTTCTGATTCAAATTATTGAAGGCTGTTCTTTTTGTGCTATTCAAAATCTGATACTTCACTTAAGTATTATATCAAATGAGCGTGTAGTATGTATTATTTTCTGCATGAGAAAATATTAAGAAATTCCTAAAATTATTATTGTTCCAGCAGCGTATCATGTGCTCAGAGCATTAATTCTGGCATAGCAGCAGGGGATAAAATGTGTGGATTTTGGGCAAAAACAAAATGGTATTTTACGTTGAATGCATTAATACGTGAATTTATTGGATATCTGAGTTTAACATGGAAAAGACATGCTCTTGTGATTAGTGTAGAGGCAGGTATCGTTGTAATGGGTAATATTATTAAGTAATCCGAATATTGGGATTTGTTGGGATAAGGGGGATGTCTCAGAGCAGCCTTGAGCTACTCTGGGACATTTTGCAGTTATTTATTAAACTTTTCCGGTAAATGGATTTCGACTTTTAATCCATGTGGTAAGACATTTGAAAATTGGATTGTTCCTTGATGCACTTTTACAATCTGCCGCACTATTTTAAGCCCTAATCCATGTTCGGTTTCGTCCGTTCCTTCCTGAGAGCTTGGAATACAGGCACTGTTATTTAGCAGTGCCAGATAAGATTCTCTTATTCCACAGCCGGAGTCCGTGACGCAGAATATACAGGTTCCGTTGTCTATTTTGACATAAACAGATATCTGACAGCCTTTTGGATTATGTGTGATGCTATTCTGTATCAGATTGTGGAGCATCCGGTTGAGCAGAGAAACATCTCCATATATAGGTTTTACTGTATCAGAATCTATTTCAGAATAATTCAATTCATACATTTTGGACATCCCGTTATTCAAAAATTCACTTATAACCTGTCGGGCAAGTTCAAACGGATTAAGAGCCTGTGTGCGGATCGGCTGCATGGAATATTCCAGTTTTGTTGTTAAATTCAGGTCTGCAACCAGCGAACGGAGTTGCTCACTCTGTTTCCGGATGATACCAGCCTGCCTTCTTGTTGCCGCGGGTAAGTCAGGGGTATCTTCAATTTCACTGGAGTAACCTAAAATTATCGAAAGAGGCGTCCGGATATCATGAGATATCCCGCGAATCCACTCAGCTCGTGTATTATCTTTTTTTATAAGATAGGCTCCGGCATGGTTTAGTCCTGTATTGATTTCTGCAAGCCTTCCTTTTTCTTCCAGATGAAATGCCTTTCCTTGTGAAAGTTTATGGATTCCATCCATAATCGGTCTCATAGCTTTTTCGACTTTTCTGGTATTTCGTATGAACAGAATAACCATTACACATATGTTAATGATCAGGGCACAGATAATACCAAAAACTGTAGCGTAAAGATAGTACGTTTTCACTGAAAAATAGTAATGAACCCTTGTACCGGGCTGAAAGCCAATGACTAATAGTCCGTCGGGATGTTTCCAGACTTTCACAGGATAGTCATCAAGATACCATTTACTGAATATTGCGATATCCGTTGCGGAATATTCAAGCGGAAGTTCTTTAGGCAAATTGTTTTGCCAGATTACAGTCCCATTGTCATCTAAAAGCATGGCCCATGTATCTGTCTGTGTCAATATATCCTGCACTTCAGAATCGGCTGCTATGATATCATCTTTTTTTTCAATCAAAGATGCGAAATGCTCTATGGGAAAGCCGGAACTTTTCACACCGATCAAATGTACAGTAAGAAGAAACAGACTGATCAGGGCGAGATTGATAACAAAAAACAATATTAAAATCCCCAGGGTGGAAAGGATATATCGTCGAAAGAATCTGTCTACCTGCTTCATCGTTTGGCCTCCTTAAGGTGAAGGCAATATCCAAGCCCTTTTACATTTAAAAGTGAAACAGGTTTTGAAGGATTACTTTCTATCTTTTCTCTTAAATGGCGGATATGTGTTACAAGTGTATTTTCATAACCCTCCCAAAATTCTCCACAGACTGTTTCGCAAAGGGAGCCTGTGGTTACGATCCTTCCGGCATTTTCAAATAGTTTTCCAAACAACAGGAATTCTTTTGCGGTCAATGAAAATATTTCATTGCCGCGCTGAACTTCCGCCTTATCCAAATCAACGGTGGATGCGTCCAAATATACGATTCTTTCCTTTTCCGGATAGGATCGATTTAAGATTGCCTGCACACGGAGAAGGAGTTCTTTGGGAAGAAAAGGTTTTACCAGATAGTCATCCGCACCATTTTCAAATCCTGAAAATTTGTCATTAGCTTCTCCACGGGCTGTAAGCATCAGGACAGGAACGGTGCTTATTTGACGAATTTCTTTGAGAACCGTAAATCCGTCTATCCCGGGCATCATTACATCAAGGATTATCATATCAGGTTGATGATTCCGAAACATGCTCAGCGCTTCTTTCCCAGAAGATGCAGTGGCAATTTTTGTGTATCCGGCACGTTCAAAAATAGACTGCAGCAATTCCAGAAGATCAGATTCATCATCAACGATAAGAACGCTTTTATTTTTCATATTGCACCTCCTTTTTGCATTCCTTATTATAACTCAAATATTAAAAAAATCCTATTCAGGTCCTGAAATCTCAAGGTAAACTCAAGGTTGCCTCAAGATACCCTCAAGAATGGTATGTTATGCTGATCGCGAATCAAAAAAGGAGGTACAAATATTATGAGTGATTACATCATTGAAACCCGGAATCTGACAAAAAAATATGGGGACCAGGCGAGTGTGTCTGAGTTAAACATTCACGTTAGGAAAGGGCGCATTTATGGACTGCTTGGGAGAAATGGCGCCGGAAAAACCACAACGATGCGGATGATTTTGGGGCTTACTGCACCGACATCCGGTGAAGTAAGAATTTTTGGGAAACAAATGCAGGGAAATGAAAAGAAGATTCTTCCCCGTATTGGCAGCCTGATTGAATCTCCGGGATTTTATCCAAATCTTACGGCTACAGAAAATCTTAAAATATTTGCAAAATTGCGGGGACTGGATAATGAAAATTATATAAAGGGAGCCTTAGGACTTGTGAATCTGCCATACCGGGATAAGAAACTTTTTTCGCAATATTCTCTTGGTATGAAACAGAGGCTGGCGATTGCTCTGGCAGTTATGCATGATCCAGCGGTATTGGTTCTGGATGAGCCGATAAACGGCCTTGATCCTATCGGCATTGCAGAGATTCGTTCTTTTATCCGGGAATTATGTGATGTCAGAGGAAAGACCATTCTGATTTCCAGCCACATTCTTTCAGAAATTTCTTTGCTGGCGGACGATATTGGGATTATTGATCACGGTAAGCTGCTGGAAGAAGAAAGCCTTGATGAATTAGAGCAGAAAAACCGACATTATATACACTTTACTGTATCGGACAGCAGGCAGGCCGCTCATCTGCTGGAGACTGTGTTCCAGACACGGATTTTCAAAATCAGGGATAAGAACAATATCCAGCTCATGGAGGTGAATCTGCCGGTTGCTTCTATTACCCGTTGTTTTGTGGAGAATGGGCTGGAAGTCTCCGAAGCGCACCTCTGCGAAGATACGCTTGAGGATTATTTCAAGAAGGTGACAGGGGGTGAGGGAATTGCTTAACCTGGTCGCTGGTGAATTTGCAAAACTGAAGCGCAAAAAGATTGTGCCCTTTATCGTTTTGCTATCAATGTTATTCCCTCTTATTGTGGTATATACCTCTAAAACGGGAATGGGGAATGATACGAGCGTGGAATTTTTGAAGGGGCGGTTCGATTTATCTTATACAATGATGCTTGGCTATGGCCTGGTTTTTTTAGAGCCTTGTCTGCTGGGGATTCTGGCCTCCATACTGTTCTTTATGGAGAGGGATAATGACACTTTTAAAAATCTGTGTGTAATTCCGGTTACTACGTCGCGATTGATTGTGGCAAAATTATCCGTCGTATTGGTCTATGGGCTTTTCTACACCTTTTGCAATATTGCATTTATGATTCTTTTTACATGGATTTTAAAAGCCGGAATCATTTATGATGTTGGATTTAAGCTGGTATTCAGTCTTATTTTTGGAATAGGGATTACGATTGCCACGTTGCCGGTTATCGTTTTCATTATCTATTTCAACAAATCCTATTTGATTTCCACGCTGCTTTCTTTTTTCTATGCGATTTTGAATTGGAGCGTTTTATCAATCGTTGAAACAAATTTATCACTTGTAAAGATCATCAATCTGTTCCCAACGTTATGTTTGATGAACTGGAGCAGCAAAAAAATGTTAGGTCGTATGGCAGACAGACACCTTTTACCCGAAGCATATTTATTGTTTCCCTCCGACATTTGGGCATTTGTCGTACTTGGGATAACGCTGGTTCTTTCAATGCTGCTAATGCTGCGCTTTTATAAAAAATGGACGAGGTGATGAAATGGATAATCTTATAACTGAATTTTGGAAAATAAAACGGTATTCCGTAATCAAGGCCGGTGCTGCTATGATGTTTTTCTCTGTATTTATGAGCTATTTTTATTCAACGGCCAGCACTTCTGTCGGCTGGGATTTTGATTATTTTGTTCATCAGGTGATTCTGCAGAACTGCACTTATTTTTTCCCTGTGGTAATTATGCTGACGGCTTCCTTTATTATATCGAGGGAAACAACGGACGACACCCTTAAATCAATTTTAACGGTTCCTGTTACTTATAAAAATCTGTTGATTGGGAAATTTGTGATCCTTTTTTTCCTCTCCATAGAGTTCAGTCTTATCAATGCTGTGCTCACTGTTATTATGAATCTGCTCCTGCAGTTTCCGGGCATGACAGCATACAGCATAATGATTGCCACAGGGCAGATTATCGCTGCAAATATTTTGGTTTACCTTTCCGTGATTCCGCTAATTATTATTAATACGTTTCTTTTTGGCAGCAGTCTGATTGGTGTGGCAGTTGCGTTTGTATATGGTTACTTTGGAACCTTTGAGGGTTCATTGCTGAACTGGTTCCCAATCAAGGCCGCAATGATTTTAATTGATCCGTATTGCGGCGCGGGATATGACAGCGTATCCTATCAGATTTCACCTGCAATCATCGTATTAATTCTCATGGTGTTGTGCTCCCTGGTGTTGTTAAATGCCTTTACACATTCAGAAAAACTTCCTAATGTAAAAGCAAAAAGGATGCCGAAAAAGGCAGAGCGAAAAAGAGGCTGGTAATCTGGTTGAATGAAAGGAAAGAAAACACAAAAGCAAGAGAGGTGAGCATCTATGAAAAAAATATTGGTGTGTATTAGCATAGCTGTTATGCTGATTTGTTTTAAGCTGGCGGCAAGTAGTAAAACTGAGCGAGGAGGTATAAGATGAACAAAAAGAATTATTGATTGGAGTTGGGATAGCGGTTTTAGTTGTCCTCTGTATAGACAAGTAAAATTCTTAAAGATGGGGCCTGTTTACGCTTGGAGGTGGCACCAATCCGTGGAGTTGTAAACTGGGAGGAAGTGGAATATACGGAACTTCCATCTGCTGTACACACTGTTTATTCAGAGTGATGCTTTATTTATTATTAACAGGGGTTGAAACTGTTGAAAAAGATATTGATTGTAGAGGACGACGTTACATTTTTAGGGATTTTATCTCATGCTCTAAGGAGTCAGTTTGAGATATATGAAGCTTGTGATGTGAATGCGGCATTGAAGTATCTTGAAAATATATCAGTTGATTTAATCTGCTCAGATTATAATATGCCGGACGGCACCGGATTGGAGCTTTTAGAGCAACTTCATAGAAGTGGGAAGAAAATTCCATTCATTTTAATGTCAGGGATGGAGGATTCATTTGTGATTCATAGCGTAAGGCTTTATGGAGGAACATTCTGTAACAAGACCGATCCAAATCTGCTTATAACAATTAGAAATATGATAAACTGTGAATAACAAAATGGCAGAAAAAATTGTTGAATGCTCTATTACTATCAGTTCCTTTGTATGCATTGACAGATTATGTTGAGATAATACAATTTTTGAGGTAAAATAAGCTGTAGCGTATCTTGCCCTGACGGGATAAATGAAAGATAAAAAGGAAATGCATACCAAATCCCGATTAAAGCAGAAAAATATGATGATAGAGATAAGGAGTTAATCAACAAGGAAGGTGAACACAGATGAAGCGAATTTTGCTGGTCGAGGATGACCTGAGTCTGATAAAAGGTCTGTCTTTTGCTGTAAAAAAGCAGGGATATCTACTTGATATTGCACACACCAGCAGTGAAACGGACAGGTTATGGGAAGATGGGGAATACGATCTGGTAATTTTAGACGTATCGCTGCCGGATGGTTCCGGATTTGACATATGCAGAAGTATACGGCAGACATCGAAGGTGCCGATCATGTTCCTGACTGCTATGGATGAAGAAACAGATATTATTATGGGGCTTGACATCGGTGGTGATGATTATATCACGAAACCGTTCAAGCTGGCCATCTTCATGTCACGGATCAATGCACTGCTTCGTAGAAGCGATAATTTTAACCAGGCAGACACAGAATTGAGTTCCAACGGGATTACGGTCCGACTCCTGAAAAGCGAAGTATATAAAAACAATAAGCAGGTGGATTTAACGGCAAGTGAATATAAGCTGCTGTGCCTGTTTATGGCAAATCCCGATCAGGTGCTTTCTCCTGAACAGATTTTAAATAAGCTGTGGGATTGTGATGAAAATTATATAGATAACAATTCTCTTACGGTATATATACGCAGATTGAGGACAAAAATTGAAGATGATCCGGGTAATCCGAAGCGAATCATAACGGTTCGCCGTATGGGGTATAAATGGGCTACGGGGGATTGAAGGGCTAATGATAATATTTGCAAATAAAAAAATTAAATCTTTGTTTTGTAAAATCTTAATTTGTATATTGGCTTTTACCCTGTTTTCCGCGGCTTTTCTGTTTTTTGAAATTAGCAATGCAGCATTTTATATTCTGCTGTTCGCTCTGGTCATGTGCATGATATTCCTGGTGGTCTGCTATGGATATTTCAGGGAACAGAATGAAATCATGGAAAATGCGGTAATGCAAATTACAGAATATATCTCCGGCAATCGGGAGACGCGGATTGCATGTGATGAGGAAGGAGAAATGTACAGGCTGTTTCATGAAGTGAATACTCTGGCTGCCATTTTGAATGCGCACGCAGAAAATGAGAGAAAATCGAGACAGTTTTTGAAGAATACCATATCGGATATTTCCCATCAGTTGAAAACTCCTCTTGCGGCGCTGAATATTTATAACGGACTTATGCAGGGGGAAACGGAAGGACTGCCGGAGCTTCAGGAGTTTGCGATACTGTCGGAAAGGGAACTTGACCGGATCGAAATGCTAGTACAGAACCTATTGAAGATCACGAAGCTGGATGCAGGTTCCATTGTGTTTGAAAAGACTTCTGAGAATGTGGCGGATATGATGGGGGAGATTGAGCTGCACTTTGCATACCGTGCAAAGCAGGAGGAGAAGAAACTGGTTCTGTCAGGAGATGAGCATATTTCACTGCTTTGTGACCGCGATTGGATGATAGAGGCACTGGAAAATATTGTAAAAAATGCCTTTGACCATACAAGCAGCGGGGATTTTGTCCAAATTGAGTGGAAACAGTCTGCATCTATGGTTCAGATTATCATAAAAGATAATGGAAGCGGTATCCATCCGGAGGATATGCATCATATTTTCAAGCGGTTTTACCGAAGTCGGTTTTCAAAAGATAAACAGGGAATCGGTCTTGGCCTTCCTCTTACAAAAATGATAGTTGAAGCGCATAACGGTATAATCGAGGTAGACAGTGAATTGGGAGTTGGCACCACATTCATCCTGAATTTTTTTAATTCCTACAAAATTGTAGCCTTACAGTAATATTACAGTAAGGTTTGGCTGGCATCCTTTAATAGAAAAATAAAAAAAGAGGTGCTTAACGTATGGACTTATTAGAAGTAAAATCAATTTCAAAAACTTATGGCAGCGGTGAAACAGCAGTACGTGCCCTAAAGAAAGTCAGCTTTTCGGTTCCAAAGGGTGAATATGTGGCTATCGTGGGAGAATCTGGGTCTGGAAAAAGTACACTCCTTAACATGATCGGTGCGTTGGATACTCCTACAACGGGGAAAATGCTGATTGACGGCAAGGACATTTTTTCTATGAAGGACAGCAAGCTGACAGTTTTCCGCCGCCGGAATATCGGTTTTATTTTCCAGGCATTCAACCTGATCCCGGAACTGACTGTTGAGCAGAACATCATTTTTCCGGTGCTTTTAGATTACCAGAAACCAAATAAAAAATATCTGGAAGAACTGCTTGAGGTGCTGAACCTGAAGGAACGCAGGAATCATCTGCCGAGCCAGTTGTCCGGCGGCCAGCAGCAGAGGGTGGCAATCGGACGCGCACTGATCACGCGGCCCTCTCTGATCCTTGCTGATGAGCCGACTGGTAACCTGGACTCCCAGAACAGCAGTGAGGTGATTTCCCTGCTGAAAGAGACGTCAAAGAAATATGAACAGACGATCATCATGATTACTCATAACCGGAGCATTGCACAGGCCGCTGACCGGGTGCTCAACGTATCAGACGGTGTACTGACCGATTTGGGGAGGTGCCGTGAATGAGAAGTTATTTAAGCCTTATTCCGATTTCCGCAAAGGTCCGCAGGCGGCAGAACCGTATGACGATTCTATGTATTGTATGTGCAGTGTTTTTAGTGACAGCAATCTTTAGTGTTACAGACATGATGATCCGGACGGAAAGCAGCTTTATGCTGAGCAAGCATGGGAACTGGCATATCAAACTGGAAAATGTTTCACGGGGCATAACGGAGGAAATCAGCGGGCGTCCGGATGTTACTGCCATAGGCGCTTCTTCTGTGTTTAATTTTGACGGAGAATTGCCGTATCGTATCAATGAAAAAAGGGCTGCCTTATATGGCACAGAAGAAACATATATGAATGAAATATCAGATGGAATTACTGAGGGGATTTTTCCGCAGGGTAATCAGGAAGTGTTGCTCAGCCCTAATGCAGCAACTGCTTTTGGAGTGCAGATCGGAGACAGTATCACTTTGCATACTCCTGCAGGAGATGCGGCTTTTACTATATCTGGCTTTGGCACGGATGATAAGGGATATTATGAAAATCAGACTTATTTAGTGGGCGTATATATGACGCAGGCAGCGTTTGACTCACTTATGGAGCAAAATCAAATTACAGACAATGAACCAGTCTATTATGTGCAGTTTGAGGATGCAGCGAAAGCAGCGAAAGCGATAACAGAGCTTCAGATACAGTATCAGTTATCAGAGGAAAGTATCTCTGAAAACACTGGGGTTATGGGTATGGCCGGGCAAAGCGGCAATGAATCTCTGAAATATTTTTACGGAATTGCGGTGGTTTTGTTTGTACTGGTGCTTTTGGCAGGCGTACTGATGATCTCTGGCAGTATGAACAGCAATATAGCCAGACGGACGCAGTTCTTTGGCATGATGCGCTGCATTGGCGCAAGCCGCCAGCAGGTGATTCGGTTTGTGCGTTTGGAAGCCCTGAATTGGTGTAAAACGGCGGTGCCTGCCGGGATAATTATGGGTACACTTGTCAGTTGGGGAATCTGCGGGTTGCTCCGCTACGGCATTGGTGGAGAATTTGCCACAACGCCGGTCTTTAAGATTAGCCCTGTTGGATTGCTCAGCGGAGTGGTGATTGGAATGGTAACTGTACTTTTGGCGGCACAGTCCCCGGCAAAACGAGCTGCTAAAGTCTCGCCGATGTCTGCGGTTTCCGGTAATTCAGAAAATACGTCTTCTGTCCGCCACGCCGCAAAGACAGGCTTTGGAAAAATCGATTGTGCATTGGGCATTCATCATGCAGCAGCATCAAAGAAAAGCTGGTGTTTAATGACGGCATCCTTTGCGCTCACCATTATCCTGTTTCTTTCTTTTTCGGTTGTGCTGGATATGGCGCGGCTTTTGGTGCCATCACTAAGTGTTACATCAGCGGATCTTGCATTAGCCAGTTATAGCAATGAAATGATTCTTGACCGCGATTTGGTTGATCAGATCAGACAAATAAATGGCGTTGAGAATGCTTATGGCAGCAGCTATATAGGCAATATCCCAGCTACATCCTCAAGGGAGGGAATCGACCATATCAATATTGTTTCCTATGATGATACACTGTTGGATTATGCGAAAGGAAGTATTGCACAAGGAACTTTGGATGAAGTCTACGGAGACAGCAATAAAGTTGCGACAGTCTTTAACAAAAACAGTTCCTTAGAAGTCGGTGATACCATTCAGATTGCAGGCACAGAGATTGAGATTTCCTGCGCCTTGTCACAAGGATTGTTTGGCGACGATCTGATTGTAATCTGTTCACAGGAAACATTTAACCGCCTGATGGGGGAAGAAAAATATGGTTTGATTGGTGTTCAACTGGGAAAAGATGCTACAGATGAAACAGTAGCACAGATAAGAAACCTCGAAAACGATGATATCGTCATTACCGACCAACGGGAAAGCAATCGGACAAATAACGCCACTTATTGGGCATCACGGATTGTTTGTTATGGATTTTTGGCTATTATTGGGATAATTACACTATTTAATATTATTAACAGTATCTCCATGAGTGTATCAGCAAGGACAAAACAGTATGGCGCAATGCGTGCTGTTGGTATGGACGGCAGGCAGCTTACCCGGATGATATCTGCGGAAGCTTTTACCTATGCCGTTTCAGGGCTGATTTTAGGCTGCGGAATTGGGATTCCTCTGAGCTGTTTTCTGTACACGCTGATGATTACACGTCACTTTGGAGTTGCTTGGCACTTGCCGATTGTATTGCTTTTTGTTGTAATTGCCTTTGTTTTTGCTTCTGCTGTTGCTGCGATTCATGCTCCTGCAAAGCGGATACGGAGTATGGCGATCACAGATACGATAAACGAGCTGTAAATGGGGCGATAAAAAACTGCGGTACAGCAGAAAAAAAGCTGCTGTACCGCAGAGCATTTTATATACCAGTTTTAGGATTGGATGTGGAACATGAAAGATAAGACCTGTATTTGTATTTTAGGGGGAATTATTCAGAGAGTAAAGGAAATTGCAGAAATGGTAATCTTGTGTGTGTTTATATTCATATTGTGTATGCTGTTTGCCGCTATTGGCATTGTATGGTTACTGGCGGATTGTACGATCAGGGAATTGGAGATGGTTGGATGCCTATGAGGAGAAAGCGAAGAAAGAAACATCCTGTTAGAAAGATATTTATTAGTTTGTTTTCCATTCTGCTTTGCTTACTATTGGTGACCTGCGCTTTTTTCGGGATAAAGGGCGGCCAAATGTACCAGAAGGCAGTAACTGAAAAGTCTATCAATGAGCGAGTAAAAGAAATTCAGGATATAGATGGATTTACGCCGTACTCTGATTTGCCACAGTTTTATATAGATGCCACAATATCTGTAGAAGATCACAGGTTTGAAAGCCACTTTGGAATTGACCTGATTGCGATTGGCCGGGCCGCATTGACAGATATCAAGGAGATGTCTTTTGTGCAGGGAGGAAGTACGATTACACAGCAGCTTGCCAAAAATATGCTTTTTACACAGGAGAAAAGGCTGGAACGGAAAGTGGCAGAGGTGTTTGCGGCTTTGGAACTGGAATCCCAGTATACAAAAGAAGAAATTTTTGAGTTATATGCCAACACGGTCTATTTTGGAAACGGGAACCATGGTATTTATCAGGCTTCTATGGCTTATTTTGGAAAAGAACCATCAGAGCTGACGGATTATGAGTGTGCTGTGTTAGCAGGAATTCCGAACGCCCCATCCGTTTATTCTCAGGATGAGGAGTTAACTTTACAACGTGTGAAACAAGTGCTGAGCAGTATGGTAAGAAATAAAATAATTACTCAGGAGGAAGCAGATAGGATAGAGTTAAGAGATTAGGAAGGAACAAGGTATGGAATTAAAAAAGTAGATTTTATGCCCTTTATGTGAAAATAAAGCCAGGCTAAGAATACAAAAAGATACGGAGACAAGGATTCCTTCTGTATTGTTTCAAGTGTAAACAGGAGACGTTGATCAATGTACCGGAAATAATTACAGGAGAGATGCCAGCGCGGAAATATGAGGAGTGGAGATTTGGTAAAATTCCATATCTGGAAGCTGTCTGTAACTGTAATCTCCGCCAGCTCTCCTTCCTTATGAAACAGATACGGTGTTATGCTGGCAAAACCGGATTGAAGCCGTCATATTGCTATTACAAGAGATGGGGTACAAAAAAGAGAAACGGACAAGGGCACAAGCCGGTATATCCGCTGCGGTTCAGCAAAAGTGGAAAAGCAGAAATAGAAAAGGCATATGCGACACATTTTCTTGATCCAAAAAGGATTGAGGAGATAAAGACAGAGGAAAAGTGCAAAAATCAAAATTGAAAAATTATGGAAAACAGGCAGAAATGGGATTTTTCTGTTCCTCCAAAACAGTTGATTTTCTGCGGCATTTTGCGTATGATAAAGATGAGCAAGTAGCTATGCTTGCGGGATTACAAAAGGAATTGCCATTAACACAAGAAGGAGGTGCGATTATGGCTACGTCCAGCATTTTTACAAATATCGTGATCAGCGATCCGGAAAAAGCAGAGAAGTTTATTGACGCGCTTGAAGCGTCAAGCCTTGATCCTGAATGGAAGCCGACTACACCTGTCAAGCCGCCACTCACTGATATAGAAGCGATTCGCAGGCTTATGGCAAAGAGGGTTCAGAAAAAGTGAGTAATTTTACATCGGTAAATATTCTGGATATGATAAACGCAATCGGAGAGGAGGAATTGCAGCCCATTCTCTCCGATTTCTCTTGCCCGAAGAATCATGAAATTGAGGGATTTGTAAGAAAAAACGCAATAGAGTTTGCCAAACGCAAGATGTCTGTTACATATTTGGTGGTTGACGGGGAAAGCAGGATCGTGGGGATATTCACATTGACCCATAAGGCAGTAAAACTGCTGGATACAGGACTGACAGGAACTATGAGAAGAAAATCCAGCGTCATGCCCGTCTGGACGAGGCAACGGACTCATACATGTTATCCGCTTTTTTGGTTGCCCAGTTTGGGAAGAATTATCAGTATGAGGAATCAGAGCTCCCACAGGAAATGAATTGCTGGATATGACGATAGTCCCTCTGAAAGAAATTCAGCGGCAGATCGGCGGCGGGGGTGTATATCTTTGGTGTGAGGGCAATCCTAAACTGTTGTCATTCTACCAGAA
>ERZ781272.716-NODE-716-length-17533-cov-3.582504_pt1 | contig 17533 bp, 10 predicted proteins | sample MGYA00375850_ERZ781272 | MGnify/ENA primary metagenome ERZ781272 (study PRJEB29790, sample SAMN06051246) | human gut metagenome | host: Homo sapiens | place: USA: Cincinnati, Ohio | collected 2013-06-21 | study: EMG produced TPA metagenomics assembly of the Gut...
CTTCCCTGGAATGCTGAGTCCGCCGCCGGTATGGCTGGTGGAGTGGATGATTTCGCCTTCCGGGTCCTTGCCTGCGGCGATGCGCTCCTCTTCCGTTTCCTCGATCCCATGGTCCATGGAGTTGCGGACAATGTGCATCAGCGGATCGCCGATGCCGTCTACAATGGTCTTGTCCACTTCCGTGTCTTCGCCCACAAGAGTCAGCCGCACCTTTTTACCCAGCTTTTTGCCCATATCGCGAACGATGCGCTGCATCTTCTGGAAGGTGGCCAGCACCGGCACCATGCGCAGGGACATGGAAACGTCCTGCAGTTCATCCGTGAGCTTGCGCAGCTGCCGGGCGGACTTTGTGAAGTTATCCAGTTTCATGCCCTTCAGATCGGGAGACGCCGTGACCATAGACTCTGTAATTACGATTTCGCCAACCACGTCCATCAGCTGGTTCAGCTTGCTGAGGTTCACGCTGATGAGGCTCTCTTTCGGATGATTTCCCATTCCCTGCCCGGCGGCGGGGGCGTCAGCGGCGGCAGGCGCACGCTTGTCGTTCGTTGTTTTCTGCGCGGGCTTGGGCGGGGTTGCCCTGCTCTGCCTCGCGGCGGGCTGGCTTTTTTTCGCCGCCGCGGCGGCGTGTTCGGATTCCTTCGCCTGTTCGTGCGCAGTCGCGGGGCCATCAAATGCCTGATACCCCCGGACAGAACCGGACCCGGACACCACCTGAATGGCTCCGGCGCGATCCACCGCCTTTTTGAAAGACAGCACGAAGCCTTGCGCCACAATTGTCTCGGCCGTGGCGGGATTGGACTCCACATCCTCAGGGGAACATGTGAAGTTTTCCTCACCGCAGATACTGCGAAGCTCCGTCACCAGCATGAACGCCCGCAGATTCTCCATCCCCACGCCCTCGTCAAAGAAGACGCGCAGTCCATATGGGAATCCCGCTTCCGTCGTCTCCGGGGCGGCGGGCGCGGCAACGCTTGCAGGCGCAGATGCATCCGCATGTTCGCTGCTGTCCGCGTCGCCTTGAATTTTAGCGATCAGACTATTAATTTTTCTCAATAGTTTGTCGATGTCATTTGATAGAAGCTGACCGTTCTGGATCTTTTCCACTTCGCCGCGGAAAAAGTCGATTGCCATAAACATCATATCGAACAGCAGCGCCCGATCCGGGTCCGGCACCACGTCGATTGACTTTTCGCGGATGATGAAGAACATGTCCTCAATCCGATGCGCCACTGTGGCCAAAGATTCATACTCCATCATGGCGGAAGCGCCCTTAATGGTATGCATGATGCGGAAAATTTCGTTTACGTCGCTTTCCGTGAACGTGTCTGCCTGTTCCGCCGCAAGGACAATGCTGTCTAACTGCTCCAGCAGGGTATTTGTCTCGTACAGGTATGTGTCCAGGATGCTTTCGTTTCCACTATTGTCCATAAAAAGCCGCCTTTCTCTCTTTATCAGGGCAGAATGTTGGGGCCGCCCAAAATATCCGGTATTTATGTTGTATATCGTCAGCTTACGGAAAAAGTTAACACCTTCGGATGAGATTTCCGAAAGCGGATTTCCCCGTATCCAAGAGTTGCTAAATTCTCCTGTATTTTACATAGTATAATGTTTTTCGCGTCCGTCGTCAACGAATTGATTCTAAAATCATTTTGCAAGTGCAAAATTTTCGAAATAATGAAACGGAGCTGAGTCTATGCCGGAAATTATGAACGTCACCAATCCCGTCCCCGGGTATGATACTGCTGCCAGCAGCCGTGCGATTCCCAACGCGGCCAATGATCCCAACATTCAAAACGTTCCCAATCCGAGCCGGGTCAATCGTCCGGATTCCAACAGCGGCCAGCAGCACAGCGCCGGTGAGGACTCCGGCTCCTTCCCTCTGCGGTACGATTCCAACTTCCAGTCCTTCCTCCAGCGGGTCACAGAGAGCGGCGACAGCGTCTCGGCCGATCTGCTCCGTTCCCTGATGGGCGGGTCCCAAACCGTGGTGTCTTCCGGTCTGCGGGCCGGAACTGCGGGGGACCTCTCCCAGATTCTGCACATGCTCCAGATGAGCGAAGGGGAATTTTTGCAGTTCCTCCAGGATCAGGTCACCTCCGGCAGCCGCTTCGGCGGGCCGCTGTTCGGTGTTTTGCGCAACGCCTACCGCTCCAGCGACTCGCAGAGTCTGCGCAGCGATATCCTTCAATTCCTCAAGCAGTACAGCGATTATTCCTCCACCGGTCACATCGAGGATAATCTTCTGCGCAGTCTGAACCGAATCACCGCCTCCCTTCCCCGCAGCTGGGGCGCGCAGGTGGCGGATTTTATGGGGCAGCTGCAAAACCGGATGGCTGCCGGTGACCGGGCCGGGGCGCTGAAGCTCCTTCAGGGGCAGATTCTTCCCTACCTCTCGGACTATGTCTCCCGGTCCCACGACATGGGCCGGGTTCGCTCGGCCCTGTCCATGCTGACGCTGGATATCGCCCGGTATGAAAACGGATCGCAGGAAGGGGTTTTGCAGGCCCTGCGCCAGCTTTTAAACTACGGCTCTCTGCGGGACGCTCTGGGCGGCGATCTGCGGGGCGCGGGGGACGCGGTTCTTCTTCAGTTGCTCAAAAGCACCCCCTTTGAGCGGGTGGGACGCACCAACGTCTTTGCCGATCAGTTGGCGTCCGCCGCGGATTTGGCTCTGCGGGGCGCCGCCGGAACAGAGGCGCAGGCCCAGTTTCAGGCCATGGTTTCCTCCATGCTGGTGAATGAAAGTGTGTATATGACCGTCAACCATTATATTCTTCCGCTTGTATGGAATGGAAGAATGATGTATTCTGAGATGTGGGTAGATCCGGACGCGGACAAGGACGCCGATCAGCCCTTTATCCAGCGGGACGGGGAGCGCACTCTCCGCTTTTTGCTGAAGGCCGATATCCAGTCTTTGGGGCTTTTTGATATCGTGGTCACCAGCCGCGCAAACTCTGTGGATCTGGCGGTGCGGTGCCCTGAATCCGTGGCCCCGTTCTCCGAGATCATCCGCGGGTCCCTGACGGCAATTTTGTCGGATAACGGACTGAGCATTGGGTCCGTGGACGTGAAAAAAATGACCAAGCCCTTGACGGTTTCCGAAATTTTTCCTAAAATCTTTGATGGAAAGGACAGTATTAATGTCAGAGCCTGAGAATAAAAGAGCGTCCGCCGGGCGAGCCGTCGCCCTCCAATATGGGAACAGTTCCGCGCCGGTGGTGGTGGCCTCCGGCATGGGATATCTGGCGGAAAAAATTGTGGAAGTGGCCGCGGACAGCGGCGTTCCCGTCTATGAGGACAATTCGCTGGCCACCATGCTCTCCCAGTTGGAGCTGGGGCAGGAGATTCCTCCGTCCCTTTATCAGGCCATCGTGGACATTTACGTGTATTTTCTGGAGTTTGACCCCACCCATCCCGATCAACCGAGACGGCCGCATACGCCGCCATCCATTCCACAAAAGGGGGAGTGACCAATGCCCGGTTACCGATACCGCTACATGATCTCTGACAGCCAGAACGAACCGCTGGCCCGCGCCATTCTGGAAACACCGCCAAACAGCAAAATTTGGAACATTCAAATTCTGGATGATGATTTGGAGCAGGTTTTGGAGCATGAGATCATCAACCTGATTTCCTTGAACGCGGATCATCCGGATATGACCGGCCGCATTCTCTCCAGCGATCATGTCAATATGATCAAGGTGGAGCCGGTGAACCTTTTGGGGGAATCCCTGCGGCAGAATCTGCGGGTTCCCGCTCGGTTTGACAGCTTTCTCTATCCCGTCTCCGGCTCTTGGACCGGACGCGTTCCCATCATCTGCCACGATTTGAGCTGCGGCGGCATCGCCTTTTTCTGCAACTTCCAGCTCCGCATCGCGGAGGAGGTGGAGCTGGTGATCCCCATCACCTCTCAGCCGGTGATTTTGCGGGCGCGGATTCTGCGTCTGCGGCCCTCCAACTCCAACATTCCCCTCTACTCCGCCAAGTTTTTAGGTCTGATCCACGATGAGGAAGTCATCGTGCGGGAGGCTGTTTTTTCCCAGCAGATTGCAAATCGAGGCGCGCGGAAATAACGCCGCCCTCCATAGAGATAAAACGCACTTGAGATCAGAAAGGAAAGCCTCACTATGAAAATGAACGGAACCCGTCTGCACCGCATTGGAACGCGGCTGCTGTCCGCCATGCTCTCTTTGGTTATGGCACTGTCTGTGCTGTCTGCGTCAATCGTCCCCGCCTCCGCGGCGGACTGGATGGAACCCTATCTTGAAAAACTGGTGAGCTGGGGGGTCATGCGGGGCGATTCCTCCGGCAACCTCCATCCCGACCGGACGCTGACCCGCGGAGAGTTCGTGGTGCTGGTAAACCGGGCTTTCGGATACGATGATACCAGCGCCGCCATTCCGTTTAAGGACGTGAAGGCTTCCGTCTGGTATTATGACAACACAATTATCGTTTACACACCCGTTTATTTTAACGGAACCAAAAAACCCACCGCCGCTCCCAAAAACTCCGTCACCCGAGAGCAGGCCGCGGTGCTGCTGGCGCGCAACCTGGTGCTGGACGATGAACCCGGAGCAAGCCTCGACTTCACCGACAGCAACAATCTGTCCAATTACAGCCGCGGGCTCATCCGCAGCGCCATAACCGAGGGCATCGTCAGCGGCTATGGCGACGGGTCCTTTAAGCCCAAGCAGAGCATCACCCGCGGACAGATGGCCGTTCTTCTGGTGAAAGCCATCGGCACCCCCGTCAACAAATCCGGCACGCAGACGCTGGGCGGTGTGTACGGCAATGTCACAATCTCCACCTCCGGCGTGACGCTGCGGGACACCACCATCGCCGGAAACCTGTATATCACCGGCGGTCTGGGTCTGGGTGATGTGACGCTGGAAAACGTGAACGTGCTGGGCAAAATCGTTGTTTGCGGCGCGGGTGAGAGCGAAAAGGGCAAAAATAGTGTGATCCTCCGGGGTGTTACCGCGCCCACCCTCATTTTAGACAACTTGGCCAACAATGTGGTTTCTATCCGGGCGGAGGGCAGTACCAAAATCGGCAACACCTCCATCCGCACCCCTTCCTACGTGGAAGACACCACCGCCGACGGCTATGGTTTTACCAGCATTAAGGTTGAAGGAGAGGCCGGGACCACGCTCTCCGTGGCCGGAAACCTGAAAGAGGTCGTCACCGTCTCTCCCAATTCCACCGTCACCGTGGCCAAAGGCTCTGTCCATTCTCTGACTGTGGACGAGGCGGCCAGCGGGTCCACCGTTTCCGTCCTGACGGGCGCGGTGGTTGAAACGCTGAATCTGGATACCGGCACCAAGGTCACCGGCAAGGGCGATGTGGACAAGATGAACGTGAACACCGCCGGGACCACCTCCACCGTGCTGCCCGACACCATTGTGATCCGTCCCGGCGTTAACGCCAACATCAACGGTCAGGTGATGGACACCACGCTGGCGGCCGAGTCCTCCGCCGACCCCCGGCTGCTGGCCGGTTACCCCAAGGTCACCGATCTGGCCCCCACCTCCGCCAAGGGTCTGATGCGCACCAACAAATCCGGCACGCTCTATTGGGCCGTCACCTCCGTAACCGACGGGTCCGTAGGTGAAGCGGACTTGCTGAAGCCCAGCAACAACGCCAGAATTTTGAAAAGCGGCAATTTGAAAGCCGCCGCATCCAGCACGGACTATAACGCCGCAATTTCCGGCCTCACCTCCGGCGGGTCCTTCTATTTCTCCGCCGTACTGGTGGACGCCCGGGATCAGCGCAGCCCGGTCAAAACGATTTCTTTCAGCACCCCGGACAACACCACGCCCAACTTTGCCACCGGCTTCCCTTACATGTCCAAGATCACCAGCAATTCCGGCGACGTCACCGTGATGCCCACCAAGACCTGCCGCCTTTATTACGCGCTGCTGCCCAAAAACGCCACTGCTCCCACCGCGCAGGACTTCAAGGCCAACGCCGTATCCGGCAATCTGGGCTTTGGCTCCCGGGACGTGACGAAAAACGTGACCGACACCTTCCGCGTCAATCAGAACGCGCTGGAAGAGCTGGGCAGCTACGATCTGTACCTCTGGCTCACCGATGTGGACGGCTCCCACAGCTCCGCCGTGAAAAAGGTTTCCTTTTCCACCATCGACGGAACGCCCCCCATCTTCCTCTCCGGCCCCACGGTCAACTCGATTAAAGAAACATCCGTGGGAATGAACGCCACACTGAACGAGGCCGGCACCATTTACTGGGTTGTGGTCAAAGAGGGGGAAGAATACCCCAAGCCCATGAACGGCCAGACCACAAAGCCGGAGCTGACCAGCGACGCAGCAAAATTGCAGGTGGCCAACGGCATGAACGCGCTGAAATCCGGCAAGGTCAGCGCAACAGCCAACAAAGACGCCGCCATCAATCTCTCCGGCCTCACCTCAGAGACGGCTTACGACGTGTATTATGTGGCGCAGGACAAGGCGGGGAACTACTCCACCCCCGTGGGCAAGCTGACCGTCCATACGCTGGATACCAACCCGCCCACCATCACGCAGGAGTTCACCCGCACCAACGACACGGCGGGCACCTCTCCTCTGGCGGACACCGATGTCCGCCTCGTGTTCAGTGAGAGCATTCAGGATTCCAATACCAACCAGCAGCTGCTGGCCCTTTATCAAAAGTCCAAGGATACCACGCTCACGCAGGCAGAGCGCGACTCCGCCGCCGAGACGCTGACCGGGATTTTGCGGGACGATATCCAGCTCTACTCCGCCGACGTAACCCCGGCGGCTCTGGTGGTAGACCGGAGCAGCGACAGCGTATCCAACTGGGTGATCGACTACCGCTACGCCGCCGTTACCGCCGAAGAGGGTAAAATTGTTGTCACCTTCAAGGCAAATGAAGCCTTGAAGCTGAAAAGCGGCGCAAAATACTTTTTCAAGATTCAAAACATTGCGGATACCTCCACCAATAAGAACATCATCAAGCCCAATCCCACCACCCTACCGACATTCACCACCGTCTTTGCCCAGATTCAGTTCTCCAGTACGGATGCTTCCGCCACGGTGGATGGTGCGGCGGTGAACTTTGACATGTCGTTCCGCGCCGTCCCCGTCTCCACCGGCAACGCGGGAGAGGGCGTGTACTGGGATTTGCTGTTCCGCATGAACATCCCCGCCAAGTTTGAGCTTTACCAAAAGGTGGGCGACGGGGCATGGAAAAAATTTGACACTGTCGCCGAAATCAACTCCACCAATGGGACGCTGTACGGCACCAGTTACACCCGGAACTTCCGGGAGGGAAACACCAGTTCTTCCACCAATGCGGAGCTTCTCAAAGATGTGACCTCCCCCCGGTATTACGGCATCCGCTTTACCTCCATCAAAAACGTGAATACCCGGGAGACTTGGAGCGGGAAGGTTGAGATGCAGGTACAGGCCGTGGCCGGGTCCAGTTTAAGCGCTCTGCACAATTTGGCCGTCAGCAACATTGAGGACGATGCGCTCACCGAGGCCGTCAAAGACGGGATGGTGCAGGTGGGCAGTCCCACCAACTACACGCTCAAGCACACATTCAGCGACACGATGATCCCGGAATTTGAGCTGGGATATCCCAAATTTGACGCCAGCGATGTGAGCGGTTCCGTCAACGTTCAGCTCACCCGCACCACGGGAAAAATTTATTATGTGATCGCTCCCGTAGCCACCATTACCACCAAGCTCACGAAGGATCTGAGCGGCAGCACCTCCCTCACCGCCGCAAACTGGGAATTTCTCCCCACAACAACCAGCGCCGACGACCCGGTGCTGTCCTCCGTTCCCACCAGCGGCAATATCATGACGCCGCCCTATAACGACCCCTCTATTATCAAGGGCAGCCTTTCTTACTACGGCAGCAATGTGTCCATTCCCATGAAGGGGCTGAACCCGGAGACAAAATACGTGGCCTACTTCGTTTTGCAGGGCAGTTCTTCCACGATCTACTCCGCAAATCCCTACGTCTTCGGCTTTAAAACCACCGAAGTCTCCCGGCCCATCATTGAGCTGACGGTCAGCAACCCCAGCGTTACGATCAAAGTGGACGCCACCTCGGATGTGGACTATCTGCTGGCGGTCAACGGCAACGAGCCGGGCAATCTGCGCCACCCCATGGCCAATTACGTTCTGGACGCGGACAAGCCGCTTTTCCAGTCCGGCGGGACTTATGGTTCCGGCACCGGCACCGGCGGCGTTTACACCGTGCTGGACGCGATGAGCAACAGCGCCTACAAGGACGGTAAATTGATCGGTTCCGTGTTCGACCGGTATGCCACGCAGGACGCCAAGGACGATTTTGCGGAATTTATCCGCTCCCAAACCACCACCAGCGGCGACGTGGTTATGAGCGGTACGGCTGCGGAAATTCCCGCCAACAGCTCCAAAACCATTAACTGCGCCTCCGCCATGGTGGGCACGACATGGTATACTTTCCTGGCCGTGGGCAAGAGCACCGCCAACTCCGGCGATGCGTTTCGGGCCATTCGTCCCGTGTTCAATATGGACGCCACACCCCCCATGATCACCGCGTGCAACTTTGTCATGACGAATACCACGCCCATTACCTCCCTGACCGGCATCTGCAAGGGAACGCTGACCATTCAGTTTGACGAGCCGCTATACTGGGTGGAAAAATCAGGCGTGAACCAAACCGTTATACCCATCGTCTCCTCGGCTGGTTCCTCTTCCAATGTCTACTCTGCTTCACTGGCCTTTGCTACTTACGGAGGCATCAGCTATTCCCCCGGTACCGGAACCAGCGCCATCGCTTCCGCGACGTTCGATATCACCGCAGGGCGAAACGGCTCCTACATCGTGGCGGAAACCAATGTTGGCGATAAGAGCGGCAACGTACATACCGTTCCTCTGAACATCCAACTGAAATATGCTGCCAATGGCGACGGCACCTATACGCCCGAATTTGTTGTCGCCAAGGACTGGGACGGCCGCTGACAGCTTCTTCCGTATCATCTGCAAAGGAGTACGATATGAAAAAAACATTTTTACGCAGGGCTCTTTCCCTGCTTTTATCCATGATTTTGTGCGTCTCCCTCGCTCTCCCCGCTGTGGCGGCGGAGGGCGAGGCGGGCGGCAGTCCCGTCCCCGATTTTTCCAAACTCTCCGTCAGTCTTGGCAGCAACGCGGAGATGATTTTGAACGACAACAATCTCACCCTGTCCGCTACGATATCCGGTGTACCGGAAGATGTGACCCCCACCTACACCTATGAATGGTCCAGCGGCAACACCGCCGTGGCCACGGTGAGCGGATCGGACAGCACGGTGTCCATCGTCCGGGGCGGCACGCCGGGGCGCACCAAAATCTCCGTCTCCGTGACCGCCGCCGCAACTCTGGCTGACGGTTCCACCGTCACCAGCCCGGCATTTACCGCCTCCCGCGATGTGCTGCTTCCCGGCATCACACTGAGTCCCTCCTCCTTTTCTCTGAAAACAAGGGAAACCCAGCAGATCACCGCCAAGCTCTATGTGCCTTCCGGCAGCGACGAAACCGTGACATGGAAATGCAACAACGAGTATGTTGCCACCGTCTCCTCCGGCGGTCTGGTGACCGCCGCCAGCGCCGGAACCACCTTCATCACCGCCACGGCGGGCGCCTATTCCCCCGCGAGCCCGGTCACCGGCAACGAGGGTCTGGCCCCCCCCCCCACCCCCCCCCCCCCCCCCCCCGCCCCCCCCGGCCGCTTTTTTCGGGTTCTTTTTGTGGTAGACCGGGCGGCCCGTTTTTTGGGCCGGCCCCCCCCCACCCCCGCCAGCGCCACCGCCGACGCCCCCTTGCCCTTTTCCTCCATCCTCGGGCAGATCGACACCCAGTGCCGCCGGGTTTTGAACGCCCCCCTCAGCTATGCCACCAGCCTTTCCGTCCCCACCTCCGCCGGAACGCTGTACTACGGGTACACCTCTGAAAGCGAGCCGGGATCGGGTGTGGGCACCAACGAGAATTACTACTATTATGGCAGCGGAAACCGGGTGCTTTCCGACGTAACCTTTGTGCCGAAGACGGACTTTTCCGGCTCTGCCACCATCCGCTATATCGGGTACGACAGCTCCGGCAACTCCTTTCAAGGGGACATTGCCGTCTCTGTTGCCGCCACCACCGGCATCAGCTATTCCACCGTGGGCCGCGGCCGGGTAGACTTTATCGAAAGTGACTTTTCCGCCGTGTGCCAGTCCCGAACCGGCCATGAACTGCAATATGTCACGTTCTCCCTGCCCTCGTCCTCTAAGGGAACGCTGTTTTATAAGTACACCGGCAACGATCTGGACAACAAGGTGGCCTCCGGCACAGCGTATTACCGCAGCAAGACCCCTCTGCTCTCCGACGTGACCTTTGTGGCGGCGGACGGATACTCCGGCACCGTCACCATTTCTTACACCGGCCGGGACACCAACAACAACTCCTTCAGCGGCTCCGTCTCCATCGTGGTTTCCAGCGGCGCGGGCGGCAAGGGAAACATCCACTACTCCACCTCGAAAAACCGGGAGGCGGAGTTCGACGTGGACGACTTTGACGATCTGTGCGAGGACGTGCTGGACGTTCATCTGCGGTATGTCCGCTTCACCCTGCCCTCGTCCTCCATCGGAACGCTTTACTACAACTACACATCCTCCAACAGCTATGGAAGCAAAGTCTCTTCCGGGACCAACTATTACCGCTCGTCCTCCCCGTATCTGGACAACGTGTCCTTTGTCCCTGCCTCCGGCTGGACCGGAACGGCGGACGTGGCCTTCACCGGATACGGCACCAACAACCAGCGCTTCACCGGCACCGTCACCATCGAGGTGACGAATTCGTCTTCTTCCGGCAGGCTGACCTACTCTACCAAGCAGAACACCGCCGTTCGGCTGGACGTGGACGATTTTAATGATTACTGCGATAACCAGACGAATGAGCGTCTGAACTATGTCCGCTTTACCCTGCCCTCGTCTTCCTACGGAACCCTGCGCTATAACAGCAGCAACGGCACCGCGATTTCCTCTTCCACCAGCTATTACCGTTCTTCCTCCCCGTATCTGGACAATGTGTACTTCGTCCCCGCCTCCGGCTATACCGGCACGGTGGACATCAGCTTCACCGGGTACTCCACCAGTGGTCAGCGCTTCACCGGAACGGTTCGGATCACGGTTCAGGGCACCAGCTCCGGCGATATCACCTATTCCACCGCACAGGATATCCCGGTGAATTTCAACACGGACGATTTTGATGCCCTCTGCAAGAATGTGACGGATCGGCATCTGAACTACGTGCGCTTCACTCTGCCCTCGTCCTCTTATGGAACGCTGCGGTATAATTACAGCTCTTCCAGCAGCACCGGCAGCACGGCGTCCTCCTCCACCAGCTATTACCGCTCCTCTTCGCCGTATCTAAGTAACATCACCTTTGTTCCGGCCTCCGGCTATACCGGCACGGTGCGCATCAGCTTTACCGGATACGACACCAGCGGCCAGCGCTTTACCGGTACGGTTGCAATCACTGTGAAAGCCGCGGCCTCCGCAGGCATTATCTACTATACCGTGGCCGCCGGGAAGAATGTGCCCTTCCTCCTCAGCGCGTTTCAAAACGCTTGCAGCGCACGGGGCGCAGGTACATTTGTCAGCGCATCCTTCTCCCAGCCCTCTTCCAGCGCGGGCCAGCTGCGGTATCAATATCTCTCAGCCAGCGAGCCGGGAACCGCCGTGGTTTCCGGGACGGCCTATTCCGCCAGTTCCGTCCCGCTGGTGTCCAACGTCTCTTTTGTCCCTGCCGCTGGCTATTCCGGGACCGCAACCTTTGCTTACACCGGGCGGGACAGCGGCGGCGCCACCTATTCCGGCTCCGTCGTCGTCACGGTCACGGCCGACACGAAAACCAGCTCTTTCACTGACATGGCAAATTACAGCTGGGCCAGCCCGTCTGTGGAATATCTGTACGCCAACGGTGTGGTTTACGGCACAGGAAACGGCGGATTTTCCCCCGGCGCATCCATCACCCGGGGCAGCTTTATGCTGATGCTGAATCGGGCATTTCATTTCAGTGCCTCGGGCGGCGCGGGCTTTGCCGACGTACCGGCTGGAAGTGTGTATGCCGACGCGGTGAAGATTGCGCAGGCGCTGGGCATCGCGCAGGGCAGCGGCTCCAACTTCTACCCCACCCGCCCCCTCTCCCGCCAGCAGGCGGCCGTGTTTTTGGCCCGCGCCATGCGGGCTGACGGCTGGACCATCTCCACGGGAAGCCGGTCCGAGCTCTCCGCCTTTTCCGACAGCGCCGCTGTCTCCGACTATGCGGTGAATGATCTGGCCTCTATGGTGCGCCTTGGCGTTTTTCAGGGCGACAGCAGCGGAAGATTGAATCCCCAAGCTCCCCTTACCCGCGCGCAGATGGCTGTGATCCTCTGCCGTGCAATCACTTTGTAATCTCATTTCAAAAGGAGCTGCAAGCTATGGCGTTCGCAACCACAGGCGCAAAAGGGAGTCCCGACCCCCCCTCACAATCTCATCTAAAGGAACTGCGGGGGGCCGTGGGCCATCTTTGCGAGGTACGCAAGCCCGACAACACACTCATTTTTTTGGGCCGTGTACAGGACTTTGACGGCAGTTCGCTGAGCGTCTGGCCCGCCGGAGGACGGGAGGCTCCCCCCGTCATCTACAACGATGAATTCAAGCTGATCCTGCATATTCCCCGAAAGCCGGCCTTGGTATGGATGGGAAATATTTGCGGCAGCTCCCGCTCCTTTTGGAAGCTGAACCGTCTTGTCAGCTGCCACCGCAAGGAACAGCGCGTCAACTTCCGCCAGCCTGTCTCTCTGCGGGCAAACGCCCTTTGCATCAACGCACTGTATCCCGGCAGCCCCCGGGGAAAAGATGAGTATTTTGCCCGTCTGTGCAAGGTTGTAGACGTGAGCTTGGGCGGCATTCAGCTTCGGGGACAGGATGTCTATCAGCCCGGCGATCACCTGCTTTTGATGAATCTCTGGCTGGACCAGTCCCAGTCCCAGCCCTTTGTGTTCACCGTTCAGGTCCGATGGAGCGCGCCAATTAGCACTGTGGAAACGCGGCTGGGCTGTTCCTTTGAGTCCATGAGCATTCGGGACGAGGATCGGCTGTGCGCTGCCATTCTGGAGCTTCAACGGCTGGATCTCGCCAGCCACAAAAATTGACGGCCATCCCTTTAAAAAACCGCAGCGGCAGGAGTGAGTATCCTGCCGCTGCGGTTTCCTATTTTATAAAAATTCAGTTTTTGTAAATATGTAGTCATAATATACCCGCCGGGACCATTGTATTTTTGCAAATCCCATGATAAAATTTCAATAAAGACTTATTTTGAGGGTGCAGCATCGGAGAGGAGTGGCCGTCGTATGTTCCATTTTTTCAAAAAAAGCGTCTCCCAGATCACAGAGGAGCCGGAGCCGCAGAACGAGTTTGAACGGGCCGCGCGCTATCACTGCGAGGTACGCGGGCTGGACGACCGGCCCATTTTCTTGGCAGATGTAAAGGATTACGACGGAGACTCGTTCCGCCTGTTCCCCACGCTGGACAGCGACGCGCCCTCCGTGATCTATAACAACCGCTATAAGCTGGTGTTTCGCACACCCAGTCAGCCCACTCCCGTTTGGACCGGGCGCGTCCGGGGCAGCACCTATGAATTTTGGAAAATGGATGAATTGACCCGCCTGCGGGACGAACAGCGGGCCAGTTTTCGCCAAAGAGTCTCTCTGTCCGCCGTTGTGCGAAATCTGCTGGGCCTGCCGGAAAACGGCGAAATCCTGACTTCTGCCTACTACTCTCAGGACTACGATCAGTGTGAAGTGCTGGACGTTGGCATGGGCGGGTTGCAGATTTCATCCAGCCATCCTTTCCGGCAGAATGATCTTCTGGCGGTGACGGGGCTGCGGCTGCATCACGACCCACAGCCCTTTGCCCTGCCTCTTCAGGTTCGGTGGGTCGCCGCCGAAGACGGGACTTATCGCTGCGGCTGTGCGTTCCACGCCGTTCCCGAGCAGGAGGAGCGGCGGCTGTGTGCCGCGATGTTCAGCCTGCAGCGCGCCAGTTTGGGCCGGATGTAACCTACCTATCAAAAATCGCTGCCCGATGGGCAGCGATTTTTTTAACCATTTTATTCAGCGCGAAACACATGAATATGAAACCCAATGCGGACACTAAGTCGATCCAATGCCGCCAGCCGCTCCGATCCCGCCTTCGGCGTCTTCCAGTAATAGGGCGTCATCTGAAACAGAGCGTGAATTTCCTCCTGAGAACAAAGCTCGATGCGCCCTTCCACCGCCGCCACAGTCTCATAGGCAAAGCCCTCATAGGGCGTTTGATGTTCCTCGTTGGGATAGGGCGTGTCGTAAAGAACCTCTTTCAGTTCCCACAGATGCTCCGCCGAAGGAACCACATAGAGGAACGTGCCGCCGGGGCGAAGCACCCGCCGGAATTCTTCAATTGCCAGCGGGGAAAAGCAGTCCAGCAGCAATTCCACGGACCCATCCACCAACGGCAGGCGGAAGGAGGACGCCACGGCAAACTCCACGCTCTTTTCCCGCTTTGCCGCCAAGCGCAGAATGGATTTGGAGATATCCGTCCCCGCCATGCGGGGGCGCTTTCCCGCCGCGCAGAGGGCCTGATAGATCCCTGCGGTGTAGTATCCCTCTCCACAGCCCACATCCAGCAGCGTTGGCTCTGCCCCCGTGTGGGAGAGTGCCAGATCGCACAACGCGTCCAGCAGCGGGCGGTAATAGTCCTTGGAGAGAAAGTCCCGCCGGGCGGCCGCCATGCCGGGGTCGTCGCCGGGCGCGGCGGAGTGCTTTTGGTTCACCGGCAGCAGATAAGTATAGCCCTCTCTGGCAATGTCAAAGCTATGTCCGGCGGAGCAGGCGTAGGTTCGCTCCATCCGCTCCAGCGGCCCGCCGCACAAAGGACAGCGAAACAAACTGGTCACGCGTACTCACTCCCCCTCACGGATCGTCACGTCATTGATCCACTTTCGGCTGCGCAGCCGGATAATGCCCAGCGGCATTTTGCAGGTGTTCTCCGAGTAGATGCCAAAGCACACCAGCCAAATGGGCGCATCCAGCACCAGTCCCGTCAGCGCCGTCAGCGGCACCGACACCAGCCACAGCGGACAAAGATCCAAAATCGCCGCCATCCGCGCGTCGCCACCCGCCCGAAGCACACCGGTGATGTTCGAGATATCATAGGATTTCAGCGGCATCATCACAATATAGACCACACACATGGTCACTGCCACTTCTGTGGCTTTCTCCGTCAGGCTGAACAGCGGGTAGAGGTACGGGATAAACACCGTGGGCAATACAATAAGCAATGCCAGCGCGATTACCGCGCCCAGCAGAAAGGACACCAGCAGCAGGCAGCAGCTCAGGTTATAGACTTCCTCCTTGCCCGCCCGCTCCCCGATCCGCTTGCCCACGATGACGGCGGGGGCCCCCCCCCCGCCCAAGCCGGCCCCCCTGGAGAGTTTTTCCATGTTGCCCATGATCGCGTAAGCCGCCAGCATGTCTGCGCTGATGACCATGTGGCCCATGATGGCGGTCATCACCGTGGTGCCAAGCCCCCACAGCGTCTCATTCAAAATCACCGGCCCGGCATAGACCGCCGCGCTTTTCAGCATTGCCCGTCCGGGGCAAAACAGCGCCTTTGGAATCAGCGGGACCCGCTTGTTGCAAATGGCGTACACCAGAACGATGATAAATTCCACCACGCGGGAGGCCAGCGTTGCCGCCGCCGCACCGGTAATTCCCAGCCGGGGCGCGCCAAAATTGCCGAAAATCAGGCAGTAGTTCAAAAACGTGTTCAACAGCATGGACGTTGCGAACACCAGCATGCCAAAGCCGGGATTCTCCGTGCTCCGCTGCATACTCACATACACAGAGCTGACGGCGTTGAACACATAGGACACGCCCACAATGCGGACATAGGGTGCCCCCAGTTCGATGAGCTGCGCGTTGTTGGTGACAAGGGCCATCACGCCCTCCGGGAACAGAAACAGAAGCAATGCCGCGACGCCGGAAATGGCGATCCCGACGTACATGGCAACGCCCATCACGCGGTTGATGGAGGCCGCGTCCCCTTTTCCCCAGTATTGGCACACCAGCACAGTCAGCCCGCTCATCAGGCCGAAAATGATGACCTGCACCAAAAAGATGGGCGTGTTTGCGGCGGTGACAGCGGAAAGCTCTTCGTTGCCCAGAAGGCCCACCATGAAGGTATCCACAAATCCCAAGGATGTGGTAATTAGATTTTGCAGGATAATGGGAAGCGCCAGCCTCCATAACCGACTGTAAAAGCCGGGCTTTTGACGAAGTACGGAAAACATAGTTACCTCAAACAAATTTCTAAAGATTTCAAGTACGCCTTAGTCGTTGGTCAAATCGTGAATGCGCGGCTTGCGTGTCTTCGTTCCCCGTCCCAAGCCCGAATGAACGGCTCTGCCTTTCATTCGGAAAAGGAGCCGCAGCGGAGCGAGTGAGCTGTGCCCGCAGGGCAAAGCGAGGGATGTGCAGCTTGCGGTGACGTTACAGCATGGGAAACCGCGTGTCGTGATGCTTTTTCAGAGCCTCTGCCGCCGCGTCGATCTCCTCTCTCGTCGTCTCCGGGCCAAAACTCAGCCGCACCACGCCCGCCGCCACCTTTTTCTCAAGGCCCAGCGCCGCCGTCACCTGACTGGGCTTTCCCTGATGGCAGGCGGACCCGGCGGAAATGCAGATCCCCGCGTCGGAAAGATCGTTCACCACGTTTTGGCTGGGATAGCCGGGCATGGACACCGACAGCACATGGGGCGCGGTTCCCTTGGAGATGAACCGCAAATCCGGGATCTCCGCCAGCCGCTCCATAGCATAGGCCTTGATCTGCGCCATATGCTCCAATTTCTCCGTCAAATGTTCCGTCCGCAGTTCCACAGCCTTGGCAAATCCCGCGATCTGGGCGGTGGCCTCCGTTCCTGCCCGGAAGCCGGACTCCTGTCCCCCGCCGGGAAGCAAGGGGCGGGGATTACGCACCCGTTCGCCGATGTAAAGCCCGCCAATGCCCTTTGGCCCGCCGATTTTGTGGGCAGAGAGGGAGATGAAATCCGCGCCCAGCGTTTTCGCCGCAAACGGCACCTTCAAAAAGCCCTGCACCGCATCGGTGTGCAGCAAGGTCTTCACGTTTTTTGCTTTCAGTCCGGCGGCAATCTCCGCCACGGGATAGACGTTCCCCGTCTCGTTATTCACCAGCATCACGCTCACCAGCGCGGTGTCGGTCCGGACAGCCGCCAGCACCGCGTCCGCCGAAATATTCCCGTCCCGATCCGGCGTCAGATACGTCACCTCGTATCCGTCCTGTTCCAGCCAGCGGCACCGCTCCAAAATGGCGCTGTGCTCCACGGCGGTGGTCACGATGTGCTTTCCCACCCGGCGGTTCTGCCACAGGGCGGCGGTAAACGCCCAGTTATCGGACTCGGTTCCGCAAGATCGGAAGAGGACACGTCTGAACTCCAGTCACGTGAAAATCTCG